>SAMEA3663028__coassemble_737_pt1 | contig 11847 bp, 10 predicted proteins | sample SAMEA3663028__metabat2_low_PE_012 | metagenome-assembled genome bin SAMEA3663028 (sample SAMEA3663028) | pig gut metagenome | biome: pig gut; feature: pig-associated habitat; material: faeces | place: France | collected 2012
AACGGAGTGCTCTTCCTGGACGAATTGGGAGAGGCGCCGAAACGCCTGGTGGAGACCCTCAGGGCCCCTCTGGAAGAAAGACAGGTGACCATATCCCGCCTGAGGAGCAAGGTCAGCTATCCGGCTTCCTTTATGTTTGTGGCGGCGTCGAATCCCTGCCCCTGCGGCTATTACGGGGTGGGAGACCGCTGCTGCTGCACACCCTCCCGCCGTGCCGGCTATATCTCCAAACTTTCCGGGCCTCTGATGGACAGGATAGACATCCAGCTGAGGCTGGCTCCCGTTCCGCCTTCCTCTATTGCCGCGAAGGGGAAGGGCGAATCCAGTTCGGCCATTGCTGAGAGGGTGAGTGCGGCCAGGCGCATACAGCAGGAGCGTTTCGCAGGGGAGAACATCAGTACCAATGCCCAGATGAACAACCGCATGGTCAGGGAGTATTGTCCTCTGGACACGGAGTCCGCCGCGGCGCTGACACGGCTTGTGGACAAGCTCGGCTTCTCTATGAGGGCATATTTCCGCATAATCAAGGTGGCCCGCACCATAGCGGACCTCGAGGGGAGGGAAACCATAGGCATGGAGCAGCTGATGGAGGCCGCCTCCTACCGTTTCCTGGACAGGGAGAAAGCCTTGGAATATTGAGTAATCTTCAAAACCAATCATTAAGATGGCTGCAACAATCGACAAACTAAGAAGTTTCACCGCGCTGGTCTGCCTGCTTGCCCTGGCGGCCGGCTGCGACAGCCGCGAGCTGGATCTCCGCGGGGAGGAGTCCGGAAAGGAGATCGAAGAGAGGGAGGACATAGACTCCCATATATGGATGTCCGCTTATGTTTATCCGGAGGGCTGTGCCTGGCAGCTGGACACCTGTTCCGTGGACAGGGGACACCCGGCCCTGCTCTGTGACGGGGAGATAATAGTGCTGCTGGAGGACAGGGATTCCTGGGCTTCAGTCATCGTGGCCGGAGGGCATATCTTCGACCTGCTTTACGATTCCGGCAGAAGTCTGCTGCGCTGTGACGGGGAGCTGTGCCTGGATTGGGAGGGCGAGGAGCTGGTCTGGGACCTTGCCGTCTCCGGACGCTCGCTCTATTGTCTCTGTACCGCCAGGGACGGCAGTTCGCTCTGTCTGCGCAAGGATGGGAAACTGTTGCGCAGCTATGAGGGCTGCTGGCCGGAATCGGGCTTCTACGAGGATCTGGGCCGGCTCTGTTTCGACGTCGGCGGCAGTCGCGTGGGTACGGTGTGGGACGGAGGGGAGAGATTGCTTGACAGGGACGCCTTTTCGGATATGGACAGTATGAGGGCCCACACTATGGGCGGCGAGCTGTGGCTTCTGGCGGAATTCATCTACAAGGGCTGGCAATATTCGGCGGTGGGGGACGTGGACAGTCCTCCTCTGAAAGCCGTAATGGAACCCTATCGCTACATAGGTCTGCTTTACGGGGGACGCAAGGTCCTGGTGGAGAGGGAGAGCCCATCCGGGCATTACGAGATTCTCGCGGACGGGGAACTGCTGCTGGAAAGCGGAGTGGCCTTTACCCGCCTGGCCTCCTGCTGCGACGGAATGTCTGTGAGGGCGCTGGGACGGACGGCTGACGGCCGCTGGGCTCTGATGGGGGATGCGGGTACGGAGCCGCTGCCGGAGGGTCTGCGCCCTTCTCCCGGTCTGGAGATGGCCTTCCGCTATGGCAGACTCATATTCCCTGTCGTGCTGCAGGATGGGGTGGCCGGTCTGTGGGATGATGGCAAGACAGTGAGTCTCGGGCTGAACGGCAGGGTCGAGCAGCTCGTCATAGGAAGGGGTTCGTCGGGAAAGTATCTGCTATCTCACTGAGAATTCGATGGTCCTGCTTCCGTCGGAATTGACTTTTATGCTTACGTCGAGGGTTTCTTCGGGCAGCAGTTCTTCGATGTTCTCAGGCCATTCCATAATGCAGAGGCAGCCGCTGTAGAAATAGTCGTCCAGCCCGAGGTCCATCGCTTCGGAGAGGCGGTTTATGCGGTAGAAGTCGAAGTGGTACATCGGTTCTCCCGCTGCGGTGAGGTACTCGTTGATTATGGTGAAGGTGGGCGAGCATACGGCGTCCCTGACGCCCAGGCAGCGGGTGATTGCCGTGGTGAAGGTGGTCTTGCCCGCACCCATAGGGGCCCGGAGGGCTATGAGACGTCTGTCTCCTATGGCAGCCAGGAATTCGGCGGCCACGCGGTCTATATCGCTCAGTTTTTCTATTTTCAGTTGCATCGTTTTCTAGATATGCAGGCGTATTCCCAGTTCGAGGCCCAGCATAAGCGGCTGGCGGGTGCGTATGTTGCTGACCTCTCCTGCGGTGAACCAGTAGTTGAGGCTTGGGTCTATGTAGAAGCCGACCTTCTTTGCCGCAATGAATTCCACTCCCATGCCTATCCCGGCTGAGAACTGCCAGTTGCTGCCTTCCGGACTGTAGCTCTTGCTCTTGTCCATCTGGTAGCGGTTGCTCAGGCAGTAGTTCGCGCTGCCGGAGGCATAGGCGTAGAAGTCGATGAAGTCCTTGCGTATGATATCGACATAGAGATTCAGCGGTATGCCTATGTAGTGCTGGCTGTTGCGTATGTTGGTGTAGCCGGTCTGGCTGATTATGGCCCCATCGGCGTCCAGCTCGTTGAACTGGCCGGAAAAGCTGCGGGTAAGGTAGGACCAGCTGACTCCCGTGCCTATGGAGAAGCGCTTGCTCACGTCGAAGCGCAGCCCTATTCCCGCTGCCACCGGAATGGCGTAACGGGATTCTCCAGTCTCTTCTATGGTGGTGGCCTGAGGCACTGCCGGCCTCTTCAGCATATTGATGTCCGAGGCCTTGGCGGTATTGCTGTTGCTCAGGGCATCTGCGTATGCCGAGAGTACCACTCCCCGTTTTTCTTTCCGGCTTCTCTGCAGTTCTTCGCCCCTTTCGTCGAAGTCCGCGCTTTCGTACTTCCTTATCCAGTTTTCGGCCGTGTTTTCTTCCCTCACTGCCGTTTCATCTGCCACGGCTGTTTCTTCCGTTCCGGCTGCCGGGGCTGTCTCTTCCTTCCCGGCCGTTCCAGCTGCGGCATTCTCTTCCACAACACACTCTCCGGAAGTCTCAGTGAAAGTCTTTCCGTCATTTTCAGGAAAGCTCTCTCTGAGGACCTGGCCGATGGAAAGCGGCTTCAGATTTCCGGTCTCGGGAGCAAGAGGAGTTTCCATGAGCTGTGAGAGGCCGGAATCCTGCGACGGGATTATGTCCACGGGGTTCTGCACCACCGGGCGGGTACTGAAGAAGACGGTAAGGGCCACGGCTGCAGCCACGGCGCCCGTTGCGGAAGCTATTTTCCACCAGATTGCCGCCGGCCTGGCTTTTGCCGGGGCCGGAAGCCTGCTCTCGATGCCCTGCCAAAGACCCTCGGGAACGTCCTCCCGGGCATTCTCAAGCATCGAGCGTATTTCGAGATCGAATCTGTTATCTTCCATTGTTCTTTTCTTCCAATCGTTTGCGCAGCCAGGTCCTGGCCCTGCTGAACTGTGTCCGGGATGTGGTCTCCGAGATTCCCAGCTGTTCGGAAATGTCCTTGTGGGAGTATCCCTCGACCGCATACATATTGAATACGGCCCTGAATCCCGGCGGCAGTTCCATTACCAGGGACATCAGCTCCCGGTAGCTTATCTCTTCCATCTGCCCGGGTTCACTGCTGCTCAGTTTCCTGGCTTCGCTGATGTCTTCGCTCATCCTGAGCACATCGTTTTTGCGCAGGTACATCAGGCAGGTAGTCACGAAAACCCTTCTAGCCCAACCCTCGAACGAGCCTTCGTTCTTGAAGTTTCCCATTTTCGAGAAGAGGGTCACGAAACCGTCCTGAAGCAGGTCTTCAGCGAGTTCGCGGCTGCCGGCATAACGCATGCACAAAGCCATCATCTTGGGCGCAAGCAGGTCATAGAGACTTTTTTGCGCCTTGCGATCCCCCTTTTTGCAGGATTCGAGCAGTTCGTATGAATATCCGTCGTTCAAATTGCCTTGCCCTGGGGTCTCGACCCGGAAAAGATGCGCGCAGCCCTCAAAACGTTGCATGCGTCCCCGGGAGCGGCCCCGTCAGCGTTGACAAAGATAATCAAAAAAAATGCGTACTTTTGTGTGAATATGCTTCACAGGATTTTAAGATATATATTGTCTGCGGCACTTTTCTTTGCCGCATCGGCCGCAGCCCCGGCGCAGAATGCCGGAGCCGTCCCGTCGCCAAGGATGCTTGAGAATGCCGTCCTGATCGGTGTCGATCTCTTCAACAACGGGGAGTATCGTCAGTCGGCCGATTTTTTCCGCAGTTTGCTGAGGAAGGCACCGGACAACGATGCCGCCTGGTTCTATCTGGGTATGAGCAGTATATATGTGCAGGACAATGAGACTGCCGAACTGGCGCTCGGGAAAGCGGCTGCACTGGATCCGTCCAACTATTGGTACCGTTACCGACTGGGCCAGTTCTACGCCGCCACAGACCGTCCGGAGCTCACGGGGGAGATATACGAGTCTCTGCTGCGCGATTTCCCGAAGAAAAGCGAACTCTACTACAGTCTGGTGGACATATACATATCCCAGGGAGACTACGAGAAAGCCCTTGGCATGCTGGACAGTCTGGAGGCCGTGTCGGGAAAGTCCGACCCTACTGTGGTCACGCGCTACCAGCTGCTGCTGCAGTTGCGCAGGCCGGAGGAAGCGCACGACTGCCTGCTCGCCTACAGCCGGGAATATGCCTCGCCCCAGGTGCTTTCGATGCTGGGCGACTACGAAATGTCCCTGTACCGTGACAGCAGCGCCCTGGCCTTCTATGACGAGGCCCTTTCCCTGGACGGCGACTGCGCGCAGGCGCTTCTGGGCAAGGCCGAGACCTACCGTATGACGGCGCGGTTCAGTGAATATTTTCCTGCCATAACGGAGTTCATGTCCCGCGAGACCGTGTTGCCACGCGGCAAGGCAGAGTATCTGAAGGCGCTCACAAGCCGTCTGGACGGCAAGTTTTTCCGCGTTTACGGCAAGGAGCTGGACGCTATGTACGATGCAGCCCTGTCAACCCACAGACGGGACAGTTCGGTGAATGTGGCGGTGGGATTGTATTACCTTGCCACGGAGAGGACCGCCCTGGCTGACAGCTGCTTCCGCCGCAATGCGCTCAACTTTCCGGATGATTTCGACATAAGGGGCAACTATTGTTCCTTCCTGTTTTTCTGCAAGCGCTGGGAGGACCTGAAAGAGGAGGCGGAACGCTGCATAGAGCAGTTTCCGGATCGTCTGGACTTCTACGACTACAAGTCCGGAGCCTGCTATTGGCTCAAGGACTGGGAGGGGCTTCAGGCAACTTACGACAGTGTGATAGCCCACAAGGCCGCCACGGATGAGGACCGGGTGTCCGCCTACACCGGCAAGGGAGATGCCTACCACGCTGCCGGGGAGGACGGGAAGGCCTTCAAATGCTATGAAAAGGCCCTGGCCATAGACCCGGATTACCTGCCGGCGCTGAACAACTACGCCTATTTCCTCAGTGTCGAAGGACGCAAGCTGCGCAAGGCGTTGGCAATGAGTGCCAGGACAGTGGCCGCGGAGCCGGACAACCCGACCTATCTGGACACCTACGGCTGGATACTCCATCTCCAGGGCCGAGACAGTGAGGCCAAGAGCCATTTCAAGCACGCAATGCTCTATGGAGCGAAGGAGAGCGTCGTGTCTATGGACCATTATGCCGAGGTGCTGTACTCCCTCGGAGAGTATGACCTGGCATTTATGTACTGGGACCAGATTCTCCAGAAAGACTGGAAGCAGGACATACCGGACCTGGAGGAGAGGGTTGCCAGAAGGCGCGAAGCAAACGGAAGATGAAGGAGCTGCGTCTCATAACACTTGTGGCGGCCCTGCTGCTTGCCCTTCCTCTCCAGGCCCAGAACACCAGGAGCCAGGAAGCGCGCAAGGCCCGTCTCGAAAAAGAGATAGCCCTGCTGGACAAGCAGCTGGGTGACAACGAATCCAGGAGCCGCAGCGCTCTGGGCAGCCTGACACTGGTGCAGAAGAAGGTGTCGATGAGACGCGAGCTGCTGAGCCGCAGCGAGGAGCAGGTGCGTTCATACGACCGTTCCATAAGTCTGAAAACCAAAGAGATAGTGGCATTGGAGGCGCGTCTGGACAGTCTGGAAGCCTACTACGCCCGCCTCGTATATGCCGTGTACAAGAACCGCGACGCCCGTGTGTGGTATATGTATATACTGGCCAGCGAAAACCTCGGCCAGGCGTGGCGGCGCTACTCATATTTCAGGGATATGTCCTCCTCGCTGAACGCACAGGCGCTTAAGATACGCGAGGAAAGGGAGAGACTGGAGGAGGAGAAGCTCGCCCTGCGCCGTCTGCGCAACGATGCGGATATAGTGCGTTCTCAGCACTCCCTGGCGGTGAAGGCACTGTCGCAGGAGGAGGAAGAGTCCCGCCGTCTGGTGGAGACGCTCAAGCGGGACCGCAAGCGTTACGAAAAAGAGCTCGCTGCCAAACGCAAGGAGGTTGAGGCCCTGAACCGGGAGATAGAGAGACTCATACGCGCAAACAGCGGCGGCAAGGGTACGGCCGGGAAAGCCAGGCCTGTGGACTACACCCTCGCGGCCGAGTTCTCCAAGAACAAGGGCAAGCTCCCGTGGCCGGCAGACGGGACGGTGACCGATCATTTCGGCCAGCGCTTCCATCCGGTCTTTACAACGGTAAAGCTGCCATTCAACAACGGCATCAACATCGCTGTGGCTTCCGGAGCCGAGGTAAAGGCGGTCTTTGACGGGGAGGTGCGCCAGATCGTGGTTATGCCGGGCTACAACAAATGCGTGCTCGTGCAGCACGGCAATTACTTCACATTCTACTGCAAACTTAAATATTGTTCGGTAAAGGCCGGAGACAAGGTCAAGACCGGGCAGAAGATAGGCTCGGTGGACACCATTGCAGGCCAGACCGAGCTGCATTTCCAGGTCTGGAAGGAACAGACTCCGCAGAATCCGGAGCAATGGCTCAGACCGCGATAACATATATCCGCTATGAAAAAAACAGTATTTTTGACCGGTGCCACAGGCAATATGGGCTGGCAGGGACTGCAGGAACTGCTCAAGAAGAGCGACCGCTTCCACATCCGTATCCTGGCCCGTCCAAGCAAGAAGAACAGGAAGAAACTCGCTCCCTATCTCGACAATCCCGATCTGAGCATAATCTGGGGCGACCTGCTTGATCCCGAATCCATACGCAAGGGCGTAGCAGGGGCCGATTTCGTACTCCACGTCGGCGGTATGGTCAGCCCAGCGGCGGACTATTTCCCGGAAAAGACCCTCCGCACGAACGTCGAATCGGCGCGCCTTATAGTGAACTCCATTCTCGAACAGGAGAATGCGGACGAGATAAGACTTGTATATATAGGTTCTGTCGCGCAGTACGGCAGCCGTATGGGCGAGCTGCTCTGGGGCCGCTGCGGCGACCCTGTCAGGGCCAGTCTTTACGACATGTATTCGGTATCAAAGTGCATGGCCGAGAAGATAATCTGCGATTCGGGTTTAAGGCACTGGGTGTCCCTGCGCCAGAGCGGCATACTCTACGGAGGCATACTAAAGGCCGTCAATCCCACCGCTTTCCACGTTCCCGTGAGGGGAGGTCTGGAGTGGGCCACCATAGAGGATTCGGGCCGGCTTCTCGCCAATGTGGTCGAGGATGACGTGCCGGAAGAGTTCTGGAACCGTTTCTATAACATATCCAGCGGTCCGGAATACAGGATGACCAATTATGAGTTCGAGAGCCGTATGCTCGCGGCCCTGGGCCTCCCCGGCCCCGAAAAGGTCTTCAAACCGGAATGGTTCGCCACCCGGAATTTCCACGGAATGTGGTACGAGGATGCGGACGAGCTCGAAAAATACCTCCATTTCAGGGAGAATGTTCCGGTCGATGAGTATTTCGTCCGACTGAAGAAGGGACTGCCCTGGTTCTACAGTCTCGCCTTCCTCGCTCCGGCCTGGGCCGTACGTATGTTTATGAAGCCCTATGCCTTCGAGAAGGGCATGGGTACTCAGGACTGGGTAAAGAATGACCCGGGAAAGCTGGCTGCCTATTACGGCTCCCTCGAGGAGTACCGCAGCATACGCTCCTGGGCCCAGATGCGTCCGGGCTATGTGGAGAAAGACCTTGCCAAGGCCAGCGCCGACGGAGAGGCCCTTGTGCTGGACCACGGCTATGACGAGTCCGTGGACATACACTGTCTCGACACGGCTGCCCTGGAGGCTGCCGCAGCCTTCCGCGGAGGCCGTTTCCTGGGACCTTCCGATCCTGCCACGGCAGGTGAGAGCGGTGCCTGGACTCCGGGTACCCTCTTCGAGTGGGAGTGTGAGCACGGCCACCGTTTCAGCTCCTCCCTCGAATATGTCCTGCTCGGCGGAGGCTGGTGTCCGGAGTGCGGTTATCTTGTGGAAGAGCCGTATAAGCCGGGAGCCAACCGTTTCCTGGCCCAGATACTCAGATGAGAGGCCCCGTAACAGCTGTGAAAGCCTTCGCGCTGACCCTCGTCCCGGCCATGCTTCTGCTTTGCGTCCCGGCCGGGGCGCAGTTGCGTTTCGACTACGACCTCGCCTCTTCTATGCGTTTCGACAATCGCGAGAACGCCTCTTCGGGGGATATGTTCACGCCGTCTATGACCATTTTCGCTTTCCGCCTCAGTCCGGAAATAGGCATACGCGCCGTTACAGGCGATGCTGCGAATGGATATGGCTTCCGGGGAGAGGCCACCCACCATGTGATGCTGGGCGCCGATGTGACTGCCGATTTCGGCTCGGGCCGCAAGGCCGCCGATATGCTGGGTGAACTCACCCTTTACTATTCGCTTCAGAAGCAGCTCAGCGAAAAGTGCTCGATGGAGATGACTGCGGGAGTCTTTTCCCGCAACAAGAGCCGGGCCGGCTACAGCGAGGCCTTCCTCAGCGACTCCTTGCGTTTTTACGATCCCAATATCGAGGGCCTTCTGCTGCGCTTCGACCGTCCCCGTTCCAGCTATGAGCTCGGCGTGGACTGGCTCGGACAGATAGGCAAGGGCCGCCGCGAACGTTTTATGATCTTCACCGCCGGAAGCGCCGAACCGTGGCCTTGGCTCCGTATGGGATATTCGGGCTATATGTACCATTATGCCAACAGTCTGGAGGTCAGGGGAGTCGTGGACAATGTGCTTCTCAGTCCGTGGATAGAGTTCGACCTCGCGCCTTTTGTTCCCCTTGACAGGCTCTCGTTCTCCTTTGCCTACCTTCAGTCTTTCCAGAGGGACAGGATAAACGTGGGCCGTTACCAGTGCCCGCAGGGAGGGGAGTTCACCTTCGAGCTCAGGAAGTGGAACCTCAGTTTGAGGAACACCTTGTATTATGGCCGCGACCTGATGCCTCTGTATGACAGTTTTGATGCGGGTGGCTTCAAGTACGGCAGCGGACTCTATATGGGCGATCCTTACTACCGCGTGCGTCCGGCCGGAGCCGCGATCGATGTCCCTGCCCTGTATGAGCGCATAGACATATTCTGGGAACCGCGCATAGCTCCGGGACTGTATATGAAAATAGCGGCCCGCTTCAATTTCAACGGGCGGTACAGCGGTGGAAGCCAGATCGTGGCCCTGCGCTTTGACCTGCAGGAACTCCTGTCGAAAAAACGGAGATGACCTGTCAGGGTCACCTCCGCTTATCGTAACGCCCCCGATGCCCGGGGACTTTCAGTGAAAATCCTAGAGATTAGGGTTGAGGCTCTTCCACTCTGATACAGGCGGAACTATGCCCAGGTCGATGATTTCCTGGCGCATCTTGCAGAGATGCTCGTAGGAAGCCTGGAGAGCTGCGAGCTCTTCCTCGGTGCCCTTAGGCTGAACGAAGTGAACGCCGCTCTTGTCGATGGTGGTAGGCATTGCCATAAAGACGTTCTTGAACTGCTCGCAGTTTACGTAAGTGCCTGCAGGGAGGGTGAACGGTGTGCCGCCCATTGCAGCTTCGATCATTTTCACGGAGCAGTAGGCAGGGCTCTGGAACGAAGAACGGCCACGGAGCTTGATGATTGCGGAACCGCCCTGGATGGTGTTCTGCTTGATCTCTGCCATTCTCTCTGCGGAGAGACCCATTTCGGAAAGAGGCTTGCCGTCAACCTTCACCTGGGAAGCGAAGACTGCCATCTGCTCGCCGTGTCCACCGTAGGTGTGGGCTCCGGTAACTGAGCTCTGAGGTACGCCGAATTCCTTTGCAAGGTTGCTCTGGAGACGGGTGGAGTCGAGGGCTGCGAGGGAGGTGAGCTGCTCAGGCTTCAGTCCGGAGTGGATGAGTGCGGTGAGAGCGGTCACGTCTGCAGGGTTGAAGATAACTACCACGTGCTTTACATCAGGGCAATATTCCTTGATGTAGTCGCCGAACTGGGCTGCGATCTGGCAGTTGCCCTTGAGCAGGTCCTCACGGGTCATGCCATCCTTGCGTGGAGCGCCGCCTGAGGAGATGATGTACTTGGCACCGGTGAAGGCGGTTGCAGGATCGGTGGTCCAGCTGATGTTTGCACCTTCGAATCCGCAGTGATACATCTCTTCAGCTACACCGTGAACACCCGGTTCGAAGATGTCGTAAAGACAGATGTTAGGGGTGAGGCCGAGCATAAGGGCGGTCTGAGCCATGTTGGAGCCGATCATTCCGCCGGCGCCTACGATAACGAGTTTCTCATCAGTTAAATACTTCATTTTCTTGTATCTGTTAAAAAATTCAATACTCTTCCGGACTGCCTTCCGGCAGGGTCCTTTTCAAAACACGACAAAGATAGCAAATTTGATGGAATGGAATTAAAATATTCTTATATTTGCCGCTGAATTAGCAAATTGATAGAAGTGGAACCTCCCAGTCCAATAATTCTTGCAGCTGCGACGGATCAGAAATCTGACGACCCGTTGTCGTGCCCACGCAGTCAGACGGATGAATTTGTGACGGCTCTCCCGACGGAGAGGCGGTTCTTTTGTTGTACATTATAATTTCCTATATGGGCCTATATTTAAGAAAGAAACTCGAAAACAAAGCTGAAATTTCGGTCTGGCAGATAACCGAGACCGAGCAGGAACTCATCGAAATGTGCTCCGTCCCTACCGACGAGATGGAGGAAATATCGCTCATACGCAGCGAATCGCTCCGCAAGCAGAAACTTGCGGTGCGCGCCCTGCTCAACGAGGTTTTCGAGGAGAAGGTGTATCTGAGTCACCACGACAACGGCAAGCCTTATCTTGAGAATTGCGTCACCAACATAAGCATCACCCACACCGAGAAGTACGTCGCCATAATCACCCACGACGAGGATGATCTCGGCATAGACATAGAATCCCTCGACAGGGACTTCTCCGCCGTGGAGAAGAAGGCGCTCTCCGAAGACGAGATAGACGACCTGGACGACGACAAGGAGGAGAAGAACGAGCAGCTTGCAATCTACTGGTGCGCGAAGGAGGCCATATACAAGAGAATGTCGATCAACCGCGTCGATTTCGCCGAGCAGATAGAAGTCGAGAAGTTCAACCTCCGCGACGAGGGCGAACTGGAGGCCACCTTCATCCACAAGGACGAACACGAGGAGGAGTTCGAACTGGGTTATATGACCTTCGACCGCCACGTCCTGGTGTGGATAGCCGAGTGAAACAGAAATGTTATCAGCTCTGTAGCAATTTTGTAAAATTCTAAATTAAAATACCACATAATAGCCTGTTAATCAAAAAGTTAACAGGCTATTTATTTTGTTGTTAATAACTTTTTCCCGGAGTTTGTGCAAAACAAAGAAGCATTTAGCATATCTTTGTAACCGTTGCGCCCCCTGA
>SAMEA3663028__coassemble_742_pt1 | contig 11788 bp, 11 predicted proteins | sample SAMEA3663028__metabat2_low_PE_012 | metagenome-assembled genome bin SAMEA3663028 (sample SAMEA3663028) | pig gut metagenome | biome: pig gut; feature: pig-associated habitat; material: faeces | place: France | collected 2012
TAGACGTGTGCACAAGGGTGCTTGTGGACCCGGGCGACGTGGTGCTCTGTTCGGATCCCACCTACCTGGGAGCCCTGCAGTCCTTCCGCTCCTACAGGGCTGACGTCCGTTCCCTGGATTTCAACGCCCCGGATGTGGAGCAAAGGCTGGAGGCAATCGTTTCCGGAGGGGGACGCATCAAGTTCTGCTATCTTATTCCCGACTTTCAGAATCCTTCGGGCGAAACGATGGACCTGGACTCGCGCCGCCGTCTGGTGGACCTGGCCCGCCGCTTCGATTTCCTCATAGTCGAGGACAGTCCCTACCGCGAACTGCGCTACGAAGGGGAGTCTGTGCCGACCATATACGGACTTGCGCCGGAAAGGACCATACACCTGGGTTCCTTCTCGAAGATCTTCGCTCCGGGCTTCCGCCTGGGCTGGATCATAGCCGACCCTGCCCTGCTGGACAGCATATATGTCTGCAAGCAGTCCCTGGACCTCTGCCCGCCTGTCTTCGACCAGTACCTGGCTGCGGAATTCCTGAGCTCCGGACGCCTGGACGCCAATCTCGTACGCAGCAAGGAACTCTACAGGAGCAAGCGGGACCACCTGCTTTCGCTGCTGGAACGCTATATGCCCGAAGGAGTGAGCTGGACCCGTCCCGAGGGCGGTCTCTTCCTCTTCCTCACCCTGCCTGAGGGCTTCGATTCGGTGGCCTTCTACGACAGGGCGCTGGATGCCGGGGTGGCCTACGTCGCAGGTTCCTTCTTCTATGCGGACGGCAGCGGACGCAACACGATGAGACTCAATTTCTCCTTCCTCGCCACCGAAAGGATGGAGGAAGGGATACGCATACTTTCAAAACTGCTTGAGGAGGAGCTGGAACGCCTGTGAAAGCCTGGAAGTACAGTGGAGCCGGGAACAGCTTTGTCGTTCTGGACGGCCGCAGCTCGGACTGCTCCGGATACAGGGAGGCGCAGCGCATATCCGCTCTGTGTTCCGCCCACTCCACCGACGGACTGATGATACTCTCGCCGGCCGAGGGCCTGGATTTCCGCATGGAATATTTCAATTCCGACGGCTCCGGTGGGATGATGTGCGGAAACGGCGGCCGCTGCATAGTCGCTTTCGCCGACCAGCTGGGCATAGAGCCGGCCGAGCCGGGACGCTATTCCTTCGTGGCGGCGGACGGCCTGCACACGGCGGTGGTCACGGAGCGCAACGGGGCTCTGAAGACCGTCTCCCTGCGTATGAAGGATGTCAAGGGGGCCGTGCGCTATCCTTGCCTGGATCCTATAGAGGGTGTCAGCGGCTGGTTTCTCGACACGGGTACCAGGCATTTCGTGATATTCGTGCCCGACGTGGAGGCCGTGGACGTGGAGGAACTGGGCTCCAGGGTGCGCCATCATCCGGCCTTCCTGCCCCAGGGCGTGAATGTGAATTTCGTGCAGCCTACCTCCTTCGGGATAAAGCTGCGTACCTTCGAAAAAGGCGTCGAGGCCGAGACCCTGGCCTGCGGCACCGGCATCGTGGCGTCAGCCCTTGCGGCATACGTCAGCGAGGCGGCCCCTGCCGTATCCATACGCATGGGCGGTCTGCGCAACTATAATTACTGCGTGCAGGCCCGCAGAGACGAGCTTTCCGTGGATTTCAACACCGGCCTCGAAGGCTGGCTGGCCAGCGACGTGCATCTCACCGGCCCGGCCGAACTTGTTGAGGAAATAGAAATATAAGTATATATGAAAAAGATTTTTGCTATTGCAAGCCTGGCCCTCGCGGCCGTATCCTGTCTGGATACCAATACCTTTTATTACAATCAGAACGTGCTTGTCGCCTTCGACGAGCTGCTTTACGACGTGAACGGCAAGTGTGTCTTCGAGAGCGACGACCAGGAGTATCTGGCCAGTTCCTTCTATGACGGAGGCCTGAATTTCTACTGCAGGCTGGACAAGGACAAAAACTATCTCGGAGGCTTCAGCATTGCCCGTCTCTGCGACACTACCATCTTCACGCATCCGGCAAGCGAAGCCTTCCCTCACTGCGTGGCCTATGGCCTGCCTGTTTCCAAGGACACCCTTTACAGGGCCAATGTCTATGCCGTCTATAGGGACGAGGCAGACACTTCCAAGATGCCCAAGGTATCCACTTTCTTTGCCTTCGCCGATGCCGGCACCCTTGCACCGGTATCCGTGAAGGTGAACAATACCCTGGAGATGGTTGCCTCATCCTATGGGGCAGCCGGTTCCGAGCCCTTTGTCAAGGGCGACTGGGTGAAGGTACGCTTTACCGGTTACAAGGAAGGCGCCGTCACCGGAACCGTCGATTGCAGCCTCTTCGACTGGACCGACGCCGACAAGAGGGAGGTCCTGAAAGAGTGGAAGACGGTGGAGCTGAAAGAACTCGGTCTGATAGACCGCATGGACGTGAATGTCGTATCCAACAGGAGCGGCTTTCCTTGCTTCGTCTGTCTGGATGACCTGTGGATGACGCTTACTCTGGGTTCGAAGGAAGACTCTAAGTAAGAATTATTTGCAGAATACGGAGATTTATTTCTAAATTTGCACGCTTTTCTCGGGAAGAAAGGCACAGGTATATTAAAAACAATTAAAAACAGATTCACAATGGCTGTTAAAATTCGTCTTCAGCGCCACGGAAAGAAGAATTTCGCATTCTTCCACATTGTTGTGGCCGACACCCGCGCACCTCGCGACGGTCGTTACATCGAGCAGATCGGCTCTTACAACCCTAACACCAACCCTGCAACCATCATTCTGAACTCCGAGCGTGCACTCGCATGGCTCAATGTAGGTGCAGAGCCTTCACTGGTTGCCCGCAGGATACTCTCCTATGAGGGTGTGCTTCTCCGCAAGCACCTCCAGGGCGGTGTGGCAAAGGGTGCCCTCACCCAGGAGCAGGCTGATGCCAAGTTCGCTGCCTGGAAGGCCCAGAAGGATGCCAAGGTCGCAGCAAAGAAGGAAGGTCTGAGCAAGAACGCTGCCGCTGCTGCCAAGGCTGCCATCGAGGCTGAGGCAAAGGTAAATCAGGAAAGGGCTGAGGCCCTTGCAGCAAAGAAGGCTGAGGCCGAGGCTGCTGCTGCCGCTGCAAAGGCTGCCGAAGAGGCTGCCGCTGCCGAGGCTCCTGCCGAGAACGTCGAGGCATAATGACTCCGACGGCCAATCTGCAGAAGATCGCCAAGGTACTCAAATCCAACGGCACGGACGGAGAGCTGCTTATCAGCTTCTTCGCTATGGATCCGGAGGATCTGGAAATTTCGGAACCGGTGTTCATCCTTTTCGATGGACTGCCGGTTCCTTTTTTCGTCCAGTCCCTGAGCCGCCGTGGCCAGAACAAGGCCCTTGTCCATCTCAACGGCATTTACGACCTCAAGGACTGCGAAGAAGTCTGCGGCAAGGACATATATCTTCCTGCGGATGCAGAGGCCGCATACGGGGAGGGCGACTTCAGCTTCCTTGTCGGCTGGGAACTGCGCGACGCCGGAAAGAGTCTGGGCCGCATAGCCGATTTCGTGGACATACCGGGCAATCCTTGCCTGGAACTTGAGGACGGGCGTCTGGTGCCTCTGCACGAGGATTTCATCACGGCTGTCGATGAAGACTCCGCCGTGGTGGAGATGGAATTGCCGTCCGGCCTGCTGGACTGAAAAATATCCAAAAAAAGTTTGCACTTGTAGAAAAACTGCGTATATTTGCAGTCCCAATTCACGCGGAAGTGGCGAAATGGTAGACGCGCTACTTTGAGGGGGTAGTGGGAGTTTTCCTGTGCGAGTTCGAGTCTCGCCTTCCGCACCAAGTCAGAATCAGGCAGATAGATGCCGGTTCTGACTTTTTTTGTATTCGGAACTCTATGGATATTGTTTGCAAAGGAAATTGTGCCGCCTGCCCGCTTGCCCGTGAGAAGGGTGAGAAAGCGGAGAAGTGTATCAAGGTGGCCGTGGTGGGCATAGGATTCGATGTCCCGGACGAGACTGTACATTTCAGGGATTACAGCATCAACTTCATCGGGCTCAGGGAGATTTCCGGGATCCTCGACATCGAGCCGGACATAGTGCTGGATCTGGTGGATGCCCTGCGCCTCGAAGACACCCTGTATCCCGTTACAAAGCTTATAGATATGGACCTGAAGGTCATAATGGCCTTCCAGAACTACAGGAAACTGCTCCAGACCGGACACTCCATAAAGATGGAACGGCTGTCCTTGCTGCTGGGAATGCCGGTGCTGGACGCGGATTACAATGACCCTCTGGGCAGAATGGGCATATTGGGGGCCATAGCCGAGCTCTACCGCAAGCCTCTCGTGAAGGACGTGCGCGTTCCCTACGGTCAGGACATAGAGGAGGCGGTCGAGTCCATATCTGCCGCCATCCACAGGGGACACAGCGACCCCTGGCTGTGCTTCTCGGAGCGCTATCTGTCCCTGCGCCTGCTCGAGCACCAGGACTATATACTTCCTTACATACACATTCTGCCGAATGCGGACGAGGTGCTTTCCGTCGCGCGCAAGAGTCACGACGGGCTGGAACTCGAGTTCGGGGAGGCCTCTGAGGTGCTGGTTGCAAAGGCCCGCCGCGGTTTCGTTGCCGGTGCCCTCCAGGAAACCCTCGTCCACGGAAAGGACAGTTCCGACCACAGCTTCTCCCAGAAGCTGGACAGCGTCCTTACCAGCCGCTGGCTGGGTTTTCCCATTATGGTGCTCATACTGTTCGGTGTATTCCAGCTCACCTTCACCCTGGGCGCCTGGCCACAGGGCTGGATAGAGCAGGGGGTGAACGCCCTGTGTGTCTTCCTCAACTCCTCTCTGCCGGAGGGATGGCTTTCGAGCATGCTCGTGGACGGAGTGATCCAGGGCGTGGGAGCTGTGATTTCCTTCCTGCCGAACATTGTGATAATGTTCTTCCTGCTCTCTTTGCTGGAAGACAGCGGCTATATGTCCAGGGCGGCTTTCCTTATGGACAAGACCATGCACCTGGTGGGCCTGCACGGCCGTTCCTTCATTCCTATGCTCATCGGTTTCGGCTGCAATGTGCCTGCCATCATGGCGGCAAAGAACATAGACAACCGTAGGGACAGGGCGCTGACCATGCTTATGATTCCGTTTATGAGCTGCTCGGCCCGTCTGCCTGTCTATCTGCTCTTTGTTTCCGCCTTCTTCCCGGGTTACAAGGCCCTGGTGATGATGTCTATGTACGTAATAGGAATACTGCTGTCCATCCTTTTCGCCTTTGTGATGAAGCACACGAAGTGGTTCCGCAAAGGGGATGAGGACTATGTACAGGAGCTGCCTCCGTTCAGGATGCCGACCTGGAGGAACAGCGGTATGCACGTGTGGGAGAGGGTTTCCGACTATCTGAAGAAGATTTCCACCGTCATACTGGCCTCTTCGGTCGTGATCTGGGCGTTGGAATATTTCCCTGTGGACAGGACTGAGCGAGGACAGAAGCCGGAGGAATCCTGCCTGGCAATGGTGGGCAAGGCCGTGGAACCGCTGATGAAGCCTCTGGGTTTCGACTGGAAAATGAACGTGGCCCTGCTTACGGGACTCCCTGCCAAGGAGGCCATAGTCAGCACTATGGGCATACTCTATCATGCTGAAGGAGAGGACGGCTCTCCGAAATCCCTGCCTGTCGTGCTGCGGGAGGAGGGTGTCTTCAATGTGGCCACGGCCTGGGCCTTCATGCTCTTTGTCCTGCTTTACTTCCCTTGCCTGGCCACGGTTTCAGCCCTGCGCAAGGAAGTGGGCACGAAATGGGCGGCCTTCACCGTGGTGAACTCCCTGGTGCTGGCTTGGGTGCTGGCCTGGCTGGCCGCACATCTTATTCCGTTGATAATCTGATATTTACATTGAGAGTCCGCCCTTGCGGTACTCGAGGGGGGATTTGCCGGCAAGGCGCTTGAAATAGCGTCCCAGATAGGACTGGTCCGGGAAACGGAGCTGGTCGGCAATCTGCTGCAGGGTCATATCCGAGAAGGAGAGAAGAATCTTGATTTCCTGGACTATGTAGGTGTCTATGATGTCTTTCGGTGACTGCCCGTCGATTTCCCTGGTTATGGTGCCCAGGTAGCGCGGCGAAATGTCGAGTCGCCCGGCATAGTATTCCACGTCGTGGTGGTGTATGCAGTGTTTGGCGACTTTTTCTATGAACTTGTCATAGAGTTCTTCCTTGCGTGTCTTGGTCTGCTCCTTCTTGGGCTCGTTCACGTTGCGCTGTATCTTGTCGTATGCACTGAGCAGCAGGTTGCGGAGAAGATTGGTCACTATGATGCGCTTGTAGCGGTTGTCCTCGGAATAGCAGGCTTCGATCATCGTAAAGCAGGCCCTGGTTGCATTCCCTGTCTCCTTGCTGTGCTTGTGGACCGGATGGGACGAAAGGTCGTTGAAGAAGAAGGACTCGAATTTCCACTGGGCCATTTCCAGCATATCCTGGCTGCAGTAGAAAAGCAGTGTTTTGAAATCGTCACTGTGTTCCGGGATGTACAGGGTCATGCCGGTGAAGATGTTCGCTTCCGAGCCGGGGGAGAATTCGTATGGAGTTCCGTTTATGACCAGTGTCGCGTGCCCTCGTTCGCAGAGTGCAACGGCACCGCCCTGGAGGGTGAAGGGTTTCTCATAGGCGATTGAGAGCCGTGATTCCTTGATGATAAAAGGATTGTCTTCGGAGAGTATGTCGGGTGTCATCTCGGTTGATTAAGCTTCGTTTCATTGGCAAATATAAATAATTATTCCGAAAATGTACAAAGGAATGGTATTACTTGTATCTGCAAAAGGGTAGAATTATTTCGTGAAATGGAAATATACGGCTGCAACGGCTGCGATGGCGGCGGTTTCTGTCCTCAGGCGGGAGGCTCCGAGGTGTACGGGGATGAAACCGTTTGCCAATGCCAGTTCCAGCTCGGTGTGGGAGAAATCGCCCTCCGGACCGATTAGAATGCATATATCGCGGGAGCCGGTGGCTTCGAGCAGTTCCTCCACGGAGCGTCTGGGGTGTTTTTCGTCTTCGAAGCAGCAGGCTATCAGTCTGAGACTGTCTTTCGGGGCTTCCCTTATGAAAGTGCTCAGGTCCTGAAGTTCGTCGAGCTGCGGAATGCGCGCCTTGAGGGATTGCTTGCAGGCGGACAGGAGTATCCTCTTCAGACGTTCTCCCTTGAACACCCTCCTTTCGGAGTGTACACCCACCAGAGGGCTGATGCAGTCGATGCCGATCTCTGTGGCCTTCTCCGCAAACCACTCGAAGCGTTCGCTGTTCTTTGTCGGGCACACCGCCATCCTGAGGTAATACGGGTGCCCGCCCCAGTCGGGAATGCTCTCCAGCACGGTGGCGGTGCAGCCCTTCGGGGAGTCATCCATCAGTCTGCATACGCGAAGCGTACCCTCTCCGTCCATAATGTTCAGCTTGTCGCCGCAACGGTGTCTCAGAACCCGGCTGCAGTGCTGCGATTCCTCTTCGCCCAGACGGACCGTATGCCCGTCGAAATCATTTGAATAGAATAGTTCCATAACTTACAAATATATGGATTTTTGCTAATTTTGTCCTATGCATATAGGAATCATTTCAGATACTCACGGGGTCTTCGATGCCCCTCTCAAGGATTTTCTTTCTTCCGTGGACGAAATATGGCATTCGGGCGATTTCGGCGGAGGCCTGGAGACCGCCGGAGAAATCGCGGCCTTCAAACCCATGGTAGGAGTGGTCGGCAATATAGATGACAGGGCACTGCTGGATGAGTACCCCACTTACAGATTTTTCGAGAGGGAGGGGGTCAAGGTCCTCATGACCCACATAGGCGGCTATCCGGGCCGTTACGACAGCAGGGCTTATGCCCTTATAGACCGTTTCAAGCCGGATATCTTCGTGTGCGGCCACTCCCACATCCTGAAGGTGACAAACGACCGCGAAAGGTCCATGCTCTGCCTGAATCCGGGGGCTGCAGGGCAGCAGGGCTTTCATATTGTAAGGACAGCCCTGAGACTGAGCCTTTCCAACGGCAAAATCGAGGGCTTGGAAGTCTGGGAATACCCCAAAAGATGAAAAATTCGGTAGAAAAATGAAAAAAGTGAAAAAAACTGATACAAGTTCAAGTTTTTTTCTACATTTGCGGAAATTTTGAAAAACAGTATTGTTTAACCTTAATTTTTGTTAGTGCCATGAAAAAGGTATTTATGTCTATGGCTGTCATAGCAACTGTTGCTATGCTTTCAGCTTGCGGTAACTGCTGCAGCAAGAAGGCTGCAGAGGAGCCTGTAGAAGAGGCTGCCGTTGAGGTATGCGATTCTTGCGCTTGCGCTGATTCTTGCGCTTGCACTGATTCCTGCGCTGCTTGCGAGGGATGCACTGAGGTTGCTGAGTAATTCAGACTCCACCGTCAATCTTGCCCAGGGCAAGAAAAAAACAGACATTGTCCCCATAAAACAATGTCTTTTTTTTGTGTCTGTATAAAACTGAAATGTGCCTGTGGCTATTCTTTCCCGGCCAGATGCTTCTCCCAGGCCCAGGCGCTCTCGAGAGTCTCGTCCACGCTGCGCTCGGCTTTCCATCCCAGCTCTTCGTTAGCGAGTGAGGTGTCGGCCCAGATTGCGGTGACGTCGCCCGGACGGCGGTCCACATAGGCGTAGTTGAGCTTGACGCCGTTGACCTTCTCGAAGCTGTGCACCAGTTCAGCAACCGATACGGGCCTTCCGGTTCCTATGTTGAAGATCTCGTAGTCTTTTTTCATCTTACCGTCGAGCATGCGGCGTACTGCGGCCACGTGTGCCTTGGCAAGGTCAACTATATCTATATAGTCCCTGAGGCAGGTGCCGTCAGGCGTAGGATAGTCGTTGCCGAAAATGGACAGGCGCTCGCGTTTGCCTATCGCGGTCTGGGTGATGAAAGGCACGAGATTGTTCGGCACGCCCCTCGGGAGTTCGCCTATGAGGGCTGATGGATGGGCTCCTATAGGGTTGAAGTAGCGCAGGGCTATGCCCTTGATGCTGCTTTCCGCCTTTACAGTGTCGCGGAGTATGTCCTCGCATATCTGCTTGGTGTTGCCGTAAGGCGAGGTGGCCGGCAGGCGCGGAGACTGCTCGGTGACAGGCAGCTTTTCGGCCTCTCCGTAAACTGTTGCGGAGGAGGAGAAGAGCACGTTGCACCCGCCGTGTCCCATTGCGGCTTCCAGCACGTTCAGGAAGGAACTGAGATTGTTCTTGTAATAGAGCACCGGTTTGGCTACCGACTCGCCCACGGCCTTGAAGGCTGCAAAGTGTATGACAGCGTCGATGCGGTACTCGTCGAAGAGTCTGTTCACGGCCTCCATGTCGCAGAAATCCATTTTCACGAAAGGGAGATCCTCGCGTCCGGTGATCTTCTTGACGCCCTCGAAGCAGGTCAGGTCGCAGTTGGACATATTGTCGGCCACGACTATGTCATAGCCCGAATTGATAAGCTCTACACTTACGTGGCTGCCGATGTATCCGGCTCCGCCGCTTACAAGCACTCTCTTTTTCATATCTGCTCAAATATTACCCTGCAAATTTAGAATTTTTTCCTCCATATTTGCAGGAATGAAAAGAATTGTTCTGCTACTGGCGCTTTCCGCCCTGAATGTCATATCTTCGGCCGCCCGGCCGGCTGCCCGCAACGCTGCCGTCGAGGCCGTGATCGCCGCCTCGCCTTCGATGAGGGGAGCCGTGGTCTCGGTGATGGCAGTCAGCGCTTCCGGCGACACGCTTGTCAATGTCGACTGTGAGCGCAGGCTGCTCCCGGCTTCCAATATGAAACTCGTTTCCACCGGGGCCGCCCTGCACCATTTCGGGGCCGACTGGCGTTTTCGTACTTCAATTGGCATAGACGGGGAAGTCAGAGAGGGGGTACTGAAGGGCGACATACATATTATCGGAGGGGGCGACCCTACCCTTGGCTCCCTGGACAGCATCTGTCCGCCTGCCGAGGCCACTTTCGCCCTGTGGAAGTCCTTTCTGGATGCCAGGGGGATACGCCGCATAGAGGGCCGCGTAATAGGGGACGGTTCCGCCTTCGACGGGATGAGGGAACATCCGAGCTGGAGCTGGGAGGACCTCGGCAGCTACTACGGCCAGGGCAGCAGCGGTCTGAACTTCTGCGAGAATTTTCTGCGCTTCAATGTCCGTCCGGGCGCGAAAGTCGGGGATCCCATACGCCTCACGCAACTCTATCCCAAGACCCCCTGGCTGAAGATTGAGGACGAGTCTTCTACGGGAGTTCCGGGCAGCGGGGACGAGCTCTATTTCTATACAACCGATTTCTCCCCGAAGGCGCTTATGCGCGGGACCTATGCGGTGGACAAGAAGCCAAAGGTCCTCTGCTGTGCCAATAAGCAACCCGAACTCAGCTGCGCGACGGAGTTTCTTAAATATCTGAATGACAATGGTATAGCTGGAGGGAAGGCCGTAGGGGCGCCGAAGGGTACGGGCCGCTGCGAGCTGGAGATTCTCGGAGAGAGTGAGTCTGTCCCCCTTTCCCGCATAGCCCGCTTCACCAATGTAGACAGCAACAATCTCTTCGCCGAATGCCTGTTCCGCAGCCTCGGCCGCGATCTCTGCGGCTCCGCCTGTTACGACTCCTGTGCCGTGGCAATATGCAAGGTGCTGGGCAGCCTCGGGCTCGGAAACACTTCCGCCCATATCGTCGATGGAAGCGGCCTGTCCCGCAAGAATTACCTGTCGCCGTCCTTCTTCTGCCGTTTTCTCTCCGCAATGATGGATTCTCCGGCCTGGGAGCCATTCCTCGCCAGCCTGCCGCATCCGGCCGCCGAAGGTACGCTGCGCAAGGGCTTCGGCAATCTGCCGGAAGAGCAGAGGAAACGCATTTCAATGAAGAGCGGTTCGATGAACGGAGTCCGTTGCTACTCGGGATATTATATCCCCGAATCCGGAGAGGCGACGATTTTTTCCGTAATGGTGAACAACTGTACGGCAAGCAATGCCGAGCTGACCCGCGTGAGCAGCGCCATCATCGCCGCCATCCTGCTCTGAGAAGTCTTTTAAGATTACTGAGGCCTATCTGAAGAGGCTGCGGCAGAGTGAGGCGATGTCGGCGACCTTGATCACCTCTATGCCTTCAGGCACATTGTCGCTTACGCCGTATGCGGATATATATATCTTTTTGAAACCCAGTCGGGCCGCTTCGCCTATGCGTCTTTCCGTCTGGCCGACCGGTCTAATCTCTCCGCTGAGGCCGACTTCGCCCGCAAAGCATATATCCTGGCCTATCGCATAGTCGAAGTTGGAACTGAGCACCGCGCAGACGACGGCCAGGTCGCAGGCCGGTTCGCTCACCTTGAGGCCTCCGGCCATATTGAGGAATACGTCTTTCATGCTCAGCTTGAAGCCGGCCCTCTTTTCCAGCACTGCCAGGAGCATGTTCAGCCTGCGCACGTCGAAACCGGTCGCGGAGCGTTGCGGCGTACCGTAAACAGCTGAGCTGACCAGGGCCTGTACTTCGAGCAGGAAAGGCCGGGTGCCGTCGATAATGGCGCTTACGGCGACGCCGCTCAGTCCTTCGGCGTGCATTGGGATCAGCATTTCGGACGGGTTGCTGACCTCGCGAAGTCCTTTGCCTGTCATTTCGAACACAGCCAGTTCCGAGGTGGATCCGAAACGGTTCTTTATGCTGCGCAGCAGACGGTAGGTGCCGCGGTTGTCGCCTTCGAACTGCAGGACCACGTCCACTATGTGTTCGAGTATCTTCGGACCGGCTATGCTGCCTTCTTTGGTTATGTGTCCTATGAGTATCACCGGTATGCCCGTCTCCTTTGCCAGACGCAGCAGCATCGCCG
>SAMEA3663028__coassemble_749_pt1 | contig 11714 bp, 9 predicted proteins | sample SAMEA3663028__metabat2_low_PE_012 | metagenome-assembled genome bin SAMEA3663028 (sample SAMEA3663028) | pig gut metagenome | biome: pig gut; feature: pig-associated habitat; material: faeces | place: France | collected 2012
AGGCCTCCTTATCGACAACCTGCGAGCAGCTGTAGGTGAAGACCAGACCGCCGGGAGCGACCTTCGCAATGGCGGCAGCATTCAGGCGCTGATAGGCGCGGAGGGCATTGCGCAGCACTCCCCTGTGCTTGGCGAATGCAGGAGGGTCCACCACAATGAGATCGTACCTGCCATCAGGGGATTTCTTGATGAAATCGATGGCATCCTCGCAATAGGAAGTATGACGGGAAGGATCGAAGCCGTTGAGAACCACATTCCTGTCGACCATAGACATTGCCTTGCCGGAACAGTCCACGGAATCCACATGGAGAGCGCCGGCGGCAAGGGCATATATGGAGAAGCCACCGGTGTAACAGAAGAGATTCAGGACATTCCGGCCTGCCGCATAGCGGCCCACAAGGGCACGATTCTCGCGCTGGTCAAGGAAAAAGCCCGTCTTCTGCCCGCTGGTCCAGTTCACATAGAAACGGTGGCCGTTCTCAGATACTATCTGTTCGTCGTCATTGAAGGAATCGGCACGGTAAAGATAACCGTCAACCAGGTCCAGGCCGGCCTTGAAAGGGGCTGTGCCGGAGCTCTTGTCATATACGGCCTTCAGAGTCGGGCCATATACGGTCTTCAGAGCCTCGCAGATGCGGTTCTTCGAGCGGAACATTCCAACCGAATGGGCCTGCATCACGCAGACGCCGTCGTAATAGTCGATTATGAGGCCCGGGAGATTGTCCCCCTCTCCGTGTACCAGACGATAACAGTTGGTGGCAGACTCGGCAGCCCCGGCGAGGCCGACGGTACGGCGCATGGCAAGGGCGGCGGCAATGCGCTGCTCAAAGAAGTCGGGACGGAGCGCGGCGTCATCGAAAGAAAGGACACGCACGGCTATGGAGCCAATCTGGTAATGGCCATAGGCAAGGAGAGTACCGTCAGAGGCGTGTACAGCCACGATATCCCCCTCGGCGGGTCTGCCCTGTATCTCCGCGACGGCACCCGAGAACACCCACGGATGGAAACGGCGCAGGGATTCCTCCCTGCCCTTTCTGAGTATAAGCTTGATCATAAGACTGGTTCTTCTACAGGAAGAGGATTCTTCTCGCTGGCAAGCAGCTTGCGATACATCTCCAGGCACACCCAGGCATCGGTGGCGGCATAGAGCTGCTGGGCATCGGAAAGACACTCCGCCTCCCAGTTGGAAAGCTGCTGGGACTTGGAAATACGTATTCCGAGTATGATTCCGGCCATCTTCTTGACGCTCTTGTCACGTATGCCCCACTGCGCAACCTCCTTCTGCAGATCCACGAAACCGCCGGCATTGAACTGGGAGTGCTTCTGCAGTCCCCTTATGTCGTCGTGAACGGCGGCGCCCACCTTGATTATATTCGGGTCGGAGAGCAGGGAGCAGAGGCGCTTGTGCATTCCGAGTTTGTTGATGCGGAAGAGATATGCATGTTCTGAACCTGAAAGCTGGAGCAGCGAAACGTCGTATCGCGGCTGGCGTGGCATAAAGGTCGGACGGGTTTCGGTGTCGAAGCCTATGACCTTCTCACGGCGCAAATAGCGTATGGCCCTGTCGAAAGCGGGTCCCACCTCCGTGATGACGTGGATCCTGCCTTTGAATGCAGCCATTTCCAATTTGCCGATTTCCTCCGGCGTAATACTTTCGTTGAACATAAGACGCGCAAAGGTAGTAAAAATAATGTATATATTTGCGTATATGGCTAAACGGAAAGGACGACGCAAAGGCAGAAAGAAGGTACGGCGCATCAAGGTGGGGCCGGCTGAAACAGGCATAGCAGTAGCGGTGCTGCTGGCACTTATATGCCTGCCGCTGATACGCAACCGCGTCAACGAAAGAGGGGCTGCGGTGCCGGAGGGCTCGTTCGCCTTTGTCGTGGATATCTCCCACCATCAGAAGACGGTGATATGGGACTCGCTTGTAGTAATGACGGATGCGAAGGGCAGGACAGTGCGCTCTCCAAAGAAAGCCGTCAGAATCCGGCAGCCCGACTATGTCGTGATGAAGGCCAGCGAAGGCGAGAAATATCGCGACGAATGCTTCGCGGAGCGTTGGGAGCAGGCGGCATGCAGCGGATTCAGGCGCGGCGCATATCACTACTTCCTTGCCGGCAAAGACCCGGTGCGGCAGGCGCAGAACTTCGCGCAGACCGTAGGGCAGCTCAGTTTCAGGGATATGGCTCCCGTGCTGGACGTAGAGGAGAAGGCGGCGGCTATGGGCAGGAAGGAATTCAACGACAGGGTGCTTCTCTGCCTGCAGGAGACAGAGCGTCTATTCGGACGCAAGCCCATAGTATATGCCCCCGACAGCTTCATAAGCGACATATTCGACGAAAGGATATCGGAAGGCTACGACCTGTGGGTGGCCAGATACTCGGACGAAAAACCGCTCTGCGGGAACTGGATCTACTGGCAGTTCACCGACAAAGCGGTAATATACGGTGTGGAAGGCAAAGCCGACCTGAGCGTAATTCGCTGATTATTTGCGCACTATCGCAGCAACTATATTCTCGAGAACATAGAACTTGAGCAGCACCAGCGGAACGAAGCTCCAGTGCAGACGGCAGACGGCTGCGACAACGACGGTGACAAGCAGCGCCGCAAGGAGGATGTAGCGCTTGACATATTCGGCCGAACGCAGATTGTCCCCCTTGGAACTTCAGGGAGAACATAGGCAACTCGCAGACAAGCAGAGCCGAAAGTATCACTGAAACCAGAGGTATGAACCACAGCGAGGAACATATATCCCCTACGAACTGGCAGGGCGAGACGCTTGCGAAGCAGACCATGGCGCCGCAGAGGATGGCGCAGGCAGGGGTCGGAAGTCCCAGGAAACTGCTGCTCTGACGGGTGTCCACATTGAATTTGGCGAGCCTCAGTCCGGAGAAAACGGCTATCGACAGCGGAAGCAGGCAAAGCAGCCTGACCCACCACGGGCCGACCCCCATCACACCGCCGTGGGAAGCGCTCATATAGCAGAATAGCATCAGGGAAGGAAGGACTCCGAAACTTACCACATCGGAGAGGGAGTCGAGTTCCTTGCCCAGGTCGGAATAGGCATCGAGAGCCCTGGCTGCAAAGCCGTCGAAGAAATCGAAGACGGCGGCCAGGAGCATCAGCAGGAAGGCCTGCTGGAAGTAGCCCTGAAACACGGCCAAAATGCCCAGAACCCCGCAGAGGAGGTTCAGGCTTGTGATCGCGTCAGGGATGTATTTCTTGATGGACATAACAAGCAGCTACTTGATTCCCAGCTTCTTGGCTATATGCTTAGGAAGAGCGTCCTTGTGCAGTATGAGGTCTATGCTCTGATTCCTGACGAAGGCCTCGGTGGCGTACCATATTCCCTTGTACTTGCCAGTCTCGCCCCAGGAATTCTTCACCATATAGTATTTCTTGCCGAACTGGTCATGGGCGATGCCGTAAATCTGCATTCCGTGGTCATCTGTGACGGTCTTGTTGTCGAAACCTTCCTGATGGCTCTCCTGGGTGGCCTGCTTCTCGACTACGCTGTCCAGCACTGCGGCCTTCTCCTCGGCCTTGCCCACCCAGTGCTCCTGGTCGGAGCCGGCGCTGTTCTTCTTCTCCATATCCACGAGTATGGCCAGACCGTCGCGGGTAAAGCCCGGATCGCTCACGTCCGCGCCCCAGGCCAGGGTAAAGCCGTGCTCGAGAGCATAGTCCAGAACCTCGATGAATTCATCCAGAGGCAGGTTCCAGGCGCTGTCCCATCTCCAGTTGTCACAGATTTCCAGCGGGAAACTGGTATAGAAAGGATGGTGGGTGAAGGAGGAAATGGTCACATAATCGTCAGGATTGAACTTGAGGGCATCCCTGTACTCGGCAGGGGTGTAGCTGCGGCCGTCCACTTCGAAGCTCTCCGGGCACTCGCCCAGGAAGGCGTCGCAAATCGCGCTCACACCCTTCTTCCAATATGGAGAGAGGGTTCTGGCCGGATTCTTCACGATTGCCTCCACATAGGCCTTCGTGGCGGCGTCGAGCTCGGCGTGCACCGGCTTCTCGTAGAGGCCAGGCATAGCGGCCTGAGGCACAAGCCCCCAGTCGCGTATGATGTGGAGCACGTCATCGGCCTCGCTGCCCGCTGCGAAATTGAGATGGCCGTCGAGACGCACGTATTTCTCGGCACGCTCCTGATAGGACTTGGACACTACGAACATCTCTGAAAAGTCCGGATATGCGGCAGGGTCCTTGATGCCGTTGATTCTGATGACCTCGGACTCCACGAAAGCTAAGGTGGAGAAAGCCCAGCAGGTGCCGCTGCGGTACTGGTTCTTGATCGGGGTTATCGGATTCTCCTTGTCACAGGTGAACTGATAGTCGGGGAAAGTTGCCTTCTGCGCCTGTGCCAGTACAGAGATGCCGGCAAACAAGGCAATCGAGAGTGAAATTATTCTCTTCATATTCTGTTGTTTTTGATGCATTGGAGAGCAAAATTATAAATATTAACGGAATATTCCTAAATTAGCGGAGAAACGCATTATACAGAACTGATGAAAATCAAAAGACTCCTTACGCTTGCGGCAGCCGCGGCAATCATAGCGGCCTGTGACGAAAAAATCGAGCAGCCGAACAACGGAAACAATGGCAACAACGGAAATAACGGGGGCAACGGCACCATAGTCAACGAAGTGCCCCTGCTGCCCGCAGCCCGGATGAGAGGGGCGTGGATGGCGACGGTCTGGGGCATAGACTGGCCTATGGGCGACTACAGCGAATCGGGCCAGAAGAAACTCTACACCGACTATCTCGACCTCTTCAAGTCATTGGGAATCAATGCAGTATTCTTCCAGGTCAGGGGTATGGCCGATGCCTTCTACAAGTCCTCCTATGAGCCTTGGAGCCGTTACATCACAGGGACCTTAGGAAAGGACCCCGGCTATGACATACTCGGCTTCCTCATCGACGAGGCCCACAAAAGGGATATGGAGTTCCACGCCTGGATCAACCCTTACCGGGTCTCCACGACCTCCTATTTCGACGAGGGCCTGAACCCGATGATTCCTGAAAGTATGGTAAAGAAATATGAAGGCATCTGGGTCTATAACCCGGCGCTTCCGGAGGTAAGGCAGCGCATCGCAGACATAGTCAGGGAGATAATCTCCAAATATGATGTGGACGGCATACACATGGACGACTACTTCTACCCGTCCAGCGGACTTGGCAGCAGCGGCCTCGACGACTCGGCCGAATACTCGAAATACGGCAGCGGCTACTCCAGCATAGAGGATTTCCGCAGAGGGAACATCTACGAGATGGTGAAACTCGTGAAGCAGACCATTCTCTCCACAAAGCCCGAAGTGGCCTTCACCATAGGCCCGCAGGGCAACTACAGCAACAATTACAACAGCCAGTACATCGACATTCCCAAAGTCTGTCAGGACAAGCTGATAGACGCGGTGATACCTCAGCTCTACTGGTCCACCACAGCCAGCAAGGACTATTACACACCAAGACTGGAATGGTTCTCACAGAACATCTCGAGCGTTCCATTCCTCGTCGGACACACCCTCAGCGGTTTCGCCGGCGACAAACCCGAATGGAGTGATGCCGGCGAATTCGAAACGCAATGCAGTCTGGCGGAACAAAAGAGCAACTGCATAGGCCATCTGATCTACAACAGCAATACCCTGAAGAAGAATCCAAAGGCCGTACAGATCAACATACGCAACGCCTTCAGTGCCAAGGCGCTGATGCCTCACCTGGGCGGAGACGGCTCCGTTCCGGCACCGGCCGCTCCGGAAAACCTGGCAGTGGCCGGAGGCGAGCTCCACTGGGATGCGGTTGACGGGGCACGCTACTACGCCGTGTACAAAAGCAACGGCAACAGGGTCAGGGCGACGCTGCTGGGCACCACAGAGGAACAGAGCTGGAAGCTCAGCGCCAGTGGGAAGTATTTCGTGACTGCCCTCGACGCTCACAACGCCCAGAGCAAGATTTCCGTAGTGATACAATACTGACGGTCTTGAGCTGCATACTCTACATACACGGAATGGGAGGAGGTGAGGACAGCCGCACCCCGAGAGCCCTGAACGAATTGCTTCCGGACTGCCCCACGGTCATTCGGAACTACAGCTTCGACCCGGAGACAGCGGTCAGGGAGATAGAAGCCTGGGTCGAAGAGCTGAAGCCCTGCCTGATAATCAGCGAGTCAATGGGGGCCAACTACGGCATACTCGTGGGCAAGGGCATAGCCCACATCTACCTCTCCCCTGCCTTCGGCGCACCGGTATGGATCGCCAATCTATGCTGGTTCTCCCTCATTCCGGGGGTGCCTGCGCTGCTGTCCCGCATATTCAGGCCACGTCCGGGCAAGCGGCAGGCCCTGGACTTCCACTTCCGTCCGGCATATCATTTCGTCGCCCTCAGACGCCGTGTGCGCGCCGCCCTGAAAGAGGGTGACAACATGTCGCAGGCCTGGTTCGGCAGCAAAGACGGCTACCGCCGCTGGGGAGTCGTGAATATACGAAGATGGCAGCGCTTCTTCGGAAAGGAGTGCTGCCATATAGATGACAATTCCCATTTCTGGGAGAAGGAGAGGGTGACAGGCAGCGGACTCCTGGATGAAATCCGCCGCCTGACAGAGCCTTTTATCACTTCAGATAAGCGTCCTTGACAACCTTTGCGCTGCGGGAGATGAAGTCTGCGAGGGCCTTGCCCTTGAGCAGACCGTTGGAGAGCAGCGCGAGGTCGGCGAGCTGGCGGAGCAGTTCCTTGTCCTCGTAATTGCCCTCGACAAGTTGCTTAACCAGAGGGTGCTCCATATTCACCACTACATTGTAGGACTCAGGCATCTGGCCGTAGAAATTCAGGCCGCCGCCCATCGAGCTCATCTCACGGTAACGCCTCATGAACTCGTTCTGGGTAATGAGCACCGCATCATTGCTTTCTCCGAGATTCTCAGCCTCGACATAATAGTCGTTACCTTCCGGCATTACCGACTTCACAGCCTCGTCCAGGGCCTTTTTGGCATCCTCGGAGAGCTCCGGTTTCACGGCCTCCTCCTTGGCGATGAGCCTGTCTATGGTGTCCGAATCGACACGGGCGAAGCGGCTGTTCTCCAGCTTGGTCTCGAGCAGGTTCACGAAGTGCGCATCAAGCTGGCAGTCCAGAAGGAGCACGTCGTAGCCCTTGTTCTTTGCGGCCTCGATGAAGCTGTACTGGGACTCGGTGTCGGTAGCATAGAGATAGACCAGCTTGCCGTCCTTGTCCTTCTGCTCTGTCTCTATGGCCTTGCCGTAGTCCTCGATGCTGAAGTACTTGCCGTCGGTATTCTTGAGCAGGCAGAACTTCATCGCCCTGTCGCAGAACTTCTCGTCGCTGAGCATACCGTACTCTAAGAAGAGCTTGAGGTTGTCCCATTTCTTTTCGAGCTCCTCGCGCTCATTCCTGAAGATCTCTTCGAGCCTGTCGGCCACCTTCTTGGTAATGTAGGTGGAAATCTTCTTCACGTTGGCGTCGCTCTGGAGATAGCTCCTGCTGACGTTCAGAGGGATGTCCGGAGAGTCTATGACACCGTGGAGCAGGGTCAGGAAGTCAGGGACGATGTTCTCCACCGAATCGGTCACGAACATCTGGTTGCAGAAGAGCTGGATCTTGTTCTTCTGGATGTCGAGATTGTTCTTGATCTTAGGGAAATACAGGACACCGGTGAGGTTGAACGGGTAATCGACGTTCAGATGAATGTGGAAGAGAGGTTCCTCGGCCGCCGGATAGAGGGCCTTGTAGAAATTGTCATAATCCTCGTCCTTGAGGTCTGCAGGGGCCTTGGTCCATATAGGGTCGATGGTGTTGATTACGTTGTCCTCTTCGGTATCGACATATTTTCCGTCCTTCCACTCCTGCTTCTTGCCGAAGACGACAGGCACAGGCATAAACTTGCAATATTTGTCCAGAAGCAGCTGAATGCGGCCTTTGGTAGCGAACTCCTTCTCGTCCTCCGCGAACTCGAGGGTGATGGTGGTACCTCTCTCGCTCCTGTCTGACTCGCCCATTTCGAACTCAGGGTTGCCGTCGCAGCTCCAGCGTACGGCCTTGGCGCCCTCCTTCCAGGACAGGGTGTCGATGGTTACCCTCGATGCAACCATAAAGGCAGAGTAGAAGCCCAGTCCGAAGTGTCCGATTATGGCGCCTATGTTATCCTTGTACTTCTCGAGGAACTCGCCTGCAGAGGAGAAGGCTATCTGGTTGATATATCTATCGACCTCCTCTTCTGTCATACCTATGCCGTTATCGCTGATCTTCAGCGTGGACGCGGCCTCGTCGAGCTCCACATTTACCTTCAGCTCCCCGAGCTCGCCCTTGAACTCGCCGCTTGCGGCAAGGGCCTTCATCTTCTGGTCGGCATCGACTGCATTGGCGACCAGCTCGCGCAGGAAGATTTCGTGGTCCGAATAGAGGAACTTTTTGATGACCGGGAATATGTTCTCGGTGCTTACTCCGATTTTACCTTTGTTTTCCATATCTGTTTATATTTATATATATCAAAAAACCGTCCCGAAGGACGGTCATTTGAAAATCAAAATATATTCCAGTGCCGCTATTGTGACAAAATGTCACTGTACGTCTGCGGCAAAGCAAGACGTCAGAAGCAGAAACGCACGCCGGCGGACGCCAGGCCCTGGCAGCCGAAGCCCAGATCCACGAAGCCGCGGCAGAGTCTGCCACCGAAATCGGCGCAGACGGGGCTGACCTGGAACGCGACGTTCGCACCGGGCTTTTCGCCTCCGAAATGCAGCATCAGGCCGGCAGCAAGCTTCGAATACATAGAGAAATGCGGGCGGTTGAACCAGAGAAGCTTCAGCGAAGGCATTATGCTCACCATATCGTGATGGTTCGTCTCCCCTTCCGTGTATATCTTGTTGCCGTCTTCGTCGGTTCCCGCGGCCTTGTCGAAACGCATGATATAGTGTTCGTAGCTGCAGGCGGCTCCCACAGCCACGACCTTGTGGACAAAGCGCTGATATTCAAGGTTTATTGCTCCCGTTGAAATCATTTTCGAAGGAGTGGCGGTCCCGAAGGACAGGCCGGCGCCGAGCACTCCGCCTATAGTGAATGCGATCTCCGGATAAGACACGCGTCCGTAGGAAAGGGAGAACTCATTCGCCGGGAACTCATAGCCCTGGGCAGAAACGAAACTGCGTGCCGGAGAAGCCGCCTGCAGGGGCAGGAGGGCAAGGGCGGCGGCAGACAGGAACAAGAGAAATGCCTTGCGTTTCACGGTATTCAGTTTTTATAATCGAAAGAAGCTGTGCAGCGTATGTCGGTAGCGGAAGAGCCCACATAGACGGTAAAGCTTCCGGCCTCCGCCTTCCAGCAATGCTCATCCGCATCGAAGAACTGCAGGTCCTCTTCGCCTATGGTGAATTCCACCTCAGCCTCTTCCCCGGCTTCCAGCCAGACCTTGCGGAAACCCTTGAGTTCCTTCACTGGACGCAGGACAGAGGACTCGTCGTCACCTATGTAGAGCTGCACGACCTCGGCACCGGCCCTGTCGCCCGTATTGCGCAGCACAAGACTCACGTTGGCGACTGCTCCGGAACGGCCGCGGCTGACAGCAAGAGGAGAATATTCGAAGCTGGTGTAACTCAGGCCGTGACCGAACGGGAAGAGCACGTCAATGCCCTTTGTATCGAACCAGCGGTAGCCCACGAGTATGCCTTCGCCGTAGAAACACTTGCCATCGTTAGGGAAGTTCATACCTTCCTGATGGGCAGGAGAATCTCCGAGGGCCAGAGGGAAGCTGAAAGGCAGCTTGCCGCTTGGGTTGACATCTCCGAAGAGCACGTCGGCTATGGCCTCACCGGCTTCGGAGCCTATGTACCAGGCCTGGACTATGGACGGCACTTCCTCCACCCAAGGCATTGCGACAGGATTGCCGCTTACCAGGACCACGGTGAGATGGCTGTTCACCTTTGCCAGGGCCTCTATGAGCTCATCCTGAGCGTAAGGGAGTCCGAGCTGCTCGCGGTCCTTGCCCTCGCAGTCCTGATGGCCGGACTTGTTGAGACCGCCCACGAAGATAACGTGGTCGGCTTCGGCGGCTTTGGCTACGGCGTCGGCAATCAGCTGTCCGGCACTGCGGCTCTCGCTGAGGTCCTGACCGGTGCTGACTCCGTTGTAGTTGCCACCGGTGTCACCCACATAGCCGCGCTCCCATTCAACCACGGCGCCCGCAGCCTCAGCCCTTGCCCTGATTCCGGCCAGAGGGGAAATCTCCTTCTGGACCTTGAGTGAGGAGCTTCCTCCTCCCACGGTCATCATCTTGACGGCATTCTCTCCTACTACCAGTATCTTGCGCACGCCGTCAGCCAGAGGCAGATTGGAATTTTCGTTGCGCAGGAGCACTATGCCCTCTCCGGCAATGCGGCGTGCGGCACTGTAATGGGCCTCGGAATTGATTTCACCGAAAGGCTTGCCGCTCTTCATCGCCGTCCTCATGATCAGCTTGAGCACGCGGGAGGCCTTCTCATCAAGTTCTTCAGTGCCCACCTTGCCCTCGCGTATGAGTTCGAGATAAGGCGCTGCCATATAATAGCTGTCGTAGGAATTTGTCCTGCCCATAGTCAGGCCGTCCGTCCAGGTGCCGAATTCGAGGTCCAGACCATTGTGGATGGCCTCCCAGGTGTCGTGGCAGCCGCCCCAGTCGGTAACGACGGCCCCGTCGAAGCCCCACTCCCCTTTCAGTATGCCGTTCAGCAGGCGCTCATTGTGGCAGACGTGCTGACCGCGGTAGAGATTGTAGCTCGCCATTATCGACCAGCTGCCGCCTTCCTGCACCGCCTTTTTGAAGGCAGGGAGATATATTTCGTAGAGAGCGCGGTCGTCCAGATCGACGTCTATGGTATGGCGATACGTCTCTTCGTTGTTGAGACAGTAATGCTTGACGCAGCAGGCGACTCCGTTCTTCTGCACTTCGCGTATATACGGCACCACCATTTCGCCGGCCAGGTAAGGGTCTTCGCCCATATATTCGAAGTTGCGGCCGTTCAGCGGCGTACGGGCTATGTTGACACCCGGGCCGAGCAGCACGTCTTTCTCGCGGTAGCGGGCCTCCTCGCCTATGGACTTGCCGTATAGGGCAGCCATTTCCGGGTTCCAGGTGGCTGCAAGGCAGGTCAGGGCCGGGAAGGCGACTATGGAGTCATTGGTCCAGCCGGCCTGGTCCCACTCGTCCCAAAGCACCTCCGGGCGTATTCCGTGGGGGCCGTCAGTGGTCCAGAGTTCGGGTATGCCGAGGCGGGGCACACCGGGGCTCGAAAACTTGCTCTGGGCGTGGATGATTGCGATTTTTTCTTCTGTGGTCATACGTAAGAGCGCATCAGCGACTCTCTCGTCGAGATCCCTGCTTTCGTCCTGATAGACAGGAAGATCCTGTTTCGGGGTGCAGGCGATAAGGGCCATTAGGCCTAAAACGGGAAGAATAGATTTGATTTTCATGTGGTTATAATTGTTATTCCATACGTTCACACTACTGTTCAAGCACTCAAATATACGGCTTTTAACCCTGTCATTCAATACTTTTTGCTATCTTCACGAAAATTTGCAGAAAGATGGTCTGTCATCCTCCCGTAAAGATAAATCTCGGCCTGAACGTGCTGCGGAAAAGGCCTGACGGCTTCCACGACCTGGAAACCCTCTTCATACAGTCCGGACAGTTCAGAGACAGTCTGGAAGTCATAAAGGCGGAT
>SAMEA3663028__coassemble_760_pt1 | contig 11557 bp, 8 predicted proteins | sample SAMEA3663028__metabat2_low_PE_012 | metagenome-assembled genome bin SAMEA3663028 (sample SAMEA3663028) | pig gut metagenome | biome: pig gut; feature: pig-associated habitat; material: faeces | place: France | collected 2012
GCAGTTCGGTTCAGGATGGTGGTTCCTCGACCAGGAGGACGGAATGCGCAAGCAAATGAACGCCCTCTCGGCTCTGGGACTCTTCACCCGCTTTGTGGGTATGCTCACCGACTCCCGCAGCTTCATAAGCTACCCTCGCCACGAATATTTCCGCCGCATACTCTGCTCCGTCATAGGAGAGGACATTGAAAAGGGCAAACTCCCTGCAAGCGAGATGGAATTCATCAAAGAAGTGGTCAGGGACATATCCTACAACAACGCAAAGCACTATTTCAACTTCTGATATGGCAGACTGGATACACATAAACCCCGCGGACAATGTGGCTGTGGCCCTCACAGACCTTGCCGCAGGCAGGGTCGCCGAAGGAACGACACTGCTGCAGGATATTCCTGCCGGGCACAAGTTCACTCTCGCCGATCTGCATGAAGGAGACGAAGTGATTAAGTACGGCTTCCCTATAGGGCGCGTGACCAAAGACGCCCCAAAGGGCAGTCTCATAGACCACAGCTGCATAAAGACCGCGCTTTCAGGCGTGCTGGAATACAGTTACAGTCCTCAGCTGAAGGACATTCCGTCGGACGGCAAGGCACGCAGCTTCAAAGGGTTCAGACGCGCGGACGGAAACATAGGCATACGCAACCAGATCTGGGTGATTCCGACCGTAGGCTGCGTGAACGGTGCGGCTGAGGAGATAGCCCGCCGTCTCAGGGAAGAGAAGGCCGGGAATATGGGCAGCGTGGACGCCATAGTCGCCTTCCCTCACAATTACGGCTGCTCCCAGCTCGGAGACGACCACGAGAATACCCGCACGGTGCTCGCGGATATGGCCCACCACCCGAATGCAGGCGGAGTGCTCTTCGTGTCATTGGGCTGCGAGAACAATCAGCTGTCTTCTTTCCGCTCGCTTATCGCGGACTGTGACCCGCTGAGAGTCAGGGCTATAGAATGTCAGAAAATCGAAGGCGACGAAGTGGAGGAAGGACTGCACCAGGCCAGGGAAATCTTCGAGATATGCTCTCGCGACGAACGCAGCGAAGCCAGTGTAAGCGAATTGAAGATAGGACTGAAATGCGGGGGCTCGGACGGCCTCTCAGGCATCACGGCCAATCCTCTGCTGGGCCGCTTCTCCGACTGGCTCGTTTCCAAGGGCGGTACAACCGTGCTGACCGAGGTTCCGGAGATGTTCGGGGCGGAGACCATACTGATGAACCGCTGTCAGGACCGCGAGACCTTCGAAAAGACTGTCAGTCTGATCAATGATTTCAAGGAATATTTCATACGCAGCGGACAGCCCGTCTATGAGAATCCGTCGCCGGGCAACAAGGCGGGCGGCATCTCGACTCTCGAAGAGAAGTCCCTCGGCTGCACCCAGAAATGCGGCGCCAGCACGGTAAGGGATGTGTTGCGCTACGGTCAGCGTCTGAGTACCAAGGGATTGAACCTTCTCAGCAGCCCGGGCAACGACCTCGTCGCCTCGACCGCACTGGCCGCCTCGGGCTGTCAGCTCGTGCTCTTCACCACCGGTCGCGGCACCCCGTTCGGAAGCTTCGTGCCTACGATGAAGATATCCACCAACAGCAGTCTGGCCCGTCGCAAGCCGCTCTGGATCGACTTCAACGCCGGAGTTATTGCCGAGGACGAGGCAATGGACAGCGTGGCTGAGCATTTCATAGACGCCGTACTGGAAGTGGCAGACGGAAAAGCCGTACGCAGCGAAGAAAGCGGCATACGCGAAATAGCCATATTCAAGACGGGAGTGACGCTTTAGCCCGTAAAGAGAATCAATAATTGTCAATGTTCAGCCGCGACAGTATGTCCATGTGGACGTAATTGTCGCGGTTGAGCGGTTTTTTGCCGACAAGTATATAGTCCGAAAGGGTCAGCACCGCATTGTGGGACTGACGCTCGGTGTGCTGGGCGATCAGCAGGGTAACGAGGCCGTCACGCAGCGCGTCCATATTCCTGTCCAGATTGTCGAAGCCTATGACGCGGCGGCCGGGCGACGGGTTGCGACGGAGGAAATCGGCAATGAGATGTATCCTGGAATTGAACATCACGACGAGTTTGCGTTCCGGGGTGAGTTCCTTGAGCGCCTTGCTGATACTTTCCGGACGGGACGGGTCGATGAAGATATTGCTGATGGAACAATCTGGAAAATGGTCCAGTATGTAGTCGGTAAAGCCCTCGCGGCGGCTCACGGTAGGGTCGCTCTGACGCGACTTGTCACGTATGATACGCACGACAACCACGTCCTTGACCTCTTCCGGCTCAAGCCTTTCGGTCAGCAGCGCGGCGCAAAGGTAGCCGCTCTGGTACATAGGCATTCCGAAATAGGCGAAATAGTCGCCGTCCTCGAGTTTGGTGTCCACATAGACATAAGGTATATCCATGGCTTTCAGTTTGGAAGCCAGGGACATAGTGCCGTTCTTGAAGAGCGGCGGAAGTACGACTCCGGCAGGAGCTGCGGCCAGCAGGTTCTCACAGGCGCGGTCGAAGGAAGAAGGGTCGTACTGGTCGTAGCTGAACAGTCTGGTGACTATGTTCAGGCCGGCCACCTCGGCGCCACCGGCGAGAAAACCGTTGCGGACTTTCTCCCAATACTCTCCCGCCTCGGGTTCCGGCAGCAGACAGGCAATCATACGGCTTTTCTTGGTAGCCAGCAGGGACGCATACAGATTCGGTTCATAGTTGAGTTCCTCTATGGCCTTGCGCACCTTCTCTGCGCTCTTGCGGGACACCTCTCCCCTGTTGTGCAGGACCCTGTCCACCGTGCCTTTCGACACGCCGGCCCGTGCCGCAACGTCAAATATCGTTATTTTCTTCTCTTCCATAAACTTGAGACTCGTCGGGTGCAAAGTTGACAACGCAAAGTTAATAAAGAATTCAATGCCTTTCGTGTCTTTTTCCGGGAATTTCCGTGAACGGGCACGATTTTTCGGAAAAAGTGTTAATTTTGCAGCAGAAAATTTCATCATACTATGGCTAAAGTCATCACTTTCGGAGAAATAATGCTCCGGCTCAGCCCTGAGGGCAACGACAGATTCATCCAGTCCGATTCATTCAGGATTATCCCGGGCGGCGGCGAAGCCAATGTCGCAGTCAGCCTCGCCAACTACGGCCACGATTCATTCTATGTGACCAAACTCCCCTCTCACGAGATAGGCCAGATAGCCGTGAACGCACTGCGCCGCTACGGTGTGAAAACCGACTTCATAGCCCGCGGAGGCTCCCGCATAGGTCTGTACTATGCCGAGACAGGCGCGTCAATGCGTCCGTCGAAAGTGATATATGACCGTGCCAATTCCGCCATCGCGGAAGCCGATCCCGCCGACTTCGATTTCGACGCAATAATGGAAGGCGCCGCCTGGTTCCACTGGTCCGGCATCAGTCCGGCCATATCCGACAAAGCAGCCGAACTCACCCGCCTTGCCTGCGAAGCCGCAAAGCGCCACGGCGTGACCGTGTCCGTGGACCTGAACTTCCGCAAGAAGCTCTGGACCTCGGAGAAGGCCATTTCGGTTATGCGTCCTCTTATGAAATATGTGGACGTATGCATAGGCAACGAAGAGGACGCCGAACTCTGCCTGGGCTTCAAGCCTGACGCAGACGTGGAGGGCGGCAACACCGACGCAGCCGGCTACGAAGGCATATTCCGTCAGATGAAAGAAGAATTCGGCTTCAAATATGTCGTATCCACCCTGCGCGAGTCCTATTCCGCAACCCGCAACGGCTGGAAGGCGCTCATCTACGACGGCAAAGAATTCTACCAGTCCAAGAGGTACGAGATAGACCCTATCATCGACCGTGTGGGCGGAGGAGACTCCTTCTCCGGAGGTCTCATCCACGGAATGCTCAAATACGAGGGAGACCAGGCTGCGGCACTTGAGTTCGCAGTGGCCGCATCCGCCCTGAAGCACACCGTAAACGGCGATTTCAACCTTGTCAGCGAGGCCGAAGTACTCAGTCTGGCCGGAGGCAACGCCAACGGAAGGGTACAGAGATAATTGACTTACAGAAATATAGAAATGGCAAAGTACAGCAAGGAAGAAGTGCTCGCGACTATTGCGGACACTGCGATGGTTCCTGTTTTCTACAACAGCGACATAGAAATATCCAAGAAGGTGCTCAAGGCCTGCTATGACGGCGGCGTGAGGGCTTTCGAGTTCACCAACAGAGGCGATTTCGCCCACGAGGTGTTCGGGGAACTGGTCAAGTATGCCACCCGCGAACTCCCGGGAATGATTGTGGGCGTCGGCTCCGTGGTCGATCCCGCTACCGCAGCCCTCTATATCCAGCTGGGCGCCAATTTCGTGGTGGGTCCCCTTTTCAACCCACAGATTGCTCCGGTCTGCAACCGCCGCCGCATCCCTTATTGTCCGGGCTGCGGTTCGGTGTCCGAGGTAGGCGCCGCGCAGGAGGCGGGCTGCGACCTGTGCAAGGTCTTCCCGGGGGATGTGCTCGGTCCCGCCTTCGTCAAAGGTCTGCTCGCCCCAATGCCTTGGAGCCGCATTATGGTGACGGGAGGAGTCAAACCCGTGAAAGAGAACCTCGAGGGCTGGTTCAAGGCCGGCGCCACCTGCGTGGGAATGGGCAGCAACCTCTTTCCTAAGGACAAAATCGCAGCAGCCGACTGGGCCGGAATCAGCGCTCTCTGCCGCGAAGCGCTGGAACTGATACGCGACATACGGAAAGCATAGAAAGTTGCAGATATACATTGAAACAAAAACAAGCAATATGACCACACAAAAGAAACTGATGACCAATTGGCGCTGGTGGATGGTAGTGCTGCTTTTCATCGCCACAACGGTGAACTATATGGACCGGCAGGTACTCTCACTCACCTGGAAGGATTTCATAGCGCCTGAATTCCACTGGAACGACAACGACTACGGTACCATCACGGCTATATTCTCCATCGTCTATGCGATATGCATGCTCTTCGCGGGCAAATTCGTGGACTGGATGGGCACCAAGAAGGGCTATCTCTGGGCTATAGGCGTATGGTCTGCAGGCGCCTGCCTCCACGCCGCCTGCGGCTGGGCCACAATGCACATCGAAGGATATGCGTCCGTCAAGGAAATGGCAGCCGTCGAGGCCGGTTCCGCCGCTGCCCTGGCGATTGCCAGCGTAAGCGTATGGCTTTTCATCGCAGCCCGCTGCATACTGGCCCTCGGCGAGGCAGGCAACTTCCCTGCCGCCATCAAGACCACAGCCGAATACTTCCCTAAGAAAGACCGTGCCTTCGCGACTTCGATCTTCAACGCAGGCGCATCCGTCGGCGCCCTCGTGGCTCCGGCCACCATTCCTCTCCTCGCCCAGTTCTTCAAGGACAAGGGTATAGGCGGAGGCTGGGAGATGGCCTTCATCATCATCGGAGCCCTCGGCTTCATCTGGATGGGACTCTGGGTTTTCATGTACGACAAGCCGGACAAGTCCAGGCACGTGAACGCCGCCGAGCTGGAGTACATACAGCAGGATGACGCCACAGCTGCCGAGGACAGCGCCGCCGCTGATGCGGCAAAGGCCTCTAAACAGATTTCCTTCCTCAAGTGCTTCACTTTCCGCCAGACCTGGTCTTTCATAGTAGGCAAGTTCTTCACTGACGGAGTTTGGTGGTTCTACCTCTTCTGGGCTCCGGCCTACTTCTCCGACCAGTTCGGTTACAAGTCTTCCTCAGGAATGGGCATGGCCTTGATAATCACGCTCTACGCCATCGTGACCGTGCTTTCGATCTTCGGCGGATACCTCCCGAAACTCTTCGTTGAGAAGAAGGGCATGAATCCGTACAACGGCCGTATGCTTGCAATGCTCATATTCGCGTTCTTCCCGCTGCTGGCCCTTTTCGCCCAGCCTCTCGGAGCCCATTCCGCGTGGTGGCCTGCCATCATCATAGGCCTTGCAGGCGCCGGGCATCAGGCCTGGTCGGCGAATCTCTTCTCCACCATCGGCGATATGTTCCCTAAATCCGCAGTCGCCACTATAACCGGTATAGGCGGTATGGCCGGCGGTGTCGGTTCCTTCCTTATAAATAAAGGTGCGGGCGCGCTCTTTACCTGGTCCGAGAAAGCCGGGGAAAGTTTCTCCTTCATCGGCTTCGAAGGCAAGGAGGGAGGATATATGATAGTCTTCTGCATCTGTGCCGTCGCATATCTCACGGCCTGGGTGATAATGAAAGCACTCGTCCCGAAGTACAGGCCTGTCGAGGCCTAGTCAGATAATTTCCGGCATTAAGTTGCGGCGGAGGCTCTTTTGTCTCTGCCGCATTTTTTGAAAGTACCCTGTACAAGTAATTTAAAATCTATTAACTTTGTATGATACTAACCTGAAGTAATCTTCAAATTACTGAATGAAATATCAAATACAGAATACTGAAATATGCTGAGCAGACAGGTAAGCGAAAAACTCGCCGGGCACGAAACACCCTTCTATTTCTACGATATGGACCTCCTGCGCCAGACCCTCGACAGTGTCGTATGGGCGGCGTCAAAATATAACTTCAAGATACACTACGCCATCAAGGCAAACTATGACCCCCGCATACTCGAAGTCATACGCGAGTACGGGCTGGGCATAGACTGCGCGAGCGGAAACGAAGTCAGGTGCGCAATAGAGGCAGGCTTCGATCCGAAGACCATAGTGTATGCGGGAGTAGGTAAGAAAGACAAGGAGATACGTTATGCAATCGAGCAGGGCATATTTGCCATAAACTGCGAATCGCTCCAGGAACTGGAGGTCATAGACGGGATTGCGGCAACAATGGGCAAGGTGGTGGACTGCGGGCTCAGGGTGAACCCTGACATAGACCCGAAAACCAACCATTGCATCGACACCGGCCAGGCAGACTCCAAGTTCGGCATTTCCTACGAGAAAGTGCTGGAACAGGCGGAGTGGATACAGTCCCTCAAAAATATCAATATAAAAGGAATGCACCTGCACATAGGTTCGCAGATACGCGAGCTCCACGTCTTCCAGTACCTCTGCGACAAGGTGAACGTAATTACGGACAATCTTGTCAAAAAGGGATTCAAGCTGGATTTCGTGGATGTGGGAGGCGGACTTGGCATCAATTACGATATGCCTGAAAATGAGCCGGTTCCGAATTTCGCGTCCGTATTCGCAATCATAAACGGCAATCTGCACGTAGGCGGAAGGGAGATTCATTTCGAGTTCGGGCGCTCCATTGTGGGCGAATGCGGCGAGCTGATCACCAAGGTGCTTTACCGCAAGGACACCGCTACCGGAAGAAGGCTTGTGATTGTTGACGCAAGCATGACGGAACTCATCCGGCCTATGCTCTACGGTTCATATCACGACATCGAGAACCTCACAAGCAAGGAGGAGAAACACGAAAAATACGCAGTCGTGGGTACGGCCTGCGAATCGACGGACATATTCAATGAAAGCCTTACCCTGCCGAAGACGGTGCGCGGAGACCTGCTGACCATCAAGTCGGCAGGCGCATACGGAATGTCGATGGCATCCAGATACAATCTGCACGACCTTCCGGGCGCTGTCTATAGCGATGACATCCGCTGACAGCCGCCAGGTCGAAAAATCAGAAACACTAGTCACAAACATAAACTTACCAATCAAAAAACAAAATGAAGAAAATCGTTTCGATTCTCTCAACGGTCGTACTGGTCGCCGCTTCCTGCCAGAAGCCGGTGGAGCCTTCGCTCTCACTCAAGGACCAGGAGATTTCCGCGCCTGCAGCAGGCTTGGAACAGACCGTGACATTCCAGACCAACCAGGACTGGAGTGCAACTCCTGACGCAGGCTGGGTGACTGTCACCCCTGCCAGCGGTTCAGCTGCCGACGGCAGCGCAACCATTACAGTCAGCGTCGTGAAGAACGACACATTCGATGCACGCACTGCAAAGGTCAGCGTAAAAGCAGGACCTCTTTCTGCAACCATCACCGTCAACCAGGCTGGAAAGGATGTAGTATTCACCATCAGCGACCAGCAGTTCAACGCCGAAGCCGCAGGACTCGAAAAGACTATTGAGTTCGAAAGCAACATCGATTGGACCGCAAGTTCCGATGCAAGCTGGCTGACTGTCACCCCTGCCAGCGGAAAGGCCTCCGATGCGAAGGTCAGCATAAGCATCAAGGCTGAGAAGAACACCCTGGCTAAAACCCGCAATGCCAAAGTAAGCGTAAGCGCAGGCAGCAAGTCTGCTGTCATCACCGTCAGCCAGGAGGCGGCTCCCGCCTATGTCAAAGTGACTCCGGCAAGCGACAAGCCTTTCGGATACAGCGGACTTGAAACAAGCATTAGCGTTGAAAGCAATGCCGCCTGGACAGTCAGCTGCGACGCAGGATGGCTGGAAGTAAGTCCAAGCAATGGCGAAGGCAACGGTACAGTGAATGTCAAGGCCGGAATGAACGAAGGTAATGACAAGCGCATAGCCAAGCTCGTATTTACGGCAGCCGATGCTACTGCGGAAGTAACTGTGGAACAAAAGGGCAAAGAGACCGACGGCGACAACGAGTCCTTCGATCCGCTCCCTGGATATGAATGGTAATTTCGGAGAAGTATGAAGAATATATATAGAAATATTGCAGGACTGATGGCCATTGCAGCCACTTTCGCCTGCACGGAGAAACAGAACCTCGTTCCGGAGGCAAGGCCGGAGAATCTCAAGGAATTCAGTTTCACAGCCAGCTTCGAGCAGGATGACGCAACCAAGACCGTCCTCAACGCCGACCTTTCAGTGGACTGGGTTATCAACGACAGCATCGCCGTTTACGACGGCAGCGGAATACGCGAATTCATAGTACGCGAAATACGTGAGGACAAGACTGCCGTCATCTGCGGACTTGCAGATGCAAGTGCCAGCTCATTCTACGCAGTATATCCTAAGAAGTCCCTCCTCGAGGCCGTGGCAGATACTCTCAAACTGGCTCTCCCGGGAGAGCAGATTGTTCCGGCAGGAATGAACGTTTCTCCTGACGCCCTCGTAAGCTTCGCAAAACTCGACAGCGAGAGCGGAAGATTCAAATTCAAGAATATGACCTCTCTCGTGAAGGTCACCATACCTAAGGAGGCATCCCGTATTCTTGTCAAGAACCTCGGTGGCATCGCCTCCAGCGGTACAGCCACTCTGACAGCCAATCCGGAAGTCATCCCTGCTGTACAGGCCATAAGCGGCTCGACCACTACGTCCATAGTTCCGGAAAGCGGAAAATTCGCTGCCGGCAGCTACTTCATTCCTGTCATTCCTTCGGAGTTCCCTGCCGGAATAGGAATCTCCGTTGCACAGGAGGACGGTTATCTCGTAGCGGAAACCACTGACAGCCTTGCACTCGTGCGCAACGGCGGACTCGACTTCGGCGACATCAGCGCCAGCAAAAAAGCAATTCTTGCGCCTTTCAATATCGGCAGCGTCGAGGACCTTAAGGCCTTCACCGCCCGCACTCCTTACTATGCAGCGACCGACGTCATCACCATCACTGCCGACATCGACCTGCAGGGAGAAGAATGGATATGCGCTCCAAACACACGCCGCTACTACGGCAGCATTGACGGAGGCAAGCACAGGATCTACAACTACATAGTAAAATCAGGTCCTGATACAGGCAATCCAAGCGATGCCGCTGTCTTCGGCCGCATCGGCTTGGGAAAGGAAGAAAGCCCGTATTTCATCAAGGACCTCGCATTCGGAAGCAAGGATTATGACTTCGAAACCAAGACCGGTACATACGACGGCGTTTCAAAAGTGATATTCAACACTCAAAACGACGGCAACAACACCTACTTCTACCCTGGAGCCATAGCTTACTGCTATGCATTCGGCACCATCGAGAACCTTGCCAGCTTCACTCCTGTAGAGATTCCGGCCAGTTGCACCAGCCCTCACCGCGCGTCGCCTCTGCTCGGTACCGTAAAAGCAAACGTCACGATAAGAGGATGCCGTAACTTTGGCGACATTGTCGAAGCTACGGCCACTTGCACCAAGAATCCTACCGTTGGAGGCATATCCGGTGCCCTTGACGGAGTTGATTGCGTTGTGGAAGACTGTGTCAACGAAGGAAACGTCACAGTAAGCAGTACTCTCCCTTCGGACTTCGGAGGACTCCTCGGTTACACCAATTATGCCGTTACCTGCCGTAACTGCGTGAACAAGGGCGATGTGATTGCAGTACGGAAACTTGAAAAAGACACTTATATCGGAGGAATCTCTTCACGTTGCACCAAAACAGGCACAATACTCGAGAATCTGAAGAACGAAGGAAATCTCGTGATTGAGCTTTCCGGAGCTTTCAGTGTCTTTGGCGGCGGAATCACCGCAAGGGTACAGGGCGCAACTGTAACCGACTGCGACAATTCCGGAAATATAAATGTGAACTACACCTGCTCGACAGCAAAGAAATATCTCTATCTTGGTGGCTGCATCGGCAACTCCCTTACAGCTGCGAACACCATTGCAGGCTGCGACAACAGCGGAGTCATCACCGTTAACGGTAAGGCTACGGGTGCATACGTTGGAGGAGTTGTCGGATACAATGCAATCGAACTCTCGATTGAGGATTGCCACAACAGCGGAAACATCAGCTACAACATCAGCGGAAAGACCAAGAATGAGGGTGTAGCGGGAGTCCTTATGTACTCTACTGCAAAGGTTAGTATGAAGGGCTGCAGCAACAGCGGCAATATCTCTTACAATGCTCCTGTAACTACCAATACCTGCGTAGGCGGAATATCAGGAATCTTCGGTGGCAAAGATCACAGCATTGAGAACTGCGAGAACATTGGAAGAATCTCAGTCAGAGCAGACGAAAACAGTACGGCAGGTTCACTCTGTACGCTTTCCGGAATCATCAGTTGCCTTAGCAACGCGCCTATCAGCGGATGTAAAAACGACAATTGCATATTGGAAGCCGGAGCAGATGACGCCGCAAAAGCCCCTCTGTTCGTAGTCGGAGGAATCAGCGGAGGAAGTTACTATGCTCACGGAGCAATCACCGATTGCAGTGTAAGCAAAACTACAATCGCTGTAAACATTAATACAAAAGAAGCATACATAGGCGGAATCTGCGGCATTCTCTCGCATAGCGACATCAGCAACTGCAGTTTCGACGGAAGCATTGTTGCTTCAGGAAGTGCCAACGTAGCGGGAGGCATCGCAGGTGCCGGTCTCGCTGCAGGGACTAACTGGAAAGAAATGCAGGCCATCACCGGAGGCAACGGGCTTGTTTCAAAAGCCAATATCACCACAAATGATAGTCCTCTTGACAAGGTGGGAACAGTAGTGGGATTCTGCAACAGCGCCACCGTCGCCACTCTCGGCGCAACGGAACCGGTTGTCGCTTCCGAGGCTACCATCAACGGAGCTGCAGGTCCTGTAATCGGATCAGCCAGCACAGGTGGACTCACCATCAATGTGGCCCAGTAAACATCCCATATCCGATGAAACGAAGGAGGCTCAGTGATGAGCCTCCTTTTTTTTCAATCAGGAAAATTGTATTTTCGCAAAGTATATAAACTGAAGTAATATGTTGCGATACAAAGTATTCCTTGCAGTGGCAGACAAGCTGAGCTTTACGAAGGCGGCG
>SAMEA3663028__coassemble_768_pt1 | contig 11431 bp, 9 predicted proteins | sample SAMEA3663028__metabat2_low_PE_012 | metagenome-assembled genome bin SAMEA3663028 (sample SAMEA3663028) | pig gut metagenome | biome: pig gut; feature: pig-associated habitat; material: faeces | place: France | collected 2012
AACCGATGCCGTGACGCTGAGGTCCCAGGCTGACGTTAAGTTCCCCGCGACTGAGACGACTGTTGTAATCATCGACCATCCAGTTGAGACGGGCGCGTCCCACGCAGTACAAAGGAGTGCCGACAGACAGGGCTGACATTCCGACGGAAGTGGCAATGAGACCGCAGCCATACAGGCCTTCGTATTCATTGACGAAACCGATGATTGCGGCGGCAATACCTATTCCAGCCACAACTGAACCGGTGATAATCAGCGGCTTGCCTATCTTCATCTGCTTCTTTGCACCGACATAGGTCTCATTGTAGATGTCCCTGCCGAAGAAATCCAGCACTTCATACTCGGTCAGAGGTTCGGGGTCATTGTAAATGTAAAACTTGCCACCGTCAAGGTAGAGGGCCTTGGCCGGCTCATACTCCTGAAGTTCCTGGGCATTCAGGAAAAGAGGGCAGCAGAACAGAGCTGCCACAAGCATAAACACTTTTAAAGTTTTCATCGCATTTCCATACCCGGCTTTAAGGCCACCGGAATACCATACAAAGATACTATTTTTAACAATCTTTAAAAGAGCATTGCAGCGGCATTGTATAGAAATTGGTCTGATAGAGCTGGAAGCCGAGGCTCCTGTAGAGGGCATTGGCGCTGACTCTCTTAGGGTTGCTTGTCAGATGCAGTTTCGCGCAGCCAAGACGCCTTGCCTCATCTATAAGTCTCAGCATCAACGACTTGCCGTATCCCTTTCCGCGACATGATTGTTTCACGACTACGGCCTCCACGCTTCCGACGGTGAATTCGGGAGTATGGTTCACGCAAAGCGTCGCAGTAGCGACGATGATTCCGTCTTCCCTTATTATGAATATATGAATACCGTCATCTTCCATTGCACTTCGCAGCTGTTTTTCGCTGCATCCCGAAGTCGGTGACAGTTCACGCATCAGGGCATCCATTTCCATCAGCTCGTTCCGGCTGAATCTTTCGAGTTCTTCGATCATAAGTTGTCAAAAAAGCCGATACAAAGGTATCGTAAAAAATTTTGAAAAAAAATTAGCTTGTCACCTGGTCTTGCACAAGCTCACATTATCTTTGCATCAACAAAAAAACAAAACGGATATGAAAGAGCTTGATACCACCGCACTGAGCGACCTTTTCGCAACAAGGGAAAATGCTGTTGCCAATATGCTTGGAAACCTGAACGATCTCGTAGGTTCACTCGGACTCGAACTCGTAGGAGTAAGCTTCAACGAGTAGTGCATCTTGCTGAAAATTCATATATTTGCAGCGCCTGCAAAAGGAGCAGGGATATTGAATTTTCAAAATCAGACCAGATATGGCACTTATAGACAACATCATTGCACGCGCAAAATCCAACAGACAGCGCATCGTGCTTCCGGAATCCCTCGAGGAGCGCACCATCACCGCAGCAGACCAGGCTCTCCGCGATGAACTTGCCGAGATCATTCTCATAGGAAATCGTGAGGAAATTCTCGCACTCGCAGAGAAACTCGGGCTCCGTAACATCGCAAAGGCCACGATAATCGATCCGGCCACCTGCGAAAAGACCGAGGAATATGCCCAGCTGCTTTTCCAGCTCCGTCAGAAGAAGGGAATGACCATAGAGACGGCAAGGCAGATTGTCGCAACGAACCCGCTTTACTTCGGCTGCCTCATCATCAAGAGCGGCGATGCAGACGGACAGATCAGCGGTGCGCTTTCGACTACAGGTGACACCCTCCGCCCTGCACTCCAGATTATCAAGTGCTCACCGGGAATCAGCTGCGTCAGCGGAGCCATGCTCCTCATAACCAAGACCCCACAGTACGGAGAAGAAGGCGTGCTCGTAATGGGCGACGTAGCCGTAACCCCTATGCCGGATGCCTCACAGCTGGCTCAGATTGCAGTGTGCACCGCACAGACCGCAAAGAGCGTTGCCGGCTTTGCCGAGCCGCGCGTGGCAATGCTGAGCTTCTCGACCAAGGGCTCTGCAAAGCACGAAGTCGTAGATAAGGTGATCGAGGCAACGAAACTCGCGAAGGAGCTCGACCCAAGCCTCAAGATTGACGGCGAATTGCAGGCAGACGCTGCTCTCGTGCCGTCCGTAGGACAGAAGAAGGCTCCGGGTTCCGAAATCGCAGGCAAGGCTAACGTACTCGTTGCGCCTAACCTCGAAGTCGGCAATATAGGATACAAGCTCGTACAGCGTCTCGGCAATGCCGACGCAATCGGACCTATTCTCCAGGGAATCGCCCGTCCGGTCAACGACCTCAGCCGCGGCTGCTCTGTAGATGACATCTACAAGATGATTGCCATCACCGCCTGCCAGGCAATGGACGCAAAATGATTGGATAATCTAAAGTTCTGATACATAAACAGTTGATATTGTAATATTGATAGCCGGCAGGCTGACACAGCACTTGTTTTTCTCAGCTGAATTTTTATCTTTACCCGAACAGATAAAACTTAGGTATATGAAAGTGAAAATCAAATTTACAGTGCTCTTCAGCCTGCTGGCGATCGCATTTTCAGACCACTCTCAGGCCTGTACGGGAATTGCCCTGAAGGCTGAAGACGGATCCAGGGTCGTTGCCCGCACGGTCGAATGGGCAGCCAGCCCGATGAACTGCGGCTATGCTGTGGTCCCGAGAGGATACAGACAGCAGTCGCTGACCCCTGACGGCATGGACGGAATGTGTTACAAGGCACGTTTCGGATATGTCGGAATCTACACCGAATACGACAATTTCGTCGTGGAAGGCGTTAACGAGGCCGGTCTCAGCGCCGGGCTCTTTTTCTTTCCCGGATATGGAGAATATCCTGAGTATAAAGCAGATGAAAAGGCGTCGTGCATAAGCGACATGCAGCTGGTGACCTGGATTCTGTCCACCTTCGACAGCATCGATGCGCTGAAGGAAGGGATATGTTCTGTAAAAGTAGTGTCGCTCGACCCGCGCGTCGGGACGGTGCACTGGCGAATCAGCGAGGCGGGCGGAAGGGTCGTGGTCCTGGAATACAAGGACGGCAAGGCCTGCTTCTACGAAAACCCTCTGGGAGTATTGACCAATTCACCCGGCTTTGAGTGGCATATCACCAATCTGGCGAATTACGTCAACCTGCACCCAGGTGCAGCGGAGAGCTTCTCGATGGCGGAAGGGCTGACGGTCAAGCCGTTGGGTGGAGGAAGCGCAATGCTCGGACTGCCTGGAGACTTTACCCCGCCATCACGTTTCATCCGTGCCGCCTTCTTCAGTGCCAGTGCCCCTGTCTGGCCTGATGCGTTCAGCACCGTGCTGCAGGCTTTCCATATCCTGAACAATTTCGACATTCCGATAGGAGCGCAGTTCAGCGACGGCAATGTACCGGAAGGACTTCCCGCAGCCACCCAGTTCACTTCGGCGACGGACCTCGCCAATCTGAAATTCTACTACAGGACCTGCTGGAATTCGAATCTGCGTTGCATCGACCTGAAAACCATAGACTTCCGCAAAGTGAAGTACCGCAGCGTCCCTCTCGACGAGCCGCGCGTCCAGGAGGTGGAATTCCTTAAAATCAAGTAAGTAATAATTAGCAGAAACGATTCGAGGTGAAGGATATCGATGAAATGAAATCGCGTAGAGCTGTGGGACATATCGCATGTTTTGCAGCCTACGCGATTTTCGGAGTGAACATCATAACGTGCAAGGACCTGACGGCGGGACAGGTCATCACACCGCTGGGCATTTTCAGTCTCAGGGCGCTTGGGGCGGGAAGCATATTCTGGCTTCTGTCCGTAATTCTGCCATCGGCACGCAGGGAGAAAGTCGCCCTTCGCGACCTGCCTCTCATACTGCTGGCATCTTTCCTGGGCTTCTTCATCACGCAGATGACTTTCCTAATGGCCATTCCGCAGGTCACTCCTATGACCTGTTCGATCATCAGTTCCCTCTCCCCTGTCTATACGATGTTCATTGCAGCAGTGGCGATAAAGGAACCGGTCACGCTGAAGAAGGCAGCCGGTGTTGCAGTGAGCTTCATAGGCATAATACTCCTGATTATCAATAGCGTACACGGGTCAGGAGCGAGCGAGAGCACACCCTGGGGCATTGTCTTGCTGTTTGCGAACGGCCTGAGCTTCTCCCTCTACCTCGGCATTTTCAAGCCCCTGATCAGCCGCTATTCCGTAATCACTTTTATGAAATGGATATTCCTTTTCGCGGCATTGATGTCGCTGCCTTTCAGCGCACGCGAACTTATCTGCCTCGATTGGGCTTCCATTCCCCGTATTTCCTACGCAGAACTCGCCTTCCTCATCATATTCGCAACCTTCATAAGCTATTTCCTCATCCCGATCGGCCAGAAAGCCCTTCGTCCCACCCTTGTCAGTATGTACAGCTATGTCCAGCCCATCATAGCCACCCTGATCAGCATCTGCATAGGTATGGATATGCTCAGCTGGCAGAAGATATTATCTGCAATTCTCGTTTTTGCAGGCGTGATAATAGTCAGCCGGAGCAAGACAAGGGCGGAATTGCCGAAATGACGGATTTCTCCCCAAATTTTCATAACTTTGTGCAAATCGAAAAATATGAAACGAATCCTTATTCTTTGCGCATTCATCATTTCCACAATAGTATGCGCGGCACAGAACCCTCTTATCAATTGGACTTACGAGGTACAGCGTATTGACAGTAAGAATGTAAGAGTAATCTTCACCGGCAGAATGGACTTCGGCTACCACAGCTATTCCATCACCCCGAGCAACTCGCAGAGCGACATCATCTCGGTCAAGACCAAGGACTGCAGTCTGAAGGGAGCACTCAGGGAAGAGGGCAAATTCGTAGAGGAAAACGGCAAACTCTGCTGCTACAACGAGATGAAACTCATCCAGGACATAAGCGTCAGCGGCAAGCACCCTTCCTATTCGGGCACCATTGCCTGCTTCGTGTGCGCAGGACAGCTCTGCAAGCCGGAAAACTGGAGTTTCGCCATCAAATTACAGTAACAAAAACATAGCTATATGGGCAGAATCATAGAATGCGTGCCGAATTTCAGTGAAGGCCGCAATAAGCTTGTAATCGACGCAATTATAGAAGCCATACGCAACGGCGGCAAGAACGCCGACTGCGCGGAGCCGGGTGTCAAAGTGCTGGACGTGGATCCGGGAGAAGCGACCAACAGAACGGTCGTGACCTTCGCGGGAAGTCCGGAGGCCGTGATGGAAGCGGCTTTCGAAGGCGTCAGAAAGGCCGGAGAGCTTATCGACATGCGACATCACCACGGCGCCCATCCACGCTCCGGTGCGACGGACGTGCTTCCTCTCATACCTATATCCGGAATAACACTCGAAGAATGCGCTTTACTGGCAAGACAGCTGGCTGAGCGCATTTTTCGTGAACTGGGCATAGCCTGCTATTGCTACGAGGCGGCCGCATATACCCCTGAAAGGAAAAACCTCGCCGTCTGCAGAAGCGGAGAATACGAGGCGCTGCCGCAAAAGATTGCTGACGAAAAGCTGAAGCCGGACTTCGGACCGGCGGAATATAACGATACCATAGCCAGAAGCGGCGCAATCAACGTAGGTGCGAGGGACTTCCTCATTGCCGTGAACTTCAATCTCAATACGACCTCCACGGCTCTTGCGAACGAAGTTGCCTTCGACGTGAGGGAGCGCGGCAGGGCCAAGAGGGAGAACGGTAAAATAGTCAAAGATGCGGAAGGCAAGAGCGTAATGATACCGGGCACGCTGAAAGGTTGCAAGGCAATTGGCTGGTACATAGACGAATACGGCATTGCACAGGTGTCTATGAACATTACCGACATCAACGCGACGCCGCTGCACAAGGCCTTCGACGAGGTGTGCAGGGCTGCGCAGGCAAGGGGGCTGAGGGTAAGCGGAACCGAGATAATAGGCCTGCTTCCTAAACGCAGTCTGATAGAAGCCGGAAAGTATTTCCTTGAAAAACAGCAGAGATCGACAGGCATTCCGGAAGCGGAAATAATGAAAATCGCTATCAAATCGATGGGACTGGAAGATCTCAGAGCCTTCGACGTCAGGGAGAAAGTCATAGAGTTCCTCATCGAGGACGAGGAGGAGAAGGCCAGGAAGGAGCGTCTGGTCAGGATGAGCTGCAAGGCCTTCGCCGAGGAGACTTCTTCGGAATCCCCTGCCCCGGGAGGCGGTTCCATCTCGGCCTATATGGGAGCCCTCGGAGCTGCCCTGGCCTGTATGGTAGCCAATCTCTCCGCAGGCAAGCGGGGATGGGAGAGCCGTTGGAAGGAATTCTCGGACTGGGCTGAAGAGGCCCAGCAACTGATGAAGGAACTGCTCGCGCTGGTGGATGAGGATACGGACGCATTCAATCGGCTGATGGGCGCAATGCGTATGCCGAAGAGCAGCCCTGAACAGATTGAGGAAAGGGACGCCGCCATAGAAGCCGCCACGCTCTATGCCGGAGAGGTGCCGCTCAGGACTATGAAAACGGCAGTGAAGGCCTTCCATCTTCTGCGCCGTATGGCTGAGGAAGGCAACCCGAACTCGGTATCGGACGCCGGAGTCGGCGCGCTTGCGGCCTGGAGCGCCGTCCTCGGTGCGCAGCTGAACGTCAAGATCAACGCCTCAGGCCTGAAAAATCGCGATGATGCCGCCCGTCTGCTCGCAGAAGCGGAAGCTGTCGCAGCGGACGCAATCAAGGCAGAAGAGGATATATTGAATATCGTTAACGGCAAAATCAATTGAAAATGAATACATTCCGTGAAGAAATCCTGAAAGGGATACCGGACGAACTTCCTCAGGCCAGGGAAAGGGACAACAGGGTCAGCCACGCACCCAAGCGCAAGGACCTGCTCTCCCCTGCCGAAAAGGAACTGGCTCTGAAGAACGCGCTGAGGTATTTTCCGGCTCGAATGCACGCTGAACTGGCGCCTGAATTCGCCAGGGAACTGCACGACTACGGCAGGATATATATGTACCGCTTCAGGCCGGACTACGAAATGTACGCAAGGCCTATCGACGAATATCCTGCCCGCTGCAGGCAGGCGGCCGCGATTATGGCAATGATACAGAACAACCTCGACCCAAGGGTGGCGCAGCATCCGCACGAACTTATCACCTATGGCGGAAACGGAGCCGTGTTCCAGAACTGGGCACAGTACAGGCTGGCGATGAAGTATCTTGCGGAAATGACTGAGGAACAGACACTTGTAATGTACTCAGGACATCCCCTGGGCCTCTTCCCGAGCCACAAGGACGCGCCGAGAGTCATAGTGACTAACGGAATGGTCATCCCGAACTATTCCAGCCAGGACGATTGGGAGCGTTTCAACGCGATGGGCGTCTCCCAGTACGGACAGATGACCGCCGGGTCGTATATGTACATAGGCCCTCAGGGCATAGTCCACGGCACGACCATAACCGTAATGAACGCAGCACGCAAGCAACTGAAAGCCAGAGGATTGGAACCTTCGAGAGAGAACATGAGGGGCATGCTCTTCGTATCGGCCGGCCTGGGCGGGATGTCCGGAGCCCAGCCGAAGGCGGCAGTGATAAGCGGCGTTGTCAGCGTCATTGCCGAGATAAATCCTATGGCCATACACAAGCGCCACGACCAGGGCTGGCTGGATGAAATCCACGAGGATCTCGATGAACTGATTCCGAGAATACGCCGGGCAGTGGAAGACAAGGAAGTCGTTTCACTGGGCTACCTGGGCAATATAGTGGACCTCTGGGAGCGGCTTGCCGATGAGGACATACGCGTGGACCTTGGCTCCGACCAGACTTCGCTGCACAACCCGTGGGCGGGCGGCTACTACCCTGCCGGCTACAGTTTCGCCGAGTCGCAGGAGATGATGGCAGCCGAGCCGGAGCGCTTCCGCGAGTGCGTGCAGGCTTCATTGCGACGCCACGCCGCCGCGATAGGTCGGCTTGCAGACAGGGGTATGTATTTCTTCGACTACGGAAATGCCTTCCTGCTGGAGGCATCCCGTGCAGGCGCGGACATACTGCTCGAAGACGGGCGCTTCCGCTATCCATCTTACGTTCAGGACATTATGGGACCTATGTTCTTTGACAGCGGTTTCGGTCCCTTCCGTTGGGTATGTATGTCCCAGAAGGAGGAGGACCTCGCGGAGAGCGACAGGATTGCGGCCGAAGTGCTGCGCGGGATTGCGGCCACGGCGCCTGAAGACATACGCGGACAGATGGAAGACAATATACACTGGATAGAAGAAGCGGCGCGCAACAGACTTGTCGTCGGTTCGCAGGCCCGCATACTCTATGCCGACTGCGAGGGCCGCAGCAAGATTGCGCTGGCCTTCAACGAAGCCATACGCGAAGGCCGTATCAGCGCTCCTATAGTGCTCGGACGCGACCACCACGACGTGTCGGGCAGCGACTCTCCGTTCCGCGAGACTTCGAATATATATGACGGATCCTGCTATACCGCGGATATGGCTGTACAGAACGTGATAGGCGACGCCTTCCGTGGCGCCACCTGGGTTTCGCTGCACAACGGCGGAGGCGTCGGCTGGGGCGAAGTGATAAACGGCGGCTTCGGGATGGTCATAGACGGCAGTGCCGACTCGGACAGGCATATACGCGAAATGCTGCTATGGGACGTCAACAACGGCATAGCCAGACGCAGCTGGGCGCGTAACGATGCCGCAATACGCGCAATCAAACGGGAAATGGAGCGCACTCCTCTGCTGCAGGTTACCTTGCCGAACTTTGCCGACCCAGAGGTGGTGAGGCAGGCTCTGGGCGAATGATTCAATATTCACAAAAAGCATTCAAAATTCACAAAAACCGACATGACACATATCATATCCAAGGAATTTCTGGCCATTGACGAAATCGGAAGGATTCTTCGCGAAGGAGAGAAGATCGAACTCGGAGCCGAGGCGAAAGAGGCGATAATCAAGTGCCGCGATTACCTCGATTCCAAGATGGAGGACATAGACCATCCCGTGTACGGGGTGACAACCGGCTTCGGCTCTCTATGCAATATCACCATTGCTCAAGACGATCTTTCCAAGCTGCAGCACAATCTCGTGAAGTCCCACGCCTGCGGAATCGGAGCAAAGCTGAGGCCGGAGATTGTCCGACTGATGCTGCTTCTGAAGGTCCAGTCTCTTTCCTACGGGCATTCCGGGGCACAGCTGGAGACCATACAGAGACTGGTGGATATGTACAACAACGATGTGCTGCCGGTGGTTTACGAGCAGGGCTCTCTCGGAGCATCCGGAGACCTGGCGCCTCTGGCCCATCTCTGCCTGCCGATAATCGGAATGGGGCGCGTGCTCTACAAAGGCGAAGAGAGGGAGGCCGCAGAGCTGTGGAAAGAGCTCGGCTGGGAGCCTGTCACCCTGAAATCGAAGGAGGGACTTGCCCTGCTTAACGGCACCCAGTTCATGAGCGCGCACGCTGTCTGGTCGCTGCTCCAGGCGGAGAGACTGTCCCGATGGGCGGACAGGATTGCAGCAATGTCTATCGACGCCTACGACGGCCGCATCGAGGCCTTCTATCCTCAGACGCATCGCGTAAGGCCGCACAAAGGTCAGGTCAGCACCGCCGAAAATATACTTAACTTACTGGAAGGCAGCGAGATAATACGCGGAGCGAAGAAGCACGTGCAGGATCCGTATTCCTTCCGTTGCATACCGCAGGTACACGGAGCCACGAAGGACACGATCGAGTATGTGAAGGGCGTCATAGAAGTGGAAATCAACAGTGTGACGGACAATCCGACCGTGTTCCCGGATGAGGATATGATCATTTCGGCAGGCAATTTCCACGGCCAGCCTATCGCCCTGCCTATGGATATGCTGACTCTGGCAATGTCCGAGCTTGCGAACATTTCGGAGCGCAGGATTTACAAGCTTATAAGCGGTCAGAGGGGCCTTCCTTCTTTCCTGGTGGCGAAACCGGGACTGAACAGCGGCTTTATGATTCCGCAATATACGGCGGCATCCATCGTCAGCCAGAGCAAGAGTCTGTGTTTTCCGGCCAGTGCGGATTCCATTCCATCGTCGCAGGGACAGGAGGACCACGTCAGTATGGGCGCCAACGCCGCAACGAAGCTCGTCAGGGTTATCGAGAATACAGAGAAGGTACTCGCAATCGAGCTGATGAATGCCGCACAGGCCCTGCAGTTCCGTCGTCCGCTGCATTCCTCCCCTGCTATCGAGCAGATATTCAGCGACTTCCGCAGCGTCGTGCCTTTCGTGGAGGACGACTGCTATTTCCATCCGCTCATCGAGAAGTCTATCGAATTCATACGCAGGGCGTAGTTTTTCCTTTTTCAATATGAGGATACTGATACGCAATATCGGCCGCCTTTGCGGCATTCTGCCTGCCGGCATCCGTCGGCTCGAGGGCAGGGATATGGGCTCCGTCGCGGGCATTGACAACGCCTGGCTTGTGATTGAGGACGGAGTCATTGCCTCGTTCGGAGCCGGAGAGTGGGAGGGAGAGAGCGATGGAGGATGTGAGGATGGATGTGAGGGAGGATTGTACTGCGGGGTTTTTGATGAGGTGATTGATGCGGAAGGGGGCTGGGTGATGCCGACTTTCTGCGACCCGCATACGCATATAGTCTATGCCGGCAGTCGGGACGGCGAGTTCCGTGACAAGATTGCGGGGCTGAGCTATGAGGAGATTGCCGCCCGCGGAGGTGGCATTCTGAATTCCGCCGACCTGCTCCACGAGACCTCCGAGGATGAACTTTTCGAACAATCCGCCAGGAGGGTCAGGGAGGTAATGGCCAAGGGTACAGGCGCTTTGGAAATCAAGAGCGGCTACGGCCTGCGCACTGAGGATGAGTTGAAGATGCTAAGGGTGATAAGGCGCATAAAGGAGGATTTCCCTATCACCGTCAAGGCAAACTTCCTGGGAGCCCACGCTGTAGGACGGGACTATCTTGGCAGACGCGGGGCTTATGTGGATCTGGTTTGCAATGAGATGCTGCCAGCTGTTGCGGCCGAAGGTCTTGCCGACTATGTCGATGTCTTCTGCGACCAGGGCTTTTTCAGTTGCGATGATTGCGCCCGCATTCTGGAACGTGCCGCCGAGTTCAGTCTCCGCGGTAAAATCCACGCCAATGAGCTCGCCGTTTCCGGCGGTGTTCAGGTCGGGGTAAGCCACAATGCACTTTCCGTGGATCATCTTGAGCGGACCGGGGATGAGGAGATTGCCTGCCTGAAGGGCAGCAATACCATGCCTACCATGCTCCCTGGCGCCTCTTTCTTCCTAGGTATGCCTTACGGCCGCGCCCGTGCCTTCATCGACGCCGGCCTTCCCCTCGCTCTTGCTTCGGACTATAATCCAGGCTCCTCCCCAAGCGGTGATATGCGTTTCGTGATGGCACTGGCCTGCATCAAGCAGCGGCTCACCCCTGAGGAGGCTTTCAATGCCTGCACCATCAATGCCGCTTATGCTATGGGCGTGGAGGACACTCTTGGCTCAATA
>SAMEA3663028__coassemble_772_pt1 | contig 11383 bp, 9 predicted proteins | sample SAMEA3663028__metabat2_low_PE_012 | metagenome-assembled genome bin SAMEA3663028 (sample SAMEA3663028) | pig gut metagenome | biome: pig gut; feature: pig-associated habitat; material: faeces | place: France | collected 2012
TGGACAATCTCAGCATCAAGGCGGGTGTGAATACAATGACCCAGTACATACACCTCATCTCCAACTCCACGTCGATGTCACCTATGGACTGCTGGCAGCTGAGCAATGCCCGTCTCAGGCCGCAGCTCGGCTTCCAGGGTGCCGGAGGACTCTACTGGACCGTGTGGAACGGAATGCTGGACCTCTCGCTGGAGGGCTATTGGAAGAACTCCTGGAACAGTCTCGACTACAAGTCCGGAGCCACGCTCGCAATGAACCCCGAGCTTGAGGACGAGCTTGTCCGTACCAGAGGCCGGGCCTGGGGCGTCGAGCTGATGGCCCGCAAGAGCGGAGGCAAGTTCAGCGGCTGGGTCAGCTACACCTATTCCCGCTCCCAGCTCAGGGAGATGGAGGACAGGGGACTGGCCACCATAAACAATGGCGACTGGTACAATGCCCCTTACGACAAGCCTCACGACCTCAAGTTCTTCGGCAACTTCAAATTCACCCACCGCTTCAGTCTCTCCTGCAATCTCGACTACTCCACCGGCCGTCCGGTGACCGTGCCTGTGGGCAAGTACTACTACGACGGCGGCTACCGTCTGGCCTACTCCCAGCGCAACGCCTACCGTATCCCGGACTACTTCAGGATGGACCTTGCGGTGATTATCGAGCCGAGCCACAACCTGCGCCGTCTGACGCACTTCTCGATGACTTTCGGCTGCTACAACGTAACTGCGCGCAAGAACGCATATTCCGTTTACTACACCACCGACGGTGGCGGCGACATCAGGGCCTACAAACTCTCCGTCTTCGCCTGCCCTATACCGTATGTCAACTTCAATCTCAAATTCTGACGCTATGGCAATGAATATATATAATATATATGTAAGGCGTCTCGCCTTGCTGCTGCCGCTCGTCTGCGCCGCATCGTGCATATATCCCTTCGAGCCTGAAGTGCCGGAAGGCGAAAAGTGCGTCGTCATCGAAGGAAATATATTCGTAGGCAATCTCTCCTATATGATGCCGCTGAACACTCCGGAAAGCGAAATGAAGTCCGAAACTCCCGTAGGCAGGGCCTGGGTGGAGGCGGAGGACGGCACGGTTTACAGGCCGGAAAAAGACGTGGTGGCCTCGTCCTTCGTGATCGATACGCGCAAGGCTCCCGCGCAGGGCCGCTACCGCCTCTGCGTAGAGGATACGCAGAACTCCCGCCACTATTACAGCGAGTGGGCGGAAGTGAACCCGGAGGCCTTCGTGGACAGCCTCAGCTACGTTTACAATAACCTTGACATGACCCTCTGCATAAGCGCGCATTCCGACGAGGGGCGCTATTTCCGCTGGTCGTATCAGGAAGACTACAAGTTCCACGCGGACCACCCCAGGGATTACATCTTCGATTATGCCGAAGGCCTGGAGGTCAAGCTGGAACCGACCGACTACTCGACCTACTGGTGCTGGAAAAGCAACAGTTCCAGGGAGGTAGGACTCGTCGCCACCGCAGACCTCAGGGACAACCGTATCGTGGCACACAAGTTCCTGACATTCAGCCGCAGCAGTCTGAGACTTCAGACCCGCTACAGGATGATCATCTATATGAGCTGCATATCGGCGGATGCCTACCGCTACCTGGACAATCTGAAGACCAACTCCAACTTCAACGGAGACCTCTTCACCCCGCTCCCGAGCGATGTGCAGGGCAACATACACTGCGAAGAGGACCCGGATGCGAGGGTGATAGGCTATGTGGACGTATGCCAGGTTAAAAAGGCCGTCTTCTCCCTCGGGGCGGATGCCTACAGGCTCTTTATCGCGCGGGGCGAGCTCAGCCCTTCCTTCATCCCGGCCCTTGTGTGGGACTATGGTGAGGAAGGCCAGAACCCGCTGGACCTGAGGTACTTCTGGGATCAGGGCTATGCCCCTATGTTCGAAGGGGCGGACCCGGACGGCAATCTGGGGGTACTCTGGAATTTCAAAAGATGCACCGATTGCCGCCTGGACGGCGGAGTGCTGGAATCACCTGAAGATTGGGAGGATAGATAATGAAGAAAATACTGTTTTGCGCCTTTCTTATGCTGGCGGCCGGCTTCTCTGCCGTTGCGGGGCTGGTGGAGAGAACTTACGTCTGCACCGACCGTCACAGCTATGTGGCCGGAGAGGACGTTTTCTGCTCCGTTTTCTGTTTCGACGGGGGCAGCGGAAGCCTGAGTGATTTCAGCAGCGTCGCATACGTCGAGCTCATATCCCCGGAGGGCAGTGCAGTCCGCGTGAAAATGGCCCTTCAGGACGGACGTGGGGCCGGAAGGCTGCGTCTTCCTTCGAACCTGCCGACAGGCAACTACCGCCTTATTGCATATACGGCTCTGAACCGCAACGAGGAGGATATGGACTATTTCCGCGGCTCCCGCGTGATTTCGGTTTACAACACCCTCAGCGCCTCGAGACAGGACAGTGTGGTCCCTGATGGGGACGCTGCCACTGCTGCCGTGGAGGGAACGGGCCGGCCGTACGGGGCTGCCGTGGAGGGAAAGGGTCGGCCGTACGGGACTGCCGCTCCTGCCGGCCTTGTGATGGAACAGCGCGGGGACAGTCTTTTCCTGCGCAACAGTGGCACTGAATGTCTGGACTTCTGTCTTTCCCTGAGCATAAGCGACGCTCTGCCAGACCCGGAAGGTCCCGGCCTCGCCGATTTTCTCGAAGCCCGTTCCGGAGACAGGGCTACGCTGCGCACGGATGCGGAGCTCAGCATCCCCGAATATGAAGGTGAGATAGTCTCCATACGCGTTCCGGCGATGTACAGCGGCGTGACCGCCGTGCTTTCCGGCCCGGGGCTGAGAAACGACATCTACAGCTCCACCGTGGACAGTACCGGTCTGGTTTCCTTCTATACCGGAAATATATACGGCGACAGGGACCTGGTCTTCGAACTGAACTCCCGCGACGTCAACGACGATTTCAGTCTGGAGGTGCTCAGCCCGTTTGCAAGCCCGGAACTGGACAGAGACGGGGTTCCGGTACTGCATCTGGACGGCTCGGTCGCAGAAGAACTCAAACGCAGGAGCGTGGCTATGCAGATAGGCCGTCACTTCGGCATCGACGAATATATGGACAGTCTGCAGCTGCGTCCCGACCTGCTTTTCAGGGGAGGCACCATGACCGTATATGAAATGGACGATTACACCCGTTTCCCGACTATGCGCGAGACCATAGTCGAATACGTTAGAGAGGTCCAGATACGCCGTCAGGACGGAGAGCCGGTGCTGAAAGTGGTGCCCGGAAAGTCTTTCGAATCCTATTCCTCCATGCTCGGCGGCAATGCCCTGGTGCTCGTGGACGGAGTGCCTGTGTCCGAACACGGCAGGGTGCTGGACCTGAATCCTGCCCTTTTGCGGCGTATATGCATATACCCCTACGACGTCTCGACCGGCAGCTGCATTTATTCCGGAGTAGTCAATTTCATCTCCTTCAGGGGTGATATGGCCGGCCTGCAGTTCCCCGGCAGGGTGCGTATCCTGGACTTCCACGGCGTGACCTTCCCTGTCACTGTCGGTGCTGCAAAGGAAGACAGTCTCTCTCCGGACTACCGCTACACCCGTATATGGCAGCCGCTGCTGCATCTCGAGGCGGGGGAGGAACTCGCGCTTCCTCTCGGAAAGTGCGGAGCGGAGGAGCTCCGGCTTGAGCTGGAAGGTGTCGTAGGGCGTTCCGACGCCTTCTCCGCGGCCGCTCTGTTGAAAAATTGAGGGCGAAGTCCTTGTATTATCCAAATGATTTCTATATTTGCAGCCGATTTCGGAAATCCCGAGTTCCGGAGGACGGAAAAAACTGTTCGCATTGAGCTGCCGTGCTTCGGTTTTGTTTAACGTAAACCTGTTTTTATGGTACGAAATGAAAAAGCTGACAGTTGTTTCTACGGCATTGTTATGCTCGTTCCTTGCGTACTCGCAAGAGGTTGACGTCCGACTGATCCCGAGGGTTGACGTCAACACTTATGTCCCTGCGGACAAAGAGGCAAGTTTTGGCGTCGATTTCGGCAACACTTCCTTTTACACGCTCATCGAGGGCACCTTTCTCGAGAATTTCTCCTATTCCATCTCCAATCACTGGCTGTCGGTCTATGACTCCTGGTACGCCGGCGAAGGCTATTCGTCCGCGTGGGAGGATGTCGCAGGCCTGTACACCGGCACATTGTACTCCAATGCGAACAATTGGCTGGACTGGGCGAACCTCACTTACACCCTCTCCACGGAGAAGGCCGGAAGTTTCGAGTTTACTGCGGGTAAGGACGTAATGGCCATAGGCGGCTTCGAGATCGACGCCTATGATTTCGATTCACATTTCGGTCTCAATTCGCTTTTCTGGAATTATATCCCCGTCTATCAGTGGGGAGGCAAGGTCGGCTACGTCACCCCTGACGAGTCCACCAGCATCTATTTCCAGGCTACTACTTCGCCATTCGGCGGAATGATGTTCAAGGAAAGGCAGTACGGCGCATATTCCCTCTGTGCATACGGAGAATATGACTGGTACAGCGGCATCTGGTCCACCAATTTCGTCCAGTACGGAAAGGATTCCTATATGAACATCATCTCTCTGGGCAACCAGTTCTACGTATCTGATCTCACGATAGGCGTGGACTGGATGAACCGTGCAGCCAGTGCAAAGCACTTCTTCGACCAGGAGATGTCCCTTATGGGAACTCTGAGCTGGAATTTCGACGACAAGGTCGAACTCTTCGGCAAGGCCGGCTGGGAGCGCTTCCGCAATCCGGTGCTGGTTGGTCCCTTCTATGAGGACATACTTCCGGAGAACTACATCTTCGGAGGCGTGGGCGTGAACTGGTATCCTCTCGAGGACAGCCAGGACCTCCGTTTCCACGCCCTGGTATCGGCGAACAGTCTCGACGGCACAGTTGCCATAGGCGTAGGCCTGACATATAATTTCAGTGTTTATTCCAAATAGCGGAAATGAAAGCAGATCCAAAGGATATCATAATAGACATCAAGCATATATCCAAATCCTTCGGCGACAAGAAGGTACTTGATGACATAAATCTCTACGTAAAGAAAGGCGAGTTCATCACCCTGCTGGGCCCTTCCGGCTGCGGAAAGACCACGATGCTCAGGATGATTGCCGGATTCACCCCTGTCTCCGAGGGCACCATCCTGCTCGAGGGCGAGGACATTTCCGGAATCCCGCCGTACAAAAGGCCTCTGAACACCGTGTTCCAGAAGTATGCCCTTTTCCCTCATCTCGACGTTTACGACAACGTAGCTTTCGGACTCAAGCTCCAGAAACTACCTGTCGAAGAGATTACCCAGAGGGTGAAGAAGGCCCTCAAGCTCGTGTCGATGTCCGACTACGAGGATCGTGACGTCAACAGTCTCTCAGGCGGTCAGCAGCAGCGCATAGCCATAGCCCGTGCCCTGGTGAACCGTCCAAAGGTGCTGCTGCTTGACGAACCTCTGGCGGCGCTCGATCTCAAGATGCGCAAGGATATGCAGATAGAGCTCAAGGAGATGCATGAGAAGCTGGGCATCACCTTCATCTACGTCACCCACGACCAGGAGGAGGCCCTGACCCTCTCCGACACCATAGTCGTGATGAATGAGGGCAAGATCCAGCAGATAGGCACCCCTTCGGACATCTACAACGAACCGGTGAACGCCTTTGTGGCCGATTTCATCGGCGAGTCCAACATACTGAACGGAGTGATGCTCGAGGACAGGAAGGTCAGCTTCATAGGACACGAATTCGAATGCGTAGATGAAGGCTTCGGCGAGAATGTCCCGGTCGATATAGTCGTACGTCCGGAAGACATCTACATAATGAACAAGCTGGATTCGGCCCAGTTCACCGGAACCGTGACCACCTGCATCTTCAAGGGAGTCCATTATGAAATGACAGTAGTGACCAGGGAAGGTTACGAGATCATGATACAGGACTACAATTCCTTCCCTGTGGGTTCCGAGGTGGGAATGCTCATCAAGCCATACGACATCCAGGTAATGAAGAAGGAACGCACGGCCAACGTCTTCGACGGGGAGATGCTTTCCGAATCCAGGGTAAGGATGCTTGGAGTGGATTTCGAGTGCCTCCCGTGCGAAGGCCTTTCAAAGGGCGACAAGGTGCGCGCCACCGTCGATTTCGATAAGGTGGAACTCCTTGACCATCAGGAAGATGGCGTGCTGGATGGAGAGGTACATTTCATTCTCTACAAGGGCAATCACTACCATCTGACCATACGCAGCGAGTTCGGTGACGACATATTTGTGGACACCGATGACATCTGGGACAAGGGCGACCTCGTGGGCATAAGCCTGCCTGCGGATGCCATCAAGATTGAGCGCAGGGATGAGTAAGAGGAGTATCTGGAGCCTCCCGTATCTGATATTTATGGTGCTCTTCGTGGTTCTGCCTCTCCTGCTCATAGTGCTCTATGCCCTGCAGGACGGCAGCGGTCACTTCACCTTCGCCAACATTGCGAAGTTCTTTACTGACAGGGATGCTCTGGCCACCTTCGCGGTCTCGCTGGAGGTGGGCATAGAGACAACTCTGATTTGCATACTGCTGGGTTATCCGGCGGCGTGGATACTCTCCAACCGGGAGCTGAACAAGTCGGCCGTGACCATAGTCCTCTTCATACTCCCCATGTGGATAAACGCCCTGATGAGGACTCTCGCCACCACCGAGCTTTTCAATATGCTGAAGATTCCGCTCGGCAAGGGTACGCTGATCTTCGGTATGGTATATGACTTCCTTCCGTTCATGATCTATCCCATCTACAACATACTGCTGAAGATGGACAAGAGCTATGCGGAGGCGGCTGAAGACCTAGGGGCCAGTCCGCTGAAGGTCTTCACCAGGGTCACCCTGCCGCTGTCTATGCCGGGTGTGCTGAGTGGAGTGATGATGGTGTTCATGCCTACGATGTCCACCTTCGCCATCTCCGAGTTCCTCACCAACAACAAGGTGAAGCTATTCGGTACCATAATCCAGGAGAACATCAATGCCTCGTCGTGGAACTACGGTGCAGCGCTCGCATTCATCATGCTGTTAATCATAGGAATATGCTCCCTGTTTGGGGGCGGTTCCGATAAAACTGAAGTGGAGGGTCTGTGATGAAGAAATTTTTTGCCCAGGCATATATCTGGCTGCTGCTGGTAATGCTCTACGCGCCGATTATCTTCATCGGCATATTCTCTTTTTCGGAATCCAGGGTGCTCGGCAACTGGAGCGGTTTTTCTCTGAAACTCTATGAAAACCTCTTTTCCGGCAGTGTACAGGGCGGAAGCAAGCTCATCAGCGCTGTGGAAAACACTCTGGTTATAGCCCTTGTCGCTTCAGCGGCGGCCCCCCTGCTCGGAACCATAGCCGCCATAGGCATACACAATCTCAGGGGGAAAAAGAAGAAGGGGATAATGTTCCTGAACAATGTCCCTATGATAAATCCGGACATAATCACCGGTGTCTCCCTCTTTCTGCTCTTTGTGTTCCTGCATATCAGTCAGGGCTATGTGACCGTAGTGCTCGCCCACATCACCTTCTGCACCCCTTATGTGGTGCTGAGTGTGCTCCCGAAGCTCTCCCAGATGAACCCGAACATCTATGAGGCAGCCCTGGACCTCGGTGCAACGCCGTTCCAGGCCCTGCGCAAGGTGCTCATCCCGGAACTGAAGGGAGGTATGATTTCCGGCTTCGTGCTTTCATTCACGATGTCCCTCGACGACTTCGCGGTGACTTTCTTCACCAGAGGCACCGTAGGACTCGACACCCTCTCGACATATATTTACGCCGATGCCCGCAAGGGCGGTCTCACCCCTGAGCTCAGGCCGCTGATGACCATCATCTTCCTCGTCGTACTTATACTTCTTATAATAATCAACATCAGACAATCGAGATTCAAATCTAAACAGACTTCAAAATGAAAAAATTGACAGGCATTCTGCTCGCACTTGGCATACTTGCTTCCTGCAGCACTCCGCGTGAGGAGATCCTCAAGGTTTACAACTGGGCGGACTACATCGATGAAGACCTCATCACAGAGTTCGAACAGTGGTACGAAGAACAGACCGGGGAGAAAGTCACAATCATATACCAGACCTTTGACGTAAACGAAACCATGCTCTCCAAGATCGAGCTGGGCCACGAGGATTACGACCTGGTCTGCCCATCCGACTACATCATCGAGAGGATGCTTATGAATGACCTCCTCCTGCCGATAGACCGCGATTTCGGCGACACCCCTGACTACACAGTCAACCTTGCCCCGTACATAGTGGACTGCTTCAACAACATAGAAGGCTTCGGCAAGAATGCAAACGACTATGCGGTAGGATATATGTGGGGTACCACAGGTCTCATCTACAATCCCAAGTTCGTCAGCGCCGAGGACGTAAAGAGCTGGGACGTGCTCAGAGACCCGAAGAACGCAGGCCATATACTTATGAAGGAAGCTTTCAGGGACGTCTATTCAGTCCTGCTCGTAGCCCTGAACAAGGACGCCATCGATGCCGGAGAGAAAGACCTCGCCACCATCTGCTTCGACAACTCCGACGAATCCATCAAGATGGTCGAGGACTATTTGATGAGCTTCCGTGACGGCGTCTGCGGCTGGGAGGCCGATTTCGGCAAGGATCAGATGACCAAGGAACAGGCATGGATCAACCTTTCCTGGAGCGGTGATGCCCAGTGGGCTATCGAAGAAGCTGCCGAGATGGGTGTGGAACTGGCCTATTCGGTTCCCGAGTCCGGTTCCGTCGTATGGTTCGACGGCTGGGTGATACCGAAGTATGCCAAGAACGTGAAGGCTGCACGCTACTTCATCAACTTTATGTGCAAGCCTGAGAACGCAATCAGGAACATGGATGTGATCGGCTATGTAAGCGCCCTCGGAGGCGACTATATACTTGAGCAGGTTACCGACGAAGAGGAGTTCGATCCTATCGACGTAAGCTATTTCTTCGGTCCTCAGGCCGACTCCGTCTGCGTCAATCCTATAATGTACCCTGAGAAGGCCATCATCGACCGTTGCTCAATGATGCACGACAGCAGCGAAGAAAGGACCCGCGCCCTTCTGGAGATGTGGTCCCGTGTAAAGGGGGACAGCGCCACCGGCATGACCTTCGTCACCATCGTCTGCGCCCTGCTCGCGATCGCAGCGCTTGTTATCTTCCTTTTCTTGCGCAAAAAGTCCCGCCGTGCCTCGGCACGTCGCAGACGTTAGCATGAAACCGTAGAATTCTTATGGAACTGAACAAAACCCTCTCCCTATTGGGAGCTTGCCTGATGGCATTTTCATCCTGCAATACCTCGAACGACTCTTCTGACGACAATTTCAACGACACTGTGGCTTCAGCTTTGGCCGGTGGAGGAAATATAGTCCTGGACCAGATGCAATGGACAAGGGAGCCTATGGCATATTCCATTTCCGGGGACAGCCTGTCGATAACGACAGCTGCCCATACCGACCTGTGGCAGCGTACCTATTACCATTTCCGCAACGACAACGCACCGGTATTCCAGATGCAGACCGATGAACAGTACTTCAGTTTCGTGGTAAAGACCGACTTCAGCCAAAGCCACCGGCGATTCGACCAATGCGGTGTCGTAATGTATCTTGACAGCGACAATTGGCTGAAGGCCTCTGTGGAATATGAGAATGAAGAATTCCAGCACCTGGGCAGCGTGGTCACGAACAACGGCTATTCCGACTGGGCGACAACCGCTATCCCGGCCGACGTAAAAACGATGTGGTACCGTTTCTCCCGCCGTGCCGACGACTATTGCATCGAATGTTCCCGTGATGGCAGCAACTTCAGCCAGATGCGTATCTGCCATATTCCCGCAGCTGCCGGCAGGATAAGTTTCGGAGTCTATGCCTGCTCGCCTGAAGAGTCCTCATTCACAGCGCTATTCACCGATTTCTCGATTAGCGAATGTATGTGGAAGGCTCACGACGGTCAGCAGCCGGACGAGGGATAGCCACGATCGCGATTACATTCTGAGTTTGAATCCCGCCAGGAGGGTGTCCGGGCAGAAGTTGAAGACGGAGGCCATTTCTCCGGCCATACAGAAGCCGCAGTCGCGGCACAGCTCCGTACCGTAACCTGAGCAAAGTCCCTCGCTGCCGTTAGGGTATATGAAGTTGGTCACGAAGCACTCACTTCCAAGTCTAATCTCGCCAAGGGCATTGCGCTTCATCTTCTTCAGGCCGGAACGGGAATTCATGATAGGGTAGCCCTTTTTCTTGTATTCAAGCACCTTGTCGATGAGCTCGGCTTTTTTCTGCGGGGGAAGCATAAGCTGCTCGGTACCCGGATATGGGGTGTGGAAGTTGATGGAAATCTGCTCTATGGCCGGGTTCTTCTTCGCGTACTCCATAGCCTCGTCCAGAGACTCCCAGTTGAGGGTGTTTAGTACCATATTGACACTCAGATGCTTATGGCCGCTTCTGGCTATATTCTCCTCAAGCTTCGCAAAGCTGCCCTCCCCTCTGACAGCATCGTGGTACTTGCCAATGCCGTCCATCGATACCCATATCGAATGCGGACGTATCCAGGAGAAGTCCTGCTGAGCGTTGGTTGTCACCGTCACGGAGAAAAAGCCGATTCCCATTGCGGCGTCGATAATATCGTTTATGGTTTTGCCCTCTTCCCTCCACAGGGTAGGCTCGCCGCCCTCCAGGTCCACGAAACGCGAACCGGCCGCATGGGAGCGTCTCAGATCCTCCACTATATCATCGAATTTGCGCTGACGGTAGCCGGCACTGCCGTAAACGGAGCAGTGCTTGCAGCGGAGATTGCACTTGTCGGTTATGAAAAGTACGGTCTGCAGCGGCGCCCTGCGTCCGAAAAAGCGGGCGCGAATGAACCACTGGGCAAGGTAAAAATATTGCTTGATCATTTATCTAAAAATATATCTGAAGATTACAGGACTTTCGGGAAGGTCAGAAGCAGAGCACGGCTATGGCTACTGCGATGACGACAAGACAGTAGAAGCTGTCTATGTTGCGGGCAAGAAGCCAGCGAAAGAGGAACCAGTCCAGACCCGCCTTCACATAGCTGTCCCAGTCGCCCATAGGCCCCATCCACCATTTCGGAGTGTCATTTCGCGGCAGGCCGTTGATGAATTTCCAGGTGGAAATGACCAGGCAAATGGACATGGGGAGAGTTATGAGCGTAAGGAGGAAGAACGGAGACCAGCCGAAGGCCAGGATGTTGACCAGCAAGGTGATGAAAGGTATGAAAGCGAAGATCGCGATGAAAGCGGTCTGCCGTTTCTTGCCCTTCAGCAGGTGCGCGAAGGTGAACTTGCCCAGCTGCCTGTCAGCTGAAAATTCCATCATTGAGTGTACATAGACTATGTTGGTTACCAGGCACCCTATTCCTATGCTGAATATGAA
>SAMEA3663028__coassemble_781_pt1 | contig 11337 bp, 8 predicted proteins | sample SAMEA3663028__metabat2_low_PE_012 | metagenome-assembled genome bin SAMEA3663028 (sample SAMEA3663028) | pig gut metagenome | biome: pig gut; feature: pig-associated habitat; material: faeces | place: France | collected 2012
GTCTTCCCGTACAAATGGTTCGCCCTGCTGCTGATCGTTACTCTTGGCGTAAGCTTCTCCCTCGTTCCGGCGGCTCTCTGGCCTTCGGTTCCGAAAATCATAGACGAGAAGATACTCGGCAGCGCCTACTGTCTGATCTTCTGGGTTCAGAACATAGGTCTCTGCTTCGTGCCTAAGATCATAGGCGCCCTCCGCCAGTCCACCGGCGGCTATCTCGTGCCTATGATAGTCTTTTCTTCCTTCGGGGTGCTGGCCTTCCTGCTCAGCCTCGTGCTCAAGGCCGAGGACAGGCGCAAGGGCTATGGCCTCGAGGAACCGAATATCAAGAAATAGTACGAAATGAAAAAAGAATCAGTCCTCCGCTGGGCGGCCCTGGCCTGCCTGGTGGTCCCGATGTTCGCGTCGTATTTCTTCGACGATATGTTCAGCACCGTTTCCCATCTGTTCCGGCATCCCGAGACGCTGGAGCTCGGGTGGGACTCGGCTATGCTGGGTGACTTTTTCGGAGACTACAGTCTGCTCTGCATCTGCGGAGGCCTGATCATAGGCGGCGTGCTTCTGGACATATTCGGAGTGCGCGTGATGGGATCGGTGTTCATCGCCATGATGGTCGGCGGCGCCGGCCTCGCCTGGTACGCCCTCTCCTCCGGCCTCCCTTCGGGGACGGCCATAGCCCTCGGCAGGATAGGCAGGATGAGCTTCGGGCTGGGCAGCGAAATCGCCGGGGTGGCCGTTACCCGTTCCATCGCCAAATGGTTCAAAGACGGAAATGTGTCCCTGGCTATGGGCCTGCAGCTTGCCATAGCCCGTCTCGGCACGGGCATAGCCCTGATAGCGGCCCCGTTCATAGTCGGTGTCCCGAAGGACTGGTACAGCCTTGCCGACACGGCCCGTCCCGCTCTCGTGGGAATGATGCTGCTCCTGAGCGGCGTGGCGGTATGGGCCCTGTTCGTCTGGCTCGACGCCGGCTTCGACAGGCGCCGCGGCATAGTCTCCGGCAGGGGAGAGGTGCAGGATGAGGACAAGTTCCGTTTCAAAGACATATTCAAGGTCCTGGGGAATCCCCGCTTCCTGACCATAGGCCTGCTCTGCGTCACTTTCTACTGCTGCGTGAGTTCCTTCAAGAAATTCGGCACGGCTGTCGTCATTCCGCGTTTCGGCATAGAAGCGGGCACGGCCGGCACTATGGTGGCAATGATTCCTTTCTTCACCATAGTCTTCACCCCGCTTTTCGGAGCCCTCGTGGACAGGTTCGGCAAGGCCGGCCACTGGATGATTGCCGGGTCCGCCTGCGTACTTCTCGGTCACCTTGTCATTGCCTTCGCGCCGCAGGGGGTGCCTTTTTATGGATATATGGGCATCGCCCTCCTCGGCACGGGCTACTCCCTGGTCCCTTCCGCAATGTGGCCTTCGGTCCCGAAAATCATTCCGGAGAAGAATCTGGGCACGGCCTATTCGCTGATCTACTGGATTCAGAACCTCGGCCTTTTCTTCGTCCCTAAAATAGTAGGACGGATCTTTGCGGATCCGTCCCATACTTCCGTCCTGGCTGCCGTAGCCCGTGTAGAATGGCTTTTCATAGCCCTGGCTTCGGCCGCCATACTGCTGGCCTGCGGCTTTACCTTAGGTCCATCTCTTCGATCAGGTGGCCGGCGTGGCCTATCTCACGAATGACGAACAGGGCATAGCGTATGTCCAGGGATATGTTGCGGCAGACCTCCGGGTCGAAGACAATGTCGCTCATCGTTCCCTCCCAGACCCTGTCGAAGTTCAAACCTATCAGTTCGCCGTCCGCATTGATGACCGGACTGCCGGAGTTGCCTCCCGTGGTGTGGTTGTTCGCCAGGAAGCACACCGGGGTGTCTTCATATCCGCCTCGGGCATAGATGTCGCGCAGTGTCTGGGGTATGTTGTAGTCGAAGATGTCCGGATTGTCCTTTTCCATCACGCCTTTGAGGGTGGAAACGGGTTTGTACCAGGTTCCGTCGGCAGGTGAGTAGCCACATACCTTGCCGTATGCCACCCTGAGGGTGAGGTTCGCATCGGGGAAGAAATCCCTGTCTTTTTCGAATTCCATCTGGCCGCGCATATAGGTCCTGTATTCCAGCGCCATTTCCGAACTGAGCCTTGCAATCTGCGGCCGTATCTCCGAAAGATACCATTCCTGCATCCTCTCCGCGAATTCCAGGGCCATTTCCCTTTCGTCCACGCTTCTGAACATGGCCTCTGACCAGGCCTTTATGCTGCCGAAGTCCGCCAGACGCTCCCTGAACCACTGCGGCTGCATTTCCTCCGGGACATAGCTGAGGAAGGCCTCCATCTCCACCACGAAGCTCTCCCTATCGATGTCAATGTCATAGTCTTTCAGCACGAGATTCTTCTTGGGCAGCTCCACGGCGTATGCGGTCTCGCTGTATATGTCCCTTGCGAAGGCGTATGGGCGCAGTTCCCTTTCAAGGGCTGCAATGCGTTCCGTCACCCCTTCGTAGCGGCTCCCGGCCGCCCAGCGTTCGAAAGCCCTTTCGTATTCGCGCTTCTTCTGTACGGTGTTCATTTTCCTCACGCCCTTGACCTCGCCCTGCCATTTCTTCCAGGCATTGGCGACGGAGGCGCACTTGGCGCTGTACTGTATGCGCACCTTCTGGCTGGCGGCCATGTGCCTTTTCTGGATTTCCAGGCGGCGGGTGCGTATGTCTATGCGTGCCGGGTCCGAGACTTCGCTTATGTATTCAACCTCGGAGGAGTGTATATATTCCCTGGTGCTGCCCGGAAAGCCGTAGATGAAGGTGAAGTCCCCCTCCTGCACCCCTTTTGTGGATATGCTGAAGAATCTCTTCGGGCTGTAGGGCCTGTTTTCCGGGGAGTAGTCGGCCGGCATATTGTCCTCTCCGGCATAGACCCTGAACATTGAGAAGTCTCCCGTATGGCGTGGCCACATCCAGTTGTCGGTGTCGCCTCCGAACTTGCCTATCGACGAAGGCGGCGCGCCGACAAGACGTATGTCCGTATATTCCCTGTATATGAATATATAGTATATATTGCCGTAGTACATCGCCTCTACGCTTGCGCGCAGACCCTTGCCCTCCGCAGTGGCTTCCTCGATGAGTCTGGCGGAATTGCTCCTGACGACGGAGTCGCGCTGGCGCTCGTCCATCCCGGCCTCATAGCCCCGGAGTACCTGCGGGCTAACGTCGTCCATCCTCTCCAGAAAGCTGACGCTCAGTCCCGGGCAGGGCAGTTCCTCGGCCCGTGTCATTGCCCAGAAGCCGTCCCTGAGGTAATCGTGCTCCACGCTGGAATGGCTCTGGATCTGGCCGTAACCGCAGTGGTGGTTGGTGATGAGCAGTCCCTCTGACGAAATCAGTTCACCCGTGCAGCCCCTTCCGAAGAGGACCACGGCGTCCTTGAGCGAGGCCTGGTTGACGCTGTATATGTCCTCGGCACTCAGACGGAAGCCCTTGGCCTGCATATCGGCAATCCTCGCGGAAATGAGATTCGGCAGCCACATTCCGTCATCCGCCACCGCACAGAGCGGCACCAGGGCCGCGATAATCGAAAGGAAGTGTTTTTTCATCGTTTCTTTGAATGTGTTTTTGCAAATATAAACTTATCTTCGCATCTGTGAAAACAGAGAAGATAACATCGGCCCGGAACGAGCGCATCAGGCAGGTTCTGGAATTGCAGGAGAAATCCCGGACAAGGCGTGCCCTGGGACTCTTCGTGGTAGAGGGCAGGCGCGAACTGGAGCACTGCCTGGAGGCGGGGTATGAGATTGACAGCGTTTTCTGGTGCCCGGAGATACTTCCGGAACTGCCTCAGGAGCTCATAGGGGACGTGCCCGTGTCGGAGCTGACGGCTGAACTATACGGCAGAATCGCCTACAGGGGAGGCACGGAGGGTCTTGTGGCCAGGGTCAAAGCTCGCCCCCACACCCTTGAGGACCTGACGTTGAAGGACAATCCACTGATTGTGGTGCTGGAAAGCGTGGAGAAACCGGGGAACCTGGGCGCCGTGTTCAGGAGCGCCGATGCGGCGGGTGCCGATGCGGTGATTATCTGTGATCCGCTCACCGACCTCTACAACCCCAACCTGATACGCAGCAGCATAGGCGGGGTCTTCACCGTCCAGTCCGCGGTATGCGATTCCGCGAGTGCCATATCCTGGCTCAAGGCCCGTGGAATGAAGATACTGACGGCGCAGCTGCAGGATTCCAGCTGGTATTACGATGTGGATATGAAGGGCGGCACGGCCATAGTCATAGGCACCGAGGCCACAGGCCTGACAGAGCAGTGGCGTGAGGCTGCCGACGCCCACATACGCATCCCTATGCTGGGGGCCCTGGACTCGCTCAATGCCTCCGTGTCTGCTGCCATACTCCTTTTCGAGGCTGTAAGACAACGCAACTCATGAAACGCTTCGGACTCATAGGGCATCCTATCGCCCACTCTCTGAGCCCAGTGCTCTTCACTGCGGCATACGGCGGCCGCTATCCCTATGAACTTATAGAGGAGAGCGATTTCGCCACGGCCTGGAAACGCTTTCTGGAAGGATATGACGGCGTTAACGTGACAGCTCCCTTCAAGGAACTGGCCGCGGCTATGGACCTGCTGCCTTCCGACGAGGTCAGCATGACCGGCGCCACCAACCTGGTGGTCAAGACCCCTCTGGGGCTCGAGGCCTACAATTCCGACTACAGGGCAGTGCTGAGAATCATAAGGGACGAAGAGCGGCGCAGACCCCTGAAGAAGCTGCTCGTCGTGGGCTGCGGAGGTGCGGCAAAGGCTGCTGCGGCAGCCGCATATATGCTTGAAAAAGACGTTGTCATAGCCAACCGAAGCCGCGGAAAGGCCGAGGAATTCGCGTCCCGGCTCGAAATGCTCGCACTGGCGCGCCCCTGCTCGGCCCAAGGCAGCGTGAGCGTATGCGGAATCGACTCCCTGCCGGAGTGCGATATGTGCATATATTGCCTGCCTCTGGCCATCCCGGCTCTGGAGTCGCTGAGCTGCGGGGTGTTTATGGAGGCGAACTACCGAGACCCCGCCTGCTCGGAGGAATTCTTTGAAAGAAACGGCCGCAAGACCGTATATATAAGCGGAGAAAAATGGCTGCTGATGCAGGCCGTTACCGGATACGCTCTCTTCACGGGGGAGCCGGCGGACACGGAGGCAATGGTGCAGGCCATTTCCCGCAGGTACTGATCTTCAATATCAATTATTATGGCACTCAACAAGGTAATGCTCATAGGAAATGTCGGGAACGACCCTGAGGTCCGCTATCTCGACCAGAACGCACAGAACCCGTCCCGCGTGGCCACCATACGCCTGGCAACGTCGGAACGCCGCCGCGACCAGAACAACGAACTCAAGGAATACACCGAGTGGCACACGGTGGTCGCCTGGGGACGCAACGCCGAACTGGTTGAGAAATATGTCAGGAAGGGTGCCCAGCTCTATGTCGAGGGCTCGCTGCGCACCCGCAGCTGGGACGGCAGGGACGGTCAGAAGCACTATGTGACGGAGATACGTGCAGAAGTCATCCAGATGCTCAGCCGCAGGGACGCCAGCTCTGCAGCAGCCGGCGGCCAGCCATCCTCATCACTGGGAACTACGTCGTCTGCATACGGGGCCGTACAGCCGTCGGCGCCGTCAGCCGTGGATATGCCGGTGGACGACGATCTCCCGTTCTGAGAATTTCTTCCGGAGATAGCTAAATCAGCTTCTGTCCTCCTATGAACTCTCTCATTATGGAGGTAGGAGGGATGGCGGCTATCTCCGCCGGCTTCAGTGCGACTACATTGGACAGCATCTCAAGCAGGCTGCTTGCCTTTTCGTAGGCAGGCGAGGTCTCCTTTATCTCGCAGAGCAGAGGTTCGGCGTAGTACTTGAGCAGCGGCAGGTCGTAGAGCATAGAGGAGTTGAACATCACATTGGCATTCTCCTCGTAAGGGAAGATGTTCTCGATCTCGCCCTTGCGTACGCTCGGCCAGCGCAGTATCGTGTCTTCCGGGCTGTGGCCGCGGGTGCGGTTGTCGCGGACTATCCTCCTGAGCAGACGCTTGTCCGTGGTGGACCCGTGGAACTCGTCGTTGATCTCCAGGGCTGACATCGCACAGATGTAGATGCGGAAAATCTTGTCCTGAGGCACCGCGTAGGTCAGGGCCGGATTGAGGGCGTGTATGCCTTCCATCATAAGAATATCGTTCGGCTCGAGCCTCATCTTGTCTCCGTTGTATTCCTTGTGGCCTTCCACGAAGTTGAACTTCGGGAGCTCCACCTCCTCGCCTGCGAGCAGGGCGTTGAGCTGGCGGTTGAGCAATTCCACGTCCATCGCCCCGAGACATTCGAAATCCTTCTCGCCGTTCTCATCCAGCGGGGTCTGTTCCCTTTCGACGAAATAATTGTCCAGTTCTATGACCTTGGGGTTGAGCCCCAGTACCCTGCACTGCTGGGCGATGCGCAGGGAGGATGAGGTCTTGCCGCTTGAGGAAGGGCCTGCCATCATCACTATGCGGTTCCTGTTCTTGTTCCAGTAGATCTGGTCGGCGATTTCGGCATACTTGCGTTCCTGCCTTGCCTCGCAAAGATTTATGAATTCGATGCCGCGGCCTTCATTGAGTGCCTGGCTAAGGTCTTCCATCGTGTTGATGCCTATTGCCCGGCACCAATCTGTGTATTCTTTTCTCGCTGCCTCTAATTTTGTCATTCTGCTTCCAGGATAAATATTGCGCTGTCATATATTTTCTTGAGATTAGGGTTCATGCCCTGGCTCATAAGGAAGTCTCCGCTGAAACTCTGGCCGTTGCCCCACCAGCAGGACTTGTCCACATTGAGTTCCCGCACCTTGTAGCGGGTCTCTCCGTCCAGGCCGTCGAGTCGGAAATTGACCACAGGGGTCCTGGACTGGTATCTGATGCACCAGGCGAAGAACACGGCCCTCTTCTTGTCCTTGGAGACATAGACAAGGGCGCTGTGGTCCTTGTCGTACGGGCTGGCAAGGCGGTAGAGGTCGCCCTCTGCCACTATGTCGCGGAACTCCTTGTAGGAGGCGATCGCCCTGCGGGCGAAGTCCTTCTCCTCTTCGCTCATGTTCTTTGGCTGGAGCTCCATTCCGAGACGGCCGGAAGCAGCCAGGTCAAAGCGGAATTTCAGTGGGGTGATGTTTCCGGTCTGATGGTTCGGAACCGCGGAAACGTGGGAGCCCATTGCGAAGGCAGGGTAAATGAGGCTTGTGCCGTACTGTATGAATATCCTGCTCAGACCCTCGGTGTTGTCGCTGGTCCAGAATTCGTCGAAATACTGCATCTGTCCGTAGTCAACCCTTCCGCCGCCGGAGGAGCAGCACTGTACATATACCTCCGGATACTTGGCGCGAATGCGCTCGAGCACCTTGTAGAAGCCCTTCACATAATCGACGTAGAAGCGTCCCTGGTCCTCGAGGTATTCCGAGCCGAAGCTGTCCACCACGCGGTTGCAGTCCCACTTGATGTAGTCTATGCCCGGCGCGGACTGCATTGTCCTGTCGAAGACGCCGAACACGAAGTCCTGCACATCCGGATTGGTCATATCCAATATCCACTGGTTGCGTTTTGTCGGAATCTCCCTTTCCGGGGACTTCACCACCCATTCAGGATGTTTCTCGGCGAGTTCGCTCTTCGGGTTCACCATTTCCGGCTCTATCCATATTCCGAACTTCAGACCCTTCGAGTGGGCGTAATCCGCCAGGTAGCCAATGCCTTCAGGCAGTTTTTCCACATTCACCTCCCAGTCTCCGAGGCCCTGCTTGTCGTTGTTGCGCGGGTATTTGTTGCCGAACCAGCCGTCGTCGAGCACGAAGAGTTCAAGGCCCATCGAAGCCGCGTCGTCAATCATATCCGTGAGCGTCTTGGTGTCGAATTTGAAATAGGCGCCCTCCCAGGAGTTCAGCAGGGTAGGGCAGAGACGTCCGTGGCCGTAGCTGCCGTGATTGCGGGCCCAGTCGTGGAAGTTGCGGCTCACCTGGCCTGCACCCCTGAGACTGTAGGTCCAGAGCATTTCCGGAGTGTCCAGTTCCTCTCCCTTTCCCAGAGGGTAGCGGGAGGCGGAAGGATTGATTCCGGCGATGATGCTCAGCCTGTCGCTCTCGTCCACCTTGAAGTTTATGCGGTAGTTGCCGGTCCAGGCCAGGGCACCACCTATGGCCTCTCCGTCACGCTCGCTGTAGTCCCCGAGGTTCAGTATGAAGGACGGGTTCTCCGTGTGCGTGGTGCTGGCCCCCATCCTGTTCTCTATGACCTTGGAGCCGTGGGTCAGGAACTCCCTGTCAACCTGCATCTCCCTGGCCCAGGAGCCGTAGAAATGGGTGAGCATATACTTTTCGGAGAATATGTTTATCGAGGAGGAGGCGTAGCTGTCGAGGAAGACCGGCTTGCGGCCCGCGTTGCGTATGACCGTACTTGCGGCAATCACGTCTTCTTCGAAATATGCCGTGTATATGAGAGTCGCCTCCAGCAGGGTTTTCGGGTCCCTCAGCAGCACCTCGTAGCGGCAGACTCCTTCGCCGAGCTGCTTTTCGCTGTGGGATATATATTTAAGTTCCGTGTTGCAGTCGCTGTCAGCATACTGCACGGCGAGGGCGGGCTCGTTGAAGAGGCGGCCTCCGCGTGCCGGCAGCGCCAGCGGCTCCGTACCGTAGTCGCTGCGTCTGTAGCTGTTGTAGGAGTCGAACTGGGCCGGGTCGCCGCAAGGCGCTCCGTAATGGAGGAAGAGAAGCTCGCCTTTTGGGTTGCTTCCCAGAATCATCTGGCTGTTCCTGGTTCTGATGTCAATGTACTCGTTTGGACCGGCTAATGCGGCGGCGCCGCTCAAAGCGAAGATAAGAGTCGCTGCGGCTCTGATGATGTGGTTATTTTTCATTTGCTTAGAAAATCTTCGTCTCTTTCACGTATGTCCTTGATGCGGAGCTGGGTGCTCGAGTTGCCCCTGTAGTAATTCTCCACTATGCTGTAGCAGATGTCGATAGGGTTGCCACCCTTGATGTATTCGTAGAATTCAGGCATATTGAAGGCTATGGCCGACTGGGTTCCGTAGGCGAAGGACTCCTGGAGCAGTTCGAGTTTGAGATGCCCTCCTTCCGCACCCACCTTCCGTATGCTTCCGTTGTCATATACCCTTTCGGTAAGGAAGACGGGGGCTGCATTGCCCGGGCCGAAAGGCTGGAAGAGCTTCAGTATCCTGAGGAACTTCGGAGTCATCTGCTCGAAGTCCAGTCTGGAGTCCACGTCTATGACAGGCGTGAGCTGCTGCGGTATGATGGTCTTGCTCACCTTCTCGTCCATACGGCGGCAGAACTCCGGCAGATTCTCCTCCCTGAGGGTGAGGCCGGCGGCATATATGTGTCCTCCGAAGTTCTCGAGCAGGTCGGAGCAGCTTTCGATGGCTGCGTATATGTCGAAGCCGTGCACGCTGCGCGCGGAGCCGGTGACGAAATCTTTGGAGCGGGTGAACACCACGGTGGGACGGTAGAAATATTCCACCAGACGGGAGGCGACTATGCCTACGACTCCCTTGTGCCAGTCCGGATTATAGACTATGGTCGTATGCTTCAGGGATATGTCGTCCAGGCCTTTGAGCACCTTTCCGCTCTCGACCATCGCAATGGCTTCCTGGGTAGTTTTCCTGTCTATGTCCTTCCTTTCGTTGTTATGCCTGTTGATCTCGCTTCCTATCCTGTTCGCCGTTTCCTCGTCTGTCGCGGTCAGCAGCTCGACGGCTATCCTGCCCGACTCCATCCTGCCTGCCGCATTGATGCGCGGCCCTATCTTGAAAACTATGTCGTCTATGCTCAGGTGGGACTTGTCTATGCCCGTGAGCCGTATCATCGCCTCCAGACCCTTGCGTGGAGCTTCGTTCAGCTGCTTGAGACCGTAGTGTGCCAGAATGCGGTTCTCGCCGGTGACACTCACCAGGTCAGAGGCTATGCTGACCGCCAGCAGGTCCAGCAGGGGAATCAGCTTGGAAAATGGTATCCCGTGACTGGAGGCGTAGGCCTGGACCAGCTTGAAGCCGACTCCGCAACCGCTCAGGTCGTTGAAGGGGTAGCTGCAGTCCTCGCGTTTGGGGTCGAGCACCGCCGCCGCGTGCGGCAGTTCGTCTTCCGGCAGATGGTGGTCGCAGATTATCACGTCCACGCCCAGCCCGGAGGCGTATGCGACCTTCTCTCCGGCCTTGATGCCGCAGTCGAGCACTATCATGAGCGAGAAACCGTTCTCCGCGGCCCAGTCTATGCCCTTGTAGGACAGACCGTAACCCTCGTCGTAGCGGTCCGGTATGTAATAGTCTATGCGGGGGCTGAGCTCACGGAGGAAGGAATATACCAGAGCCACGGCGGTGGTGCCGTCCACGTCGTAGTCGCCGTACACAAGTATCTTTTCGCCGCAGGACAGGGCCCTGTGCAGACGTTCGACGGCGGCGTCCATATCCTTCATGAGAAAAGGATCGTGGAGTCCGTCCAGAGACGGACGGAAGAAGGCCCTCGACTGCTCGAAGTCAGTAATGCCCCTGTGTACGAGCAGTTCTGCAAGCACGGGGTCTATGCCCAGTTCGGAGCTTAGCCTGGCGACGGTTCCGGGGTCTGCCGGCGCCTTCAGTTTCCATTCCTTTTCCTTTCCCATATCCAACAAAGATAGCCAAATATTTCCGAAACGGAAAGGGTCGTGATGGCAGTTTGAATAATTTAATGTAAATTTGCCGGCCCGAAACGGGTAATTTACAGATTATAAGACAGCAACTTGATATGGAACAGAATTTCAACGAACAGGAACTCCTCAGGAGGGAGGCATTAGGCAAACTCAGAGATTTGGGAATAGAACCTTATCCGGCTCCGCTTTATCCGGTAAACGCCACCGCAAAGGAGGTGAAGGAAAAATTCGATCCGGAAAAAGGCGAACTGCCCGACCTCTGCCTGGCAGGCCGTCTGATGAGCCGCAGGATAATGGGTGCGGCATCCTTCGCTGAAATTCAGGACGAGAGCGGACGCATACAGATTTACGTCAACCGCGACGAGATCTGCCCGGGCGAGGACAAGACTATGTACAACACAGTCTTCAAGAAGCTCCTTGACATAGGCGACGTCGTGGGCGTCAAGGGTTTCGCCTTTGTCACCAAGACCGGCCAGCTTTCCATCCACGTCAAGGAGCTCACCCTGCTGAGCAAGTCCCTGCGCGTGCTTCCTATAGTCAAAGAGCAGGACGGAAAGGTTTTCGACGCCTTCTCGGACCCGGAACTCCGCTACCGCCAGAGGTATGTGGACCTCATTGTGAACCCTCAGGTCAAGGAGACCTTCATCAAGAGGGCGAAGATC
>SAMEA3663028__coassemble_785_pt1 | contig 11297 bp, 5 predicted proteins | sample SAMEA3663028__metabat2_low_PE_012 | metagenome-assembled genome bin SAMEA3663028 (sample SAMEA3663028) | pig gut metagenome | biome: pig gut; feature: pig-associated habitat; material: faeces | place: France | collected 2012
GACTGCCGGTCTGAGGATATTTGACGATGAGGCCGGAGTGATGAACCTCAGCGTGGCGGACATAGGCGGCGAAGTGCTTGCCGTCTCCCAGTTCACTCTTACCGCCTCTACACGAAAGGGGAACCGCCCTTCCTACATACGTGCTGCAGGTCACGAATTGGCGGTTCCCCTCTACGAGTCCTATTGTGAGAAGCTCTCTGAGACCCTGGGCAGAAGCGTCGGGAAAGGACGCTTCGGAGCCGACATGAAGGTGTCACTTGTTAATGACGGACCTGTCACGATAATCATCGACTCCCGCCTCAGGGAGTAAGATTCAGAGAGCAAAAAGATCTACTCGGCGTTGTAGCCGTTGTTTTCAAGCGTGACATTGACCGTGGTGCCGCTGCCCTTGAACATCCAATCGGCAATGTTGTCGGCCGTGACGGTGATCTCGGCTGTCTCTGCCGCGGTGACGTCAACGACCTTGCCGGCCACCTTGCAGTTCTTCACGGTGAATCCCGCCTTGTTAGGTCTGGCGGCAATGAGGGCGATGGACTTGGCTGCTGTGAAGCCGCTGATGGAAGAACGGGCAGTGGTCTTGCAGTTGTCGATGACGACGGAAGCGCTGCCATTGTTGCCATATATGCCTGCAAGGTATAGGTTGCCTCCGTTCACGGCCTTGACCGAGCCGTCGAAGGTGCAGTTGCTGACGGTGCCGGTCGCAGCGGCCTCGGAGAAGCCGGGACCGACAGCGCCGCAGAGACGGTCAACTTCCTCCGTGGACTGTATATCGAAGAGTCCGGTAAAGCTGCAGCCGCTTACTTCGTAGTCAGTCGATGCGCCTGAAGAGCCCAGGACTCCGCCGCCACGCATCTTTGGCGCCTTGACTATGGTAACGCTGCCGCTGGTGGAGCAGTCGCGTATGGTGTATTTGGCAAACGGCTTCTTGCTGGCGCCCATCTTGCCGACAACGCCGCCTATGTAATCCCAGTTGGAAGCGCTGTGATTGACAATGAGTTCTCCGGTCATGGAACAGCTCAGGATGCTGATGCTCGGAGCGGCTGCACTGCTTTCGCCGTAGCCGAGCACGCCGCCGACTATTGCAGGGCAAGATGTCAGCACAGATAACTTGCCGCTGTAAGAGCAGCCGCTGACGGTGGCTCCGTCTCCCTGGAGATCAGCAACGATTCCGCCTGCAACTGCGTATGCAGTACCGCTGCCGGAAGAAAGCTCGAGAGTGGCTGAGCTGCTGCAGTTCTCGACGCGACCGCCGTTAACTATGCCGGCCACGGAAGCTAAGTAGTGCTGGGCGCTGCCGTCGAAGCTGGTCTTGAGACTGCCGGCCACTGCGAGGTTCCTGACGGTACCGCTCAGGGTCTGTATGAGAGCCACGTTGTTCAGGTCAGATTCAGCCCCGTCGATGGTGATGGTGTAACCGCCGCCATTCAGGACTCCGGCAAAGGAAGGTATAGGATTGAAGTCGGCTGCAGGGATGGTGATGTCGGCGCTAAGGGTATAGCTGTCGGAGGCGGATGCGTCCCCGGCTAGGGCAGCGAATTTCTTCCAGTCGGAGGCGGAAGCGATGGCGTTGCCTGGGAGGCCGTCCACGTATGGTTCCTGACTCACGCTTACAGTGACACTGAGGGCAGGATTGTCCGTAGCGGTGAATATTATCTCTGCGGAGCGGCTTTCCTTGACCTCGTTGGCGGAGGCGGTGACGCTGACGATCTTGACCTCGGAATCACCCTGGGCAGGGCTCAGATTGAGCCAGGAGGCGGTAGTGGAGACTGTCCAGGCGCAGTTGGCATCGACGCCGAGATCCTTGCTGTCCCCGCCGAACGGGAAGTTCAGGGCTTCCTTGTCCACGATGATATAAGGTACAGGACCGGAACCGCCGTCGAAGTAGCAGCCCACAGGCGTGCCGGTGCTGGCAGAACCCTGGATAAGACTTTCGAAGTTGGCCGCGGTCACCTCGGTGGAGTTCACGACGCCGCCCACGCAGCAGGAGGTAAGGGCAGCCGCGGAGAGTCCGGCTATGGAGCCGCAGGCGGAGGCCACGCTGCAGCTGATGGCTCCCCTGTTGGTCTCGTTGCTGATGTTGCAGGATGCGATGGAGGCATTGCCCACCACACCGCCGGCAGCAGCGACGGATCCGCTTGCATCAACATTGGCCTTGTTAAGGTTCTCACTTGATTTCCAAGCGCTTCCCTTGGTGTACCAGCCCAGGATACCACCGGCGTAAACGGCTCCCGTTCCAGCATTCACTATGCTTACAGGGCCCTCGTTGGTGTTGCCCTTGACATCGGTGGACGAGCAGGAGAAGCCGATGATGCCGCCTGCGCAGACCTTGTTGGCGTGGGTGGTGGCGTTGTTCACGGCGATATTGACGGCTCCCTTGTTGGTGCAGCCTTCTATGTGACAGAGGGTTTCGGAGCTGCATTTCTCCTCGAAGCCGACTATGCCGCCTGCTGCCTGCCAGTTGTCGTTGGCGCTCTGGTCTATGCATACCTCGCCTTCGTTGACGCAGTTAAGCACATCGCCGCCGCTGTTGACGGTGCCGACTATGCCGCCCATACGGTTGACCTGCAGTATGGAGGACCTGACGGTAGCAGCATTGGTGCAGTTTTCGACCTTGCAGCCCTTGTAGAGCGCGCCTGCGATTCCGGCAATATGGATATATGAGCCCGGTGCCTCGGTGCAGCTGTAGCTGATGCTGCCTTCGTTGCGGCAGCCGCGTATATTCATTGCTATGTCGGAGCGGCCGACCACGCCTGCCATTGCATATTCCTTCTTGTTGACGGTGGCCTGGTCTATGGAAGCGTAGTTGACGCAGTCTTCGACCGTTATACCCGGCTGGACATTGTAGCCGAGTACGCCGCCGAGCACGGATTTGTAGGCCATTGCGCCAGTGAAGCTGACCCTGCCGTGGTTTTCGCAGGCACGGAAGACAGCGCTCTCGGAGCCGCTGCGGCCGCACACACCGCCTACGGTGCCGTAGCCATCGCCGGCCGTCAGGCAGTTGAAATCGACGGATACGAAGTTGCGCACCTTCTCGAGGGTGCCGTAGTTGATTGCGACGAGGCCTGCAGATATGCCCACGCTCTCCGAGGAGACGAAGCGTATAGTACTCTTGCCGTCCCAGTTCTTGCCGTCCGCGGTGCCGACATATATGTCCTTGACAGTACCTCTGTTTTCGAGTATGAGTCCGGCATTGCTGTATTCGGAGACGACGCTGAAGTTGTAGAGTTTGTGACCCTTGCCGTCAAGCACGCCCTTGAAGGAGGCGATAGGCTTGAGGTCGGCACCGGCCATATCCACGTCAGCTTCGAAGTCGATTACCTCGCCCTCGCTGAATTCGGCGGCGAGTCTTGCGAATTCGCTGAAGTCGGCAGCGCTGCGTATATGCCCGTCAAAACCGGCTACAGGGCCTCTCTGGACTATGGTAACCTCTACTTTCTTTGCGTCGGAGGCGATGCTGAGCGTGGCGCTGCGCTCCTCTTCGGAAGGGTTCTCCCCTACGGTGACGGTGATGGCGGTGGTGTTCGACTTGCCGTTTTCTGGCGTGAAGAGCACCCAGTCGGCGTCCGCACTGGCCGTCCAGTCACAGTTCGCCCTGACGCTTATCTGCTGCGTAGAGCCTTTGGAGTCGAAACTGAGGACATCGGTCCCCGTCTCGATGGCGTCGGCAAGCTGCGGCTCGTTGTGCGTACAGGCGCCCAGAGCGAGGAGTGCCGAAGCTATGGTCAATATGTATTTTTTCATATTCATATATTTTTATATCTCTTGAAAAGTACCGGCCTACTGGAGCGATTTCAGCTTTCCGAGCAGCCAGGACGGGTAGTTGGTGCAGATGCAGCGCAGATCGCCGTAGCGGCTGAGGTAGTAGGCCACGGCCTCGTCGGAATATACGGCGTTGCCGTCGCCGGCCTGCTTATCGACGTTGAATACGCTGATTTCCATACCGGCAGAGAGGAATTCGTCTATGCTGCGGACGCCGCTACCGTAAGGATTAAGGTAGTTGGTGGACAGGTTGGCCCAGCTGTAGCCCTTCGCCTTGTGGTTGGCAGGCGTGTCGTTGGCCATCCAGCCGACTGGCATGCCATAGACCACCATACAGTTGGCGGCTACGGCTCCCACGGTGGCGTTTCCGGTGCAGATGAACTCGCAGAATTTCTCGCCCTGCTTCTCCTTGATGATTTCGCAGGCTCTTTTTACGGCTTTGGAAGCGTTCTCCACAGGACTGATGTTCTTGATGTCAAGGCAGAGCTTTGTGCAGTTGCCCTCGACCATCACCAGGTCCAGGAAGTCCTCAAGGGTAGGAATCTCTTCCCCGTTCTTGAGCTTGCCGGCCTTGCGTATCTCGGTGACGGTATGCTCGTAGGGTTTGAGCCCGTTTATGCAGTAGTTTCCATCCGCGTGGGCTATGATGATGTCGTTGTCCTTGGTCCAGTAGATGTCGCATTCCGAGGCGTAGAGCTTGAGACTCATTGCATATTTCAAAGAAGCCCTGGAGTTGTCCGGCATTCCGCATTCGCTCGAGCCGCCACGGTGTGCGACTATCTTGTTGCTGCAGGGAGCTGGAGTGAGGGCGACGGTGGTATTGCCGTTTCCGTTGCCGCCGCCGTTGGGCTTCTTGCCGCTAAGATCGTCGAGTCCCCTGTCGCAGGATGCGGCGGAGAGCAGAAGCAGTGCCGCCGCAAGGTATATGGATATCTTTTTCATCATCTGGATTGATTGATAAGATAAGTGATTGAGCCGCCGTCAGCTACGCTGAAGCGGAGGTAGGCCGTGCGTTTGACGGAACTGGTGTTCGGCTCGACGCTGATTCTCACGCCAGGAACGCTGACAACTTTGTCGTCGCCTTCGTAAGTACCTGTGAATGAGGAGTCATAGTCTATCTTCTCTACCGTTACCCAATCCGGATTGTTGTCAACGCTGACGGTCCATTTCTGATTGAGCAAGGCGCCTTCGTGCACTATAGCTGCACAGGCCGCTACGCCTCCGAGATTGGAGAAGACTTCCGGAGCCGGGGTGAGGGCCACGCGCAGGGTCTTGAGGTCGGCTCCTTCCGGCATTTTCTCCTGGCAGGCAGCCAGGCCGAGAGAGAGGAGCAGAAGGGTGAATATCTTTATCGCTTTTTTCATAATCACGTGTTGTTAATGTTATAGCCAGCCTTCTATCTGGTGGAGCTTGCTGTTCTTGTTCAGGGAAGAGCTGGAGATAGGCCAGAGGAGTATGTTAGGGTTCTTCTCCCTGAGCTTGGCGAAGGTCTCGCCCGGAATCTCGCTGTTCGGCTCTATGTCCCAGATCTTTCCGGTCCTGATGAGGGCCCACCATATCATTCCCTCTGCCGGGAACTCGCAGTAGTACTCGTTCACGAGATTGTCGAGCAGCTTGGAAGGGGTGGTATCGACGTAGTAGTCGGAAACGCCGTATGCCCTGCCGGCTATGATGTTGAGCGCCTTGTTGCAGGCGGCATAGTCCTTCTTGTAGTAATTGAGCTCGGCGAGGAGCATCACGGCATAGCCGTAGCGGTAGTAAATCAGGTCATTGTCCTGAACCACAGGGGCTTTGCTCCTGTCTCCGACGAGTTTGTTGCACCAGGTGATCTCGTGCTTGTCGGCTGCCGAGGAGTAAGGGCCGTAACCGAGGTTGGTCGAAACCCTGCGGTCCCCTTTCGCCTCCTGGGCCTTGAGAAAGTCCACGAAGCTCTGAGGATAGGACCACCACTGGGTGGAGGAGATAGGCACAGGACTGTTCTGGTAGGCCTTCGCGATCTTGTCACCCGGCTGGCAGAAGTAAATCTGATAGCCACCGGTCTCGGAAGCGTTGTTGGCAAGGGTGAATATGCATTCCGCGTTATTCTTCTTGGTGCGGTCGAAAACGTCCGCATAGTTGGACAGAAGACTCGCGGAGGAGAGATTCATCTGCAAGAGGGCATCTTCGGCCATATCCAGATAGGCGTTGCCTCCGTCGCGGGTGGCATACATCCAGAGGGCGTAGTCAGCCTTGAGCAGCAGGGCGGCAGGCCGTGTGGCGAAATATTTTTCGTTGCCGAGCGCAGAGGAGAGTTCGAGGCAGGCTTCGATGTCCTTTTCCACCTGGGCATATATCTCGTCCGGGCTGGCCTGTTCGGGATAGCACTCCGGCTGGGATGTGGAGACTATGGACACGAGATTGAGAGGTGCCCAGCCCCAGACGCGGGCTACGTGGAAGTAGCAGTAGGCCCTTGCGAAGTAGGCCTGTGCGAGGGCCCAGTCCACGCGGTCCTGCTTGGCGTTGCAGTCGTAGGCGTGCTCGATTACGGCATTGGCCTGGTCGATGGCCGAATACAGGCCTGACCATCCTATGGTGTTCGAGGAACTGAGCAGGCTGTGGCGGCAGGCTATCTTGAAATTGTCCTGTACCTTGGATTCGAGGGATGGTCCCCACATAGTGTCGCCCACGCGCACCTCTCCGAAGTAGAAGACGTTGCATTCGGCAGCGGAGAAGTAGTTGCGCATTCTCTGGTATATGCCCGGAACGGACTGCTCCAGGTCGGAAGGGTCCTTCCACATATTGCTGGAAGACAAGGCGTTGTCGTACTGCAGGTTGAGCAGATCGCAGGAAACGCAGAGAGCTGCGGCCAGGAGCGGAATGATAATGTTTCTTGTTTTCATATCTTTTCCTCCTTAGAATGTAAGTTTGACGTTAAAGAGTATCTTCATCGCCGGAGGCGTTATGTTTGATGAAGCTGAACCCATCTGTACGGAAGAATAGACGGCGGCGTCGCCTATGCCCATTCCGGTCTCAGGGCTGATGTTGCCGCTGACTCCGGTGAAGTAGTGGAGGGTGTTGCCTGAAACACCTATGGTTATCTTCTTCATGTGCGCCTTTGCCGCCCATTTGTCCGGCAGGTCGTAGTAAAGGGATATATCCCTGATACAGAGGTAGTCCGCCCTTTCGACATTGAAGGTGGAGGCCCTGGAGAAGTTGCGGTTGCCGTAGTCGGCGTCGTTAGGGAAGAAGCGGGCATGCTTGGCCTCGGTGTCACCCGGATAGCGCCAGCAGCCGTTGACCAGGTCCACATCGACGTTGGAGTTGCTGTAGCCGAGGGTGTTCTGGATGAAGCGGCTCTTCATATAATTATATATGGAGTGGCCGAGCGCGAAGTCGAGATAGACGTTGACGCGGAAGCGGTAGAAACTGAAGCTGTTGTTGATGCCGCCGGTAGAGTGTGGCATTATGTTGCCGAGGCAGAACATATCCTCGGCATTGATCATCTCGCTGCCGTCGGCCATACGCTTGGTGCCTTCGCGGTTCACCCATTCGAAGTCGCCTGCGTCCTTGCGGCCCTGGATGCTGAGTCCGTCGTTGCGACGGTAGCCGTGAGAGGACTCGTCGTAAAGGGCTGCAGCGGCTTCTTCGTCAGTCTGCAATATGCCTGCGACCTTATATCCCCAGATTCTGCCGAGAGGCTCGCCGACCGCGGTGCCGCCGAAACGGTAGCCGGATTCGCTGGCCGTGTAGCCGCCTATACGCCAGGCTTCGTTGCCGTAGATGTCGGTGTACTTGTATTCGTCAGGAAGGCTGATGACGCGGTTGCGGTTGTAGGAGTAGGTGATGTCCGTCTCCCAGGTGAAGTTCTTGCGCTCGAAGTTGACCGTGTGCAGTTCGAACTCGAAGCCGGAGAAACGCACGCTGCCCACGTTGGACATTACCGAACCGAGCTGGCCCGTGTCCGGAAGGGTTATGTTGTAGAGCAGGTTGGTGGTCAGCTTGGTGTAGCCGTCCATCACTATGCGTATGCGGTCCCTGAGGAAGCCCATGTCGATTCCCACGTCGGTCTGGGTGGTGGTTTCCCAACGCAGGGCCATGTTCTGCATCACGCTCGGGAGCAGGGTGGTGTACTCGTCGTAAGAGCCTACGGCATAGGCTCCGAGAGGTGCGGTCAGAGAGACGTCGTTGTTACCTGTCTGGCCTACGGAAACCCTAAGCTTGAAGTTGTTCATCACCGGCTTGGCCGATGCGAAGAACGGCTCCTCGCTGATAATCCAGGCGGCGGAGGCTGAAGGGAAGTATCCCCACTTGTTCCTGCCGAGGAACTTGGACGAACCGTCAGCACGGAAGGTGGCGGACAGTACATAGCGGTCCGCGTAGTTGTAGGATGCCCTTGCGAAGAAGGAGAGCAGGGCCTGGGCGTAGTCCTTGTTGGACATATCCATAGTTCCGGCAGTGTTGGTGCCGCCCGACTGGAGCAGCGGAACCTTGTCGGAAAGGGAGCCGGTGTTGCTGGCATTGAGGTACCAGTAGCGCCAGTAAGTGTAGTCCGCGCCCACGGTGGCGTCGAAGCGGTGGTCGTTCCAGTTCTTCTTGAAGACGGCGAAGATCTGGGCGTCGTGCCTCATGGTCTGGGTGCGCGTCTCGGTGGTGGAACGTGTGGTGCTTACATAGTTCGGAGTGCCGTTGACCTCGCCGTAAGCGTAGTAGCTGCCGCGGTAGTTTTCGTCGTAGATGGTGTACTGGGCAGTGATGTCGAACCAGTTCACTGGACTCCATTTGAGGTTCATCGTGCCCATGAACTTGTTGCGCACCGTCTCCCTGTCGTAGAAGCTCTCGTAGAACTCGGCGGACTGCTGGTTCTTGTTGGTACCGCCGGTGGCGAAAGTGCCGTCAGTGTATTTGCCTATATGCGTAGGCGACATCATCAGGCCGCGTCCCAGGCAGGCGAAGTAGTCGCCGGTGAGCGGGTTCTTGATGGCGTTGGAGAAATCGAAGGTCGTGGAGGCCTCGAGCCCGTCAACTATCTTGAAGGAGGTGTTGCCGTGCATCGTGAAGAGCTTGTATTTGCTCATCGCAACCATACCCTCGTCGCCGAGGTAGCCTATCGAGGCGGCGTATTTCATGTTCTGGTTTCCGCCGTTTATACCTATATATTCCTTATGGTAGAGGGCGGTGTCGTACCAGTCGCTCTGCCAGTCGTGGTCGGTGAATATGATGGTCTTGGACGGGTCTATCGGGTCCGGCATCGACTGCCAGCCCGCAGGCACTTCTTCGCCGTCGGCGAGATATCTCGTCGAGTTGATGGCCGTTTCCGTCACGTTGCCTGTACCGGCTCCGTTGGCTCCGTAGAGCACCAGGTCGGAGTTCGGGCCCTGAAGGGCGGCCGGACGCACTATGGTGAGATATTCCCTGGAGTTGGCGAGGTTCCACCTGCGGGCAGGGGACGTGAAGCCTACCTGGGCGTCGAAGACTATGTTCGGCTTCTTGTAGGCGTCGCCCTTGCGGGTGGTGACTATGATTACGCCGTTGGATGCGCGGCTTCCGTATATGGCTGCCGAGGCGGCGTCTTTGAGAACCTCTATGGATTCGATGTCGTTAGGATTGATTTCGGCGAAGGAGCGTTCTACGCCGTCCACCAGGCAGAGCGGGTCGTTGCTGCGGTTGATGGAGGAGCCGCCTCGGATGAGGAAGCGAGGCGCCTCGCCCGGGAGGTTGTTGTTGGAGGCCACCCTGAGGCCGGTCACCTTGCCCTTGAGGGCGTCTCCGACCGTGGATACAGGCGCTCCCACGAGCTTGTCGCCGTCCACCTTGGATATGGATGTGGTCAGGGTCTTGCGGGACTGGGTTCCGTAGCCGACCACCACGGCATCCTCAAGAAGGATGGTGTCGTCTTCCAGGACTACGTCTATGCGGTTTTTCTTGCCTACCGGTACGCGGACGCTGCGGTAGCCTATGCAGGAGAATTCAAGAATACGGGAGGATTCCGCCTTGAGGCTGTAGCTTCCGTCCATTGCGCTGATGGTTCCGTTGGTGGTTCCGACTACCTGAATGCCCACGCCCGGAAGGGGCTGGCCTGAGGAGTCGGTCACGAGGCCATTGATCTCAGATGAGACCGCAGCAGTCCGGGCTTTCTCTTCCGAGATGGAGAGGGCCACCTGATTTCCTGCGATCTTGAATACGAGCTGAGTTCCCGAGAGTGCTTCTTCGAGAATGCTCTCCAGGGACTTGGATGAGGCTTGCACCTCGATGTCTCCAAGCTCCTTGCCCGCGAGTTCGGACCCGAACGAGAAGGCAACTCCCGTCTGACGGGAGAATGCGTCGGTGAAGGACTTGACCGTGGCATTGCTGAGCTTCAGGTCAAGATCATACCCGCGTTCCTGGGCGATGGCGCTCCATCCCACACAAAGTGAGGCAAGCAGCGCCGCCAGGACGCGAAGAAATGACTGGTAACTTAGATTCTTTCGCATTACTTCTGATGTTGTTAGTTGGTTGTTTATCAATTGTTTTCGGTTATTCTGATGGATGTTCTGATAATTCTCCTGATGGTTATCCCGATGATTCTCCTGATGGGTATCCTAAGGGGTTCTGCTGGGTGTTATTCTGATGGTTTTTCTGATGATTCTCCTGATGGTTATCCCGATGATTCTCCTGATGAGTTCTGCTTGGTGTTATTCTGATGGGTGTTCTGATGGGTGTTCTGATGGGTTTTGTTGGTTGTTATTCTGATGGTTTTTCTGATGATTCTCCTGATGGTTATCCCGATGATTCTCCTGATGAGTTCTGCTTGGTGTTATTCTGATGGGTGTTCTGATGGGTGTTCTGATGGGTTTTGTTGGTTGTTATTCTGATGGTTGTTCTAATGTTTATTCTAATGGGTTCTACTGGTTGTTGGTCCGTAGTTTAATTTCCAGGGTTCTGATTCCGAGCTACTGCCAACTCTTATCCTAACGATTATTCTTTCTATTTCTGCTGATGATTCTGCTGGTCGTTATTCTGATGGTTTCTGCCCCTACCTCACGAGTGGAGAATCCTCTCCCCCGATCTCACAGTTGGCGCCGGTAATGAACTCGAGAACGGAAAGTATATCATCAAGAGAGTCGGTCTTGAGATAGTTGAAGTAATAACGCTCCTGAGGACGCTTCACATCCCGAACGCCGATTTCCGTCTCAAAACTATCCTCAAGCGCGGAAACAATCTCAGCAAGCGTTGCATCCTCGAGACTCACGAGATTGAAATGCGAAGCCACAAATGCCTTGGCATAGCAACTCTCCACATCAACGACTCCCTCGGCACTGCTATAGCGGGCACTCTGATTCGGCTTAAGGTCCAGCATACTAATCCCTTCCGGAGAGAGTATCCTCACCTTTCCCCTTTCCAGAACCACCTCGGTGTCCGGCCTCCCAGGTATGCTGCTGACCGTGAACGCCGTTCCCAGCACCTTCACGGATATGTTCTCGGTGTGAACAATGAATGGGCGGAGGCTGTCCCTGGCCACATCGAAATAAGCCTCTCCCCTGAGTCTCAGCTGACGGCTGTCCTCAAGTCCACTCACATTG
>SAMEA3663028__coassemble_824_pt1 | contig 10843 bp, 7 predicted proteins | sample SAMEA3663028__metabat2_low_PE_012 | metagenome-assembled genome bin SAMEA3663028 (sample SAMEA3663028) | pig gut metagenome | biome: pig gut; feature: pig-associated habitat; material: faeces | place: France | collected 2012
CCTCGCAGCTGCTGCGCAACTCATTCACACTCAATCTGCTCATATACCTTGCGGCGGGCCTGCTGCTAACAGGCGTCGGCTTCTTCATGCCGCGGATGGGACAGGATCCGCAGGTGGTGCCCTTCGCGCAGACCTACTACTTCATAATGCTGGTTTCGCTGATTCCGTCATCCGTATTCTTCAGCGCCCGCTTCTTCGCCGATGGACTCGGAGACACCCGGCACGCGATGTGGATCACGGTCGCATCCAATATCCTGAACATATTCCTCAACTGGCTGCTCATTTTCGGCCATTTCGGGCTCCCGGCCCTCGGGGTTACAGGCGCTGCCATCGCGACTCTCATTTCCAGATTCTTCTGTTCCGGCATCTTCGTGGCGGTGCTCTTCAAAGCCCGGACCTTCTCGCAATATGCCCGTGAAGCATTGACGGAAAGAATTGATCGTCAGACCATTGCATCCATATCCCGCCTTTCGTTGCCCATAGCCCTTTCGAGCATGCTGGAATCGACGGCCTTCAGTTTCGCAGTCATTATGGTCGGCTGGATAGGCAAGGTGGAGCTGGCGGCGCACCAGATTGCCAATTCGCTGGGCCAGCTTTCGTTTATGGTCGCCTGCGGCATAGGCGCTGCCGCAACGATACGCGTCTCTCACCAGTTCGGCGCAGGCCGTATCGACGACACACTTATGGCCGGCAGGGCCTCCGTGCATATGGGCGTCTTTTATATGTTCGCCTGCGGCCTGCTGTTCGTCCTGCTGCGGAACGTGCTGCCTTACGCATATACCTCCGACCCCGAAGTCGTAAAATATGCCTCCAGACTGATTGTGATGCTCAGTCTCTACCAGATTTCCGACGCTGTGCAACTGACGTCAATGGCTTCGCTCCGTGGACTTAAGGACACCAAGAGGCCTATGCTCTACGCTGCCATGTCCTATTACGGCATCGCCATCCCTTCCGCCTACCTCTTCGCTTTCGTGTTCGGCATCGGCCCCGAAGGCGTATGGCTGGGCCTCCTGCTCGGTCTCAGCGTCGCCGCCGTCCTCTTCTACCGCCGCTTCCACCGCATCTGCCGCGAGGCCGCGAGGCCGGAAACGAACTTCGCGCACAGGCCGAGATAGAGGAAGAGAAGTACCGCCAGGAAAAGGAGGCGCACAAACGGCAGAAGAGGGGCTTATGAACACCCGGCTTGACATAGTCTCTCAAGGACGATACCAAAAGCGGTAACCAAGACGCAGCCCCGGTGATGAACCGGGGGTTTTACTTCTTTTTAGGAAGTTTCGGAACGGACATTGCTTTCTAGCGAGAACATGACGTTGCGTCTCCCTCCGCCTGATGTCTTGACCGATATGAGTCCAACATGTCGTAGCTTTGATTCATTGGTTCATGTTTTTTCGCAAAGCTACTGACCCATTTTCTCATAATTTATTATCGCGAAAATATACAAAATCTCACAAATTAGCAGCACTCCTAAAAATGACTCAAATAAAAAGAAGATGCCCTTTTGGGGCATCTTCCCAGATTGCCTTGCGCGCACTGCTATAACAGTAAGATTCGACATCTCCCGACAGTCCCTATGCTAGGCTTTGCTATTTGAAAAACAAAGCATTATATTTGCAAGTGTCGTTATAACGATACTTTTAACGAAAAGCATTATGAAACTCTATCACGGCTCGATATCAGTCATTGACATGCCGCAGCTCGGCAAAGGAAACCATAAGAACGACTATGGTCCGGGACTATATTGTACTGAGCATGTGGAACTCGCCAAGGAATGGGCATGTTCTTCCGGCAAGGATGGCTTCGTGAATGGTTATAACCTGGACATGACAGATCTGACCGTTTGTGACCTTACACAGCATCATATTTTGAACTGGATGGCGATTCTATTGGAGAACAGGACCTTTGACCTGTCTGCAGGAGTGGCATCGGCAGCTAGAGACTATATGTTACAGAATTTCCTTCCAAAGTATAGGAATTTCGACATAATAAGAGGATATCGAGCTGACGACTCTTATTTCTCTTTTGCCAGAGACTTTCTGAATAACAGCCTTTCCTTAGAGGAACTTGCTGAAGCCATGAAGCTTGGTGAACTGGGAGAACAGGTAGTGTTGAAAAGTGAGAAAGCCTTCAGTATACTTACATTTGATAAAGCTGCTCCAGTGGACAGCAGCACATATCATCCTAAATGGGTAAGCAGGGACCAGAAGGCTAGGGAGGCTTACAGGAAGATGAAGGAAAGGTCAAATCCGTTGGAGGGAACCTTCATCATAGACATCATAAGGCAGCAATGGAGGAATGACGATGAACGCTTACGATAAGGCATATCTGGAGGACGCAATGTCCAATCTGGCAGTAATGCTGGATTATGGCTCCATGACCTACGGTGACCCGGAACTGTTCTTTGACAGATTCCTGGTCAGTGACATATCAAAGCAGTTCGGTAGCGGCAGTCCCCGATACATTGCCGGAATGTCAGGTATAGAACTGGCTGAAAAAGTCATTGAGGATACAGGAGGAACGCCCGTATATGTCGAGTACAGGACTTTCGGAAGAACAGCCACATACTGGGCCGGATGGGCATTGGCATACCTGCAGTGGTATACTGGTTATACTTTCGAGAAGATCAAGGAATGGGGCGTCACCATATCATTCCTGTTGAACCTCTACCCTACCCATCATGAGGCGGATATATCAAAGATGATTGATACGGCCACAGCAAGAATTGCCGAGTATAAGGGGAAATCAGTCAACCCTCTCAAGCGCCAGCGCAAGTCTGCCGGACTTACCCAGAAGGAACTGGCCGAAAGATCCGGAGTTAAGGTCAGGATGATAAAGGCATATGAGCAGGGCTATCAGGACATATCAAAAGCAGAGGCTAGGAGCGTCATTAAACTGGCAAGAGCCCTTAATTGTCTTCCAGAAGATCTTCTGTCATAGATGATAGCTCGTCCGTAATAAGTATTCCAGGAGGCATCTTATAAGAGAACGTTAGGAGAGCGCTTCCTTGCCGAATACGACATTCCGGAATGAGATTCTCACGACTAAAGCCATCGGATTTATAGGATTCCGGTGGCTTTTTTACTTTGTTGTGGCCTTAATGTTTAACAAATCCTGACCGCATTCAGGGCATCCCTTACCTTGTTCTCTTCATCGCTACCCCTTGTCGATAGACGGATAAGCGGAATACCATACTTCTTGAAAATGCCGTCCTTTTTCATATCCCGAGAATGTTGGACGCTGCCTTCCCTGTGGTAGGCATATCCGTCGGTCTCGACGCCTAACACCGGTTTGTGCGTTACCCTGTCAATGATGAGGAAATCCACATGAGTCCCGTCGTGCGAGACGTAGGCCTTCTCGTTGTCGTCCATAAGTGATGTGTCGCGAAATATCTCCCGCAGGGGAATATGACACACGACTCGATAAGAATCGAGATACGGCTCGTTAAGAATAGAGGATATCATATCGTATGTCAAGTTCTCAGAATCAAATTCTGACACCCTCCTCTTGCCTCGCAACATCTCCAGACGCATCTCGGTGTACTGGCTGTACAGATAGTCGAAGATTGAACTGACCTTACTTTCGTTGACCGAGCAGTTGTTGTACGCCATATAGTCCAGGAGCGCCTGTATATTCCCCTGACGCTCCTGAGGGTTGCCGCTAACGACGAGGTGAAAGCGCTTCTTGGCTCTGGACACCGCAACATTGACCATATTGAGTTTGTCCGTGAAGTCGGATACCTGGTTATCAACGACACTGAGGATGATGGCGTCTTTCTCCCTTCCCTGATACTTGTGCACAGTGGCACACTCGATGCCGGGAATCTGTTTGTTAAACTCCTTCACCTGGTTCTTGTACGGGGTGATGATGCCGATGTCGGAGATGTCTTTGAGGCCGGGGAGTACCTCCTGCTTGATGACGTCTATCTCCCGCTGATTAAAGTGACCGACGGCGTGGTTACCTTCCACGGTCTTCGTGGCTGTCAGAACATCCTTCTCGCCGTTGTCCCGCGTCATCACCACGAGACGTCCGCCATAGAATTTCTGGTTGCAGAAACCGATGATGCGCGGATGACAGCGGTAATGCTCGCGGAGCAGTGTATGAGGCGCGTCCGCGATAGCTTCGCAGGCGGTATGGAGCAGGCTATGGTCAGCTGAGTTGAAATAGTCCGGGATATCCGACGATCGCCGGATCTCCTCGAGTTTCGCTTCCGCCTCCACGGTTACGACGTTCGGCAATTGGAGGGCGTCGCCTACGATGACGGCATTCTTCGCACACAGCAGGGCGAGGAAGCCCGTCTCGAGAGAGACCTGCGACGCCTCGTCCATAATTACATAGTCGTAGAGCATATTCTCCGGAAGACATCTGATGCAGGAGAAGGTCGTGCTCAGTACGACGGGATATTGGGCGGTAAAGTCCTTTCCCCGGGAGAGTATGTCCCTATCGAAGCGGAAGCGTTTGCGCCCGTTTCTATAACGCATTGACAGGGCTGCCTTGAATATCCTCAACGATTCGTCGGTAAGAGTTTTTGTCCATCATGCCGGGCATGGAGGCCCGGGCGCCGGAACGGTAGTAAGTTCATCTGCGTTGAGGGACTCGAGTTGCTTGCGCACCGCCCCGTACTCCTCGTCAATCTCCAAGATGCGGTTGTGGTAATAGAGGGCGTGCAGTTCCCGCAGGAGAGACGTGATGTCAGTGGCGTCGAAGTTGTTCTCGAGGCCCCAGCGATGACGGCACTGAAACTTGAGCCACCAAAGCTTCAGGCGGGTGAAGATGTTGCGCTTCCGGTTCAGAGAATCTTCGACCTGCTGCTGGAGATGAACCCATAGCCAGAGCACCTTGTCGGAAGGCACCCTCTTTAACATCATAGTGTCGAGGTCTATGCCCTCATCCTGACAGAAGTGCTGCTTCTCAAGTTTGACGTCGTAGCGTTCCTGGCGGAGCACTGCCTCCCTCTCCTGAAGAGAATAGACCTTATCGAGTTCTCTTGATATTGTCCCGATGCTCGACCCAAGCCTGCCGGGTCTATCGTTCACAAGACCCCACGAAGACACATCTTCGGGGATATCGGTCTGGTTTTCCAGAAAAACTTTCCAGTTCTCTTTGTTGCCAAGTTTGGCGACGATGAATCCGAAGCCGTGCTTCTCGAGCTTGTCGCTGACGTTGAGCACCGCAGAGTTGTTGTTAGAGACCATCAGAACGCTCTTGCCACGCGTGACGATATTCGCTATGATATTCAGGATGGTCTGCGTCTTTCCCGTGCCCGGAGGTCCCTGGATGATGCTCACCTGATTCGTGAACGCTCTCGTCACCGCCTCCTTCTGGCTGGCGTTGCAACCGTATGGGAATATGAGTGTGTCAGTTTTCGGAGAGCCGAAGGACCTGACGGCAGCATTCCTGCCGTCAAGGAAACGGGCAGCAGCGGAGTCGCTCCGGATGAAGTCGATATTCTCATAGTAGTTCAGGAGGATGCTGTTATCAGCCTCCTCTTTCCTGAGGTTACTGATATTCGCCACATTCCTCAGGTACGAGAAAATATTGAATCCTAACTTATCCTTCAGGCAGTTGGAGATGATGGCCAGATTACTGAATATGTCTTCTCTCAGCGATCCGTCGTTGTACTGTATGCGCCAGTATCGTTCTCTGATGCCGCGGAAGAGCCACAACACCTTTACATCTCGTAGGATGACATCGCCTCGGAGAATCAGGCAGTCGGAGATATCAACGCTCTCGAAGTTTGATATGAATTCCACATCGCTGGCACTATGCGGATATCGCTTGCCCGGTGAAGAAATATATGTCACCCAGTACACGCCGTTCCCGCCACGCGCCAAAGGTTGCCGTACGCGAAGCGTCTCCGGTTTCCCTTTCAGGATGATCATTCTGGAAGTTGCGTCAATCATGAATGTAAATGTATTCGTATTTTATCGTTTCCCAAAATCTTTCTTTCCACGCAAATCACTACATTTGTCATGAAGGCGAAAATGATTGAAGATATGAAAATCTCACTTTACACCCTAACTTCATCGCTACACGACAGAAGTGCCGTGGATTCCTTGTCCCGTGAATTCCTTTCATCCATCGAGTCTATTCTCGGTTACGGGTTCGACTTCCGAGGCGACGATTTCGCCTCATACAGAAATAGCGACCTGGATGTCATCTTCATCCGGACCGGAGGATCCGAAGGGCTCTTCAGGGAGGTCTTCCCTACCCTTTCCGGCAACATCCTGCTTCTGACCTCTGGCAAGAGCAACTCTCTGGCGGCATCTCTGGAGATACTCTCCTTCCTCAATCAGAACGGGCGCAAGGGCGAAGTCCTGCACGGCAGCGCGCAGTATATCGCAGGAAGACTTGACACCATGGCGAAGGTCACCAGAGCAAAAAGAAGTCTTGATGGGCAGAAGCTCGGCATCATAGGCAAACCGTCGGACTGGCTCATCGCAAGCCAGCCGGACAAGACGGCAGTTGCAGAGAAGCTGGGAATAGAACTTCTGGATATAGATATCAGGGAACTCATAGAGCTGTCTGGGAAGACCTGCGGCACTCCCCTGCCGGAGCCGGCTTCAGCGATTATCGAAGGTCTCAGGAAAGATGCTCCAGACGCCATCAGGAAGTATGTAGAGGGGGCAATAAGCATATATGCTACACTCCGGGAGATCGTCAACAAATATGGCCTCTCGGGACTGACCATACGCTGTTTCGACCTTCTCGACACTCTTGGAAATACTGGATGCCTTGCACTCGCCCTTCTCAATGCCGAAGGTATTCCTTCCGCCTGCGAGGGTGATGTCCCGGCGCTGCTCTCGATGGTCATAGGCAATGCCCTCACGGGACGCAGCGGCTTCCAAGCGAACCCGTCACAGATCGACCCTGTTTCCGGAACAATGCTGCTCGCTCACTGCACAGTGCCGTTCAATATGGTGGAGAGGTATTCATATGACACGCATTTTGAGTCGGGCATAGGCGTTGCCATCCACGGGGAACTGGCCAAGGGCGATGTCACGCTTTTCAAGACATCGGCAGACCTCGGCCGTGTGTTCTGTGAGGAGGCGGAACTGCTGGAGAACCAGTACGGGCGGGATCTCTGCCGAACTCAGGTTCTTCTTCAGATGAAAAAACCTGAAGTTCTTTCTGAATACTTCCTCCGGAACCCTATCGGCAACCACCATGTCATCTTCAGCGGCTCACACAAGGCTCTGTTTGAGGCATTCAGGCGAGAAATCTAATCCTCATCAGGACATTCAGATACACAGACGGATATCTAACCTGAACCATCAAATCAGACTCACCATAAACACTGGCAGCATCAGCACATCCTGATCCTTGGCCAGATCTTCCTCAGTCTGACCCCGCGGTCCCCGTCGCGGCATGCGTTTGAATCTATAGCAACTATCGGAAGAAACATACGCCGGCGCTTTTCTGCGCTGACGGGGCGATATACCTTTGCAGCCGAAAAAAAATAAAGGAACTATTAAAGAAAAAAGCTATGAAACTATTTCTCATTTTCAGCGCAATCGTTGCACTAGCATTCATTCTCAGAGTGGTTGACGTATTTACCAGCAGACGCAAAATCAAGAGTCTTGGCGCAAACTCGAACAATGCTTCCAAGGATATACCGAGAGTTGACGTAACCGATCCGGAGGACCTGAAGAGGGCGCTCGACTACTACAGGGATATGCTTGACTAAGTAATTTATTATATTTGCCACGGAATCTGCCACGGACAAATCCTATGGAACTAAGGCAACTGAAATATTTCGTCAGGACGGCCGAAACGCTGAATTTCTCGGAAGCGGCAAGGAGTCTCTATATCACCCAGAGCACCCTGTCCCAGCAGATAAAGACGCTGGAGGATGAACTGGGCAGCCCGCTGTTCATACGCGATTCGCACAACGTGACGCTCACGGAATGCGGAGAGAGGATGCTTCCGCTGGCGAAACAGACCCTGATGGATGCGGAAAACTGCAAATCGCAGATCAGGGACCTTCAGGAGATTGTCACGGGAACCCTGAATATCGGAGCTACGTTTTCATTCAGCCCGATACTCAAGGAGACAATAAAGAAATTCACAGCCGAATATCCGGGAGTGAGACTCAACATCACGAACCGTTCGATGGAAGAGCTGATGGAAATGCTCCGGCGGAGAGAGGTGGATTTCGTGCTGGCATTCAAGCCGAACGTGCCCTATGACGACGTCATCGAGTCCTACGTGCTATTCGAGGACCGGCTCTCCGTCATAATGAGGAAGGGACATCCCCTTGCCGAATGCAGTTCCCTGGGCGTGGACGATCTGAAGAAGCACAGGCTGGCCATACCGGCAAAGGGACTGCAGGCCAGGAATATGATAGACAAATATTTCAACTTTGTTGACGCCGGGTTCAACGTATCCCTCGAAGTCAACGGAGTATATAGCCTGCTGGACGTGGTGGAGAACAGCAATCTGCTGACCATACTCTCCGACGCGACAATCAGGGACAGGCACGCGCTGAAAGCCATCGCGCTGGACGTGCCGGACAACGAGATGCAGGGATGCGTCCATATATTGAAAAACACATATCAGAAGCGCAGCGCGGAGGTCTTTGTCAAAATGCTTCGCGAGTCCCTCGCTCTGATGGAACTGTCCGGAAAGTGGGCATAGACTGAATCACTACAATGGAATTTCTGAAATCACTTTTTGACGGCACTCAGGCGTGGAGCGGAGGTGTCGCCCACTCGATACTGGTGCTGGCGCTGGTAATCGCGATCGGCAAGGTACTGGGAAAATATAAAATCAAGGGCATATCGCTGGGAGTGACCTGGGTGCTGTTCACAGGCATACTCTTCAGTCATTTCAATATGACTCTCAATGCCGACCTGCTGCACTTTATGAAAGAGTTCGGCCTGATTCTCTTCGTTTATAGCATCGGCCTTCAGGTCGGTCCCGGTTTCTTTTCCAGCTTCAAGGCCGGAGGTGTCAAGCTGAACCTGCTGGCCGTACTGGTATGCGTGCTGGGAGCTGCGACTGCCATAGCGCTCCACTTCGTCACAGGTACGGAGATGACCACAATGACTGGAATAATGTCGGGTGCCGTTACGAACACCCCCGGTCTCGGTGCGGCACAGACGGCGTATTCCGATATGTTCGGAAGCAATTCGCCTGACATTGCCCTCGGATATGCAGTCGCCTACCCTCTCGGCGTGGTAGGAGCGATATTGTCCTTCATATTGATAAGAAAACTGTTCTACCGCAACGGTCCCGTCCTGCAGAAGGTCGAGAAGGGCACGGAAAACGACAGCCGCCGGGAGGAGAAGGAGGCCGAGGCCGCAATTATCAGCAAGCACTCCGAAGCCGCCACTACCAAGTTCATTTCCAGGAGGATACTGATCAGCAAGCGCAGTCTGAACGGAAGGACGCTGGAGGATCTGAAGTTCGAGGAGATACTCGGCGCTTCCATTACCCGCGTCCGCAGGGCTGGTCTGGACCTCAGGGCTACACCTGGCCTGCGTCTCCAGTACGGGGATCTCGTGACGGTGGTCGGCAGCCGCGAGTCCGTTGCTTCGATGGAGAAGGTGCTGGGCAATTCCATGAGGCGCCTCGATGAGCCTAACCTGGTTCCCATCTTCTTCGGGATTGCCTTGGGAGTCATTCTGGGCAGTATTCCCATTGCCTTCCCGGGTATGCCTCAGGCCGTGAAGCTGGGTCTTGCAGGCGGACCGCTCATCGTCAGCATACTCATCTCGTATTTCGGACCGAGAATCAATATAATCACCTATACGACCCCAAGCGCCAACTTGATGCTCAGGGAGACCGGCATCTGTCTCTTTCTCGCCTGCGTGGGCCTCGAAGCCGGCAGCAATTTCGTAGATACCATCGTTAACAAGGGCGGATATATATGGATTGCCTTCGGCGCGCTGATCACTATGATTCCTTTGCTGATATGCGGCCTGATAGGCCGTTTCAGCATGAAGCTGAACTATCTCACCCTTGTCGGCGTTCTGTCCGGTTCCACCACCAACCCTCCGGCCCTCGCCTATTCGAATGATATCGACAAGAACAGCGATGAGGCCTCGGTCGGATATGCTACCGTTTACCCTCTTACAATGTTCCTGCGCGTTCTCATCGCCCAGATGATGATTCTGTTCCTCTGCTGAGCCTGTTTCAGGGAATATCAGAATCGGACGCGGACCGTTGTTGCGGTAGGGACAGGATGCCACTCCGGCGGCTTTTTACTTAGGATTATGCCGCCTTCGTGGCATCCTGTCCCTACCTGCGCCCCACGACTATGCTGCAGGCGGGCCATTCTTCTCTTCGGCAACAAAGATTAGAATCAGACGCGACAGGTCGATGCAGCGACGGCCGTAGCAGGCGGGCCATTCTTCTTTGCCGCTACGAAAATTAGAATCGGACGCGGAAGGCCGTTGTCGCTACGGTCGTAGCTGGCGGGCCGTTCTTCTTTGCGACAGCGATAGTGCTGCATCGATTCGCAAGTCTAGGCCTGAAATCAAGAATCGATGCACGCAAGAGGACTTAAACGGGGAAAAGCTTGCATCGATTCGCAACTCTGGGCTTGAAATCAAGAATCGATGCACGCTGGAGGGCGTAAACGGGGAAAAACTTACATCGATTCCCAAGTTTAGCCCTGAAATCAAGAATCGATGCACGCAAGAGGGCTTAAACAGGGAAAACCCTGCATCGATTCTCAAGTCTGGGCCTAAAATCAAGAATCGATGCATGCAGCAGGCTATCTTCAGCATGCGTTCATTAGATGAGCCGCTCTGGAGGTATGTCGGAGGTAATTTGTGTGAACGCTGGTTCGACAGTGGCGGCGAAAGCGGGTGCTGATGCGCCCGGAGGCGGCATTTCCCTATGT
>SAMEA3663028__coassemble_844_pt1 | contig 10619 bp, 3 predicted proteins | sample SAMEA3663028__metabat2_low_PE_012 | metagenome-assembled genome bin SAMEA3663028 (sample SAMEA3663028) | pig gut metagenome | biome: pig gut; feature: pig-associated habitat; material: faeces | place: France | collected 2012
GAAGGCTTCCAGGAGCTTGTTGCCGCTTCCGACATCGAGGATAAGGACCTCATCATCCGCGTTCTTTCCATGTACAGCGATCCTGCAGTGCGTGAGAATGAGATCAAGAACATGTCTGCCGTTTACAAGACTCTTGCAGACGAGGTTCTCCCTCAGCTCCGCCGCGGCCGCTTCATCGCCAACTGCGAGTACCAGAACTACACCGGCGAAGAGCTCATCAAGCTCGTTGACGAGAACATCGACGTCCTCGACGAAGAGGCTCTCCTCCGCGCCGCCACTCTCGTGAAGGAGCCTGCCGACAAGGAGGCTATCTACAAGAAGGCAGTCGAGAAGTACGACAGCAACCGTGCACAGTACAACCTCGCAGTCGTTTACATCAACGAGGGTAAGTTCGAAAAGGCTGACAAGGCTCTCGACAAGTGCGAGCAGGATGCCGACTGGAACAACGCCAAGGGTGTCGTAGCACTCAACACCGGTGACGAGGCTGCTGCAAGCAAGTACTTCGCCGCTGCCGGCAACGCTACCGCAAAGGCCAACGAGGCCGTTGTCGATATCCTCAACGGAAGGTATGAGGCCGCTGCTGCCAAGCTCGCCGGCCAGAAGAGCTTCAACGCCGCTCTCGCTCAGGTTCTCGTTAAGAACTACGCTGCCGCCGAGGCCGCTCTTCCTGAGTGCGACTGCGCTTGCGTAGCTTACCTGAAGGCTGTCATCGCTGCCCGCCAGGGCAAGGCCGATGCCGTAAAGGCAAATCTCGAGGCCGCTTCCAAGTGCGAGAAGCTCGCCAAGAGAGCTGAGAAGGACATCGAGTTCGCACAGTACAGGTAATCCTGTCCTGAACCAATACAAAGCCGGCCGGTACTTCCGACCGGCTTTTTTATTGCCAAATTTGTTGTATCACAAGAAAAATTTATATATTTGCAGTCCCATTCGGAAGAAAGGGAATTCAGAACATACCCGGTGAGGTGGGTGAGTGGCTGAAACCACCAGTTTGCTAAACTGACGTACGGGCAACCGTACCACGAGTTCGAATCTCGTCCTCACCGCTACAAAACAAGGGGATGACCGCAAAGGCCATCCCCTTATTCATATTATACCCGGTTTCCCTACTGCTCCAGTTCGGAAACGGAAACGCTCTCGAGCCCTGCATCGCGTATGAGGGCCTCGAGTTCCTCCGCCTCCTCCTTGCGTTCGAAAGCAGAGACGACGAAGAGAGTGATGCCCTCACGGGAGGTAGTGCGAATTATGTCCTTGCTGCAATAGAGGCGTATGACCTCGGAAACGAAGTCCGGAAGCAGGTCGCTTCCCGTGTTCACGTTGACCTGCCAGAATTTGCGGGTGGATTCAGCCGCCCTGGCTTCCGAAACGGAAACGCTCTTTCCGTCGATGAAGGCCACCACGGAGGCGCTGCGGAAACCTATGGACTTTACCGCATTGAGTTTCTCCAGGGCGTCTGAATAGCGGTCGAAGAGACCCACGCAATAGAAGTGGTTGCCGTTGGACCTTATGGTCTCATACACTGGAGAGAGGCCCCTGAGCTGGCTCTGGGTAGCCTGTACCGGAAGGGTAATGAAATGAATCTGGTAAACGACTCCTGCCGGCAGCTTCTGATTCTCCGCATAGCGCCCCTCGGGAAGTATGCGGAAGGAATAGTCGAAACGCGGCTGCGTGACCTCGAATTCCATTTCCGGGACATCTCCGGGGTTCATTCGGGTAAAGGTGTAGGCGGCACTCTGGCTGACCACCTGACGGTCGGCCTTTGCAAGAAGCTTGTCCGGGTCTATGACCACGCCCTTGAAGAGGAAATCCATCTCTATGCGCTGCAGCTCGGCCACCGCCTTGTCCAGACCGGCCGAAATGTCCGGGATGAACTTCTCCCCCGAAATTATCTCGTCGGTCAGCCGCGCCCTCTCGTCCTCGTCCGTGCTGATGGCGAAGGCCTGACGCTTGGAATCCAGTTCCTGGACAAGGAAGTTCAGGGAATCCCTGAGACGCCTTACCTGCGACATCTTGTCCATATAGCGCCTGGTATCCTCGTTTTCAGGCATATCCCCGGACACGGAAGCCCCGTTGTCGAGGTGCTCCCCGTCGTCGGAAGGCTGCAGGGACAGTATTTCGCGCAGACGGGCGGCGTCGCGCACTTCGCGGCCTATAGGAGTACTGTCATATTCGAGGACATATACGCAGACGCTGTCTGCGGAGCACTCGCGGTTCGAAGCGAATATGGAATAGCGTCCGTCGGGACTGTCTATATACAGAAAGTCGTCGTAAGGCGAAGAGAAGGGGAAGCCGAGGTTCTCCGGCGCAGCCCAGTCGCCGGTGGCCTCGTTCCAGCGGGAGACGTAGAGGTCGTAGCCGCCTGCGCCGTAGAGGCCGTCAGAGGCGAAATAAAGCTTGCGGCCGTCCGGAGAGAGCATAGGATATATCTCATTTGCGACGGAGGTCAGCCCCTCGTTTATGAGTTGCGGTGCCGACCACACGCTGTCCTTCAGCGCGCTGCGGTAGATATTGCGAAAGCCGGTAGCCCCGCGTCTTGAAAAATATATCTCCTCTGCCCCTTCCGGCATCCAGGTGGCTTTCACATAAGTGTCTGGAAGGGAATCCAGCAGGTTTGGAAGCGGTCTCCACGACCTGTCCTCAAGCGGATAGTAAAGGAAAAAGTCCTCCCTCGAGAAAAGATGTTTCGCCACGACGACAGGCTCATTCACGAAGCCCGACATCACCGAGGCATTCTCCGAACAGAGAAGCTTTGTCTGGAGGCGCTCCCTCTCCAGGGAATCAGCGCTGGAGGCAAGCAGGGAGTCATATATTTCCATAGCTTCCGTGAAATTGCAGCTGCGGTGGAGGGAATCGGCCAGACGCTCCTGCGCAAATGCCGCAGCAGCCCACGAAAGCATAAGAAAAAATATTAAAAATCGCCTTTTCACCGCAATCTATAAAGGACTGCAAATTTAAGAAATAATACTATAAATGTGCCTCAAAACTTCTTATATCAGAAATAATTTGTAATTTTGTGCCCTATTTGCGGATTTTGGATTAAACCGAAAACAAACAAATCAATAATAAATCAAAAACTATGCAGAACAAAGGTGCAATCAGACTCGTGGCCATACTCCTGCTTCTGGCCTGCATCTGGCAGCTTTCCTTCACCGCCGTTACCAAGATTCAGGAAAACAAGGCGGAGAAGTATGCTGAGCAGATCGCTGCCCAGGCAGTGAATGACGACGAGTGTGCAATGATGTCAGAGGCCGAGAAGGCCGACTACATCGCTGAAGTCGCAAAGAGCAGCAACAGGGCGTTTATCGACTCCCTCTCGGCAGAGAAGGGCATATTCTCCTACAAGTCTGCCAAGGCAAAGGAAATCAACCTCGGCCTCGACCTCAAGGGCGGTATGAACGTGATGCTCCAGGTGCAGCTCGAGGACCTCGTGAAGGCTCTCGCAGACAATAGCCAGGATCCGGACTTCACCGCCGCTCTCGCGGCTGCGAAAGCCAATAGCGTCACCAACCCGAGGAGCGATCTCATCACCCTCTTCCAGGAAGCCTGGTATGCCCAGACCAACGGAACAAGGAAACTCAACGAGATTTTCGGTACCTATGAGATGAGGGAGAAGATCAGCGCGGAAACCTCCGACGCAGATGTCATCAAGGTGCTCAAGGCAGAGGCCGAGAGCGCAGTGTCCAACTCCTTCCAGGTGCTCCGCAACCGTATCGACCGCTTCGGCGTAACCCAGCCTAACATCCAGAAACTCGGCAACACCGGCCGCATCCTCGTGGAGCTCCCGGGCGTGAAAGAGCCTGAGCGTGTGAGAAAGCTCCTCCAGGGAACCGCTTCCCTCGAGTTCTGGACAACCTACCTCAACAGCGAGATACTCAACCCTTATCTCGTGCAGGCCAACAAGACTCTCGCAGAGCTCCAGGCCGCAGGAAAGGCCGTGGCCGAGGAGAGCGCGGAGCAGACTGAAAATGCAGACCAGAGCATACTCGACCAGGAAATAGCCGAGAGCGAGGCCGAAGAGGACGAACTCGCCGAGTACAACAGGCAGAACCCTCTCTTCGCCATCCTCCATCCTGCCGTCGATGCAAACGGAAACCCTATCAACACCGCTTGCATAGGTTATGCGAACTACGCTGACACCGCCAAGATCAACAAGATCCTCGCAATGCCGGAGATCGCTTCCATCTTCCCTCCTGAGTTCATCCCTATGTGGACAGTCAAGGCTTCCGAAGGCTTCGCCGACGGCAACACCTTCGAACTCGTGGCAATCAAGTCCACCTCCCGTGACGGAAAGGCACCTCTCGACGGCGCATCCATCACCGACGCCCGCGCCCAGCTGGGCAGCCGCGGCCGCGCCGAGTACGAGGTTTCGATGACCATGAACGCCGAGGGTGCAAACACCTGGGCACGTCTGACCAAGGACAACATCGGAAGGCAGGTAGCCATAGTCCTCGACGGAATGGTTTACTCCTACCCTACCGTACAGAGCGAGATCAGCGGAGGCAGCTCCCAGATCACTGGCAACTTCAGCGAGGAAGAGGCATCCGACCTTGCAAACGTGCTGAAGTCAGGTAAGCTTCCGGCTCCGGCTACCATCGTTCAGGAGCAGGTTGTGGGCCCTTCCCTCGGAAGCCAGTCCATCAATGCCGGACTCATTTCCTTCCTCATCGCATTCTGCCTCGTACTTATCTATATGGTATGCTTCTACCAGGGTGCCGGTCTCGTGGCTGACGTTGCCCTGCTGTGCAACGTGGTGCTCCTCTTCGGATCCCTCGTTTCCTTCGGAGCCGTCCTCACCCTCCCGGGTATTGCAGGTCTCGTCCTGACCCTCGGTATGGCCGTGGATGCCAATGTGATCATATATGAAAGAATCAAGGAAGAGCTCCGCGACGGCAAGGGTCTGAGCAAGGCAATCGCCGACGGTTACAGGAACGCCTACTCCGCCATCATCGACGGTCAGCTGACCACCATCATTACCGGTCTGGTACTCTTCTTCTTCGGTTCAGGTCCTGTAAAGGGCTTCGCAACCACCCTTATAATAGGTATCATCACCTCTGTGCTCTCCTCCATCTTCATCACCCGTCTCATAATCGACGACCGCGTAAGCAAGGGAAAGAGCATCAGCTTCACCAACAAGCTCACGAAGAACTTCCTCCAGAACACCCACGTGAACTTCATAGGCAAGAGGAAAATCACCTACATTCTCTCAGGCTGTCTCATCCTCATCTCCATCCTGTCCATCTCCATCAAGGGCTTCACCTACGGTGTGGACTTCACCGGTGGACGTTCATTCGTGGTCAAGTTCGACCAGCCTGTACAGGTTGAGGAGATCAGGGCTTCCGTAGAGGCCGTATTCGATGAGGCCGCTGCTGCTGACGAGAGCGTCAAGGGCTCATCCCTCGAGGTAAAGCAGTTCGGTAGCGACAACCAGATGAAGATCACCACTTCATACAAGTACAACATCGAAACCAGTGAGGTTGACGACGAGGTTGAGGCAATGCTCTACAAGGCTGTTGCAGGCTTCTTCGCACAGGATCCGGGCTTCGACGGCTTCCGTTCCACCCTCGACAACCCTTACGGTATCATATCTTCCGACAAGGTGGGTGCAACCATCGCGAACGACATAAAGAGGGATGCCATCATCTCCGTGATTCTGGCTCTCATCGCAATCTTCGCCTACATTGCCATCAGGTTCAAGAACTGGACCTGGGGTCTCGGCGGCGTCGTTTCCCTCGCCCACACCGCAATCATCGTGATCGGCTTCTTCTCGCTCTTCACCGGCATACTGCCGTTCAGCCTTGATGTCGATTCCACCTTCATTGCGGCAATCCTGACCATCATCGGTTACGCAATCAACGATAACGTGGTTATCTTCGACCGTATCCGTGAATACAGGACCAACCACCCTAAGGCAGAGCTCAAGGACAACGTCAACGTCGCTCTCAACAGCACGCTCTCACGTACCATGAACACCTCCCTCACCACCCTGGTGACCATGCTTGCAATCGCAATCTTCGGCGGAGAGGTTGTACGCGGTCTGGCAGTTGCCCTCATACTCGGTATCATCATCGGTACCTACGCTTCCATCTTCATCGGTACTCCGGTCATGTACGATGTGACCACGGCAATCGAGAAGAGAAAAGCACGCAAGGAATAACAAGACTGTCAAACACATAGACGGGAGGCCTCCAAAAAGACGGGAGGCCTCCTTTCTTTTTGCTTTGTCCCGACCCTCTTTTTACTTATCTTTGCCCTTCCTCAGCCTAAAGCGGAGTCAAACCCAAAAATGTCTTTCGTCCACCTTCACGTACACACCCAGTATTCCATACTGGACGGTTTTTCATCCATACCCAAACTCTTTGACCGGGCAGAAGAGCTCGGAATGCCTGCGCTTGCCATTACCGACCACGGCAATATGTACGGCATCAAGGAATTCATGAAGTTTGCGGACAAACATCCGGCTGTGAAGCCCATACTGGGATGTGAGATTTATGTGACGCGCCATTACGACCACAGACTTAAGGACAACAACCACAGGAACTACTACCACCTCATACTCCTGGCAAAGAATTACGATGGCTACAAGAACCTGATGAAGATCGTATCCACGGGCCACATAGAGGGAAAGTACTACGACAAGCCGAGGGTTTCGCACGAGATTGTGGAAAAATATCACCGCAACCTCATATGCCTCTCCGCCTGCATTGCAGGAGAGATTCCGCGCGAGATACTGAACGGGGACCTGGACGCCGCAAGAAAGGCCATACAATGGCATAAGAATGTATTCGGGGAAGACTATTATCTGGAAGTGCAGTCCCACCGCACCGAGGTTCCCGGACTCTCCCCGGAAGTATATGAAAAACAGCTGATAGTCAACGACGCCATCTTCGACCTCGCCGAAGAGATGGACGTGAAGGTGGTTGCCACCAACGACGTGCATTTCATACGCAAGGAAGACGGTCCTGCCCACGACAGGCTTATATGCCTTACGACAAACGCATATATAGACGACGAAAAGAGGCTGCGCTACACCCAGCAGGAATATCTGAAGAGCGAAGAGGAAATGCAGGCGCTCTTCCCGCGCCACCCGGAAATCATATCCAACACACTCGAAGTCTCCGAAAAAATCGAGCGCTACAAAATCGACCGCGGCCACGTGCTGCCGAAATTCGACCTGCCGGCGGACTTCCTCGCCGACATAGATGCGCAACTTGAGAAATATAAGGACATAATAGACGTAGGACGCTGCGACAAGGACGGCAATTCGCGTGGCGAGGAGTTCTGCCGCTCGGTTGCCTACCTCTGTCACCTTACATACAAGGGCGCGCATATACGCTACGGCGAAGTGTTTACCGACGAGCAGAGCGAACGCATAGATTTCGAGCTCAAGACCATTTGCCGAATGGGCTTCCCGGACTACTTCCTCATAGTTCAGGACTATATTGCCGCGGCACGCGCAATGGGCTCTATGGTGGGCCCGGGCCGTGGCTCCGCAGCCGGTTCCGTAGTCGCCTACTGCCTCTGGATCACCAATCTGGACCCGATCAAATACCAGCTCCTGTTCGAGAGATTCCTCAATCCGGACCGTATCAGCATGCCGGATATAGACGTGGACTTCGAGGACCTCAACGCGGCCCACAAGTATGTGGAGGACCATTATGGCCTGGACCACGTCTCTAGGGTGATCACCTTCGGAACGATGGCGGCAAAAAGCGCCATAAAGGACGTGGCGCGCATCAGTCACCTGAGCATAGAGGAATCCAACCGTCTCACAAAAATGGTCCCGGACCGCCTGAGCGAGAGGGTGGAGAAGGAATATCCCTTCAATCCAAAGCTGGACGAGCTGAAAAAAGGCTTCAGGCAGATAAGCAAAGTCGTAGAGATAGACGATCCGGACAATCCCGGACAGAAGAAGAGTGTTGAGAAATTCTTCCAGGTGGGACTGGAGGAAGTGGACGCAAAAATCACTCTCAAAAACTGCTACAGGCTGGTGCCGGAATTCAAGGCCATACTCGAGAACCCGGACGGAGACCCCCTGGTGAAAGAGGTGCTCAAATACGCCAAGGAACTGGAAGGAAGCATACGCCAGGTGGGTGTGCACGCCTGCGCCACCATCATAGGCCGCGGAAACCTGATGGACTACATCCCCATCTGCCTCTCCGAAGACAAGGAAGCAGTGGATGAAAACGGCAAGAAAAAGGAATTCTGGACCTCCCAGTTCGACGGCCACTATATTGAAGACGTAGGAATGCTCAAGATGGACTTCCTGGGCCTGAACACCCTCTCCATCATTCACAAATGCCTGAACCTTATAAAGGAAAGACACGGAATAGACATAGACATAGAGGCCATTCCGATAGACGACAGGGAGACCTACGAACTCTACGGACGCGGCGACACGGTCAGCGTGTTCCAGTTCGAATCCCCGGGAATGATGAACTGGCTGAGAAAGCTGCACCCGGAACGCTTCGAGGACCTCATTGCAATGAACGCTCTCTACCGTCCGGGCCCTATGGACTACATTCCGGACTTCGTGGACAGGAAGCAGGGCATCAAGCCCATAGAGTACGACCTGCCTGCGATGGAGGAATTCCTCAGGGACACCTATGGAGTCACGGTCTATCAGGAGCAGGTCATGCTCCTTTCCCAAAAGCTTGCAAACTTCACCAAGGGTGAGGCGGACAAGCTGCGCAAAGCAATGGGAAAGAAACAGATAGACATACTTAACTCCCTGAAAGACAAGTTTATGACGGGTGGAATGAAGAATGGCCACCCGGAAAAGGTGCTGGACAAGATTTGGAAAGACTGGGAGAAATTCGCCCAATATGCCTTCAACAAGTCCCACGCAACCTGCTATGCCTGGGTCAGCTACCAGACCGGCTATCTCAAGTGCCACTACCCTTCCGAATTCCAGGCGGCCAACCTTACCGCAAACCTCGGAAAGGCGGACGAGATTAAGAAAATAATGGCGGACTGCCGCAAGAACCGCATCAATGTGCTCAATCCCGATGTCAATGAATCCACCGAAGAGTTCAGCGTCAACCACAACGGCGACATACGCTTCGGTCTGGCGGGCATAAAGGGCTTCGGCGGACAGGCGCGCACAATCATCGCAGAAAGGCGCGAAAACGGCCCGTTTGCGGACGTTTTCGACTTCTTCGAGAGGATGTCCGGCAAGATAGGCTCAAAGGGCTATGAGTCGCTTATTTATGCCGGAGCCCTGGACAGTTTCAACATAGGCCGCAGCGTCTATTTCCAGCCGCTCAAAAACGGGGATACCCTTCTGGAGGCCCTTATACGCTACGGCGAGAACCTGCGCCGCCACAATGAAGACAACATCTGCTCCCTCTTCGGCGATGCGGAGGAAGTCAAACCTGAGAAGCCTCAGATTCCGGAAGCCCTGCCTTTCGACAATATGGAACTGCTCCACAAGGAAAAGGAACTCGTGAATATGTACCTTTCGGCTCATCCGCTGGATTCCTACAGGTTCGAAATGGAAAACTTCTGCAACATAGACCTGGCAATGCTCCCCGGAGCAATAGAGGATTGCACGGCAAAGCAGAAAGGAATGAAGGTCTGCCTGGCCTGTCTGGTCAGCTCTCTTACCAAAAGGCTCAACAAGGCCCAGAAACCATTCGCCGACGTCAATATCGAAGACTTCAACGGAAACTACTCGATGAGACTCTTCAGCAAGAGCTTCGAAGCATACGGGGAGAAATTCATTCCGGGTACCACCCTGCTCATAGAGGGCCGCATAGACAGGGGTGGATGGCGCAAACCCGAAGACAATAATGCCAACGTGGACTATGAGCTCAAAATCGACCGCGTGATGCACCTGGGCAACGCCTCGGAAGAAATGGTAAGTTCGCTTACCATGCTCGTTCCCGTGGAAAAGGTGGACAAGGAGTTCGAAAAAGAGCTGCTGAGGGTACTCAAGTCGAACAAGGGCAAGACTCCTATGATGCTAGTCATAGTGGACACGGCCCGCAAAATGAGCGTACAGTTCAAAGTCGGCAAGTTCCACGCAACAATAAGCACGCAACTCATAGACGAGCTGCGTGCCATAGGAGTAGAGGTCAGGATAGACCGTAAATAGGCCTAGAACTTAAGTACGGCCTTGACAGGATAGTGGTCGGAGATGAATTTCCTGTCCATATAAGGCTTATCCACGGTGAGAAACTCGCTGCATTCCGAGAAACCGGAATAATAGATATAGTCGAGCACCTTGTACTTCTTTCCCCAGCCGTTGAAGCTCGGTTTGCTGTCGCTGCTCGCAGCCGACTCACGGGCCGAGAGCATCTTGCCTTCGAGGGACTTCAGACAAGGGTTGTCCGGGCCGACATTGAAATCCCCGGTAAGTATCATAGGATAATTCTCCGGATTCATCGATGCGATGCGCTCGACTATGAGGGCCAGGCCCTTGACCCTTGCTTCCTTTCCCTTGTGGTCCAGATGGGTGTTCACATAGTAGAACAGCTTGCCGCTCTCCTTATCCTTCATCAGGGCCCATGTAGCCGTCCTGCAGCAGGCGGCATCCCAGCCGCGGCTCGGTTTTTCCGGCGTCTCGGAAAGCCAGTATGTGCCCCATTTCAGCAGCTTTATCTTTCGGCTGTCGTAGAATATGG
>SAMEA3663028__coassemble_865_pt1 | contig 10386 bp, 7 predicted proteins | sample SAMEA3663028__metabat2_low_PE_012 | metagenome-assembled genome bin SAMEA3663028 (sample SAMEA3663028) | pig gut metagenome | biome: pig gut; feature: pig-associated habitat; material: faeces | place: France | collected 2012
AACTCCCGCACATACATTACAGCGACTTCATCGCACGGATGGACCTCGCCTACGCCGCCGCGGACGTGGTGGTGTCCCGCTCCGGCGCCAGCTCCATATCGGAACTCTGCGCCGCACACAAGGCCTGCATATTCGTGCCTTCGCCAAATGTCACGGAGGACCATCAGACGCACAACGCCATGGCCCTGGTACGCAAGGACGCGGCAATACTGATAGCTGACGGCGAAGCCAGAGAAAAGATGATGAAGGAAGCCTGCGCCCTGCTTGCGGACGGGGAAAGACGCAAGACGATGGAAAAGAACATAGCCCTGCTGGAACGCAGGGATGCCGCCCGCGCTATAGCGGACGAAGTTTACTCATTACTGGAGAAATAGAGATGTACGACAAAGTGTATTTCATAGGCATAGGCGGAATAGGAATGAGCGCCATTGCCAGATATTACAAGGCCAAGGGTCTGGAGGTCAGCGGCTACGACCGTACGCCTTCCGATCTGACCCGCGCCCTGGAGGCCGAGGGGATGGACATCCACTACGAGCCTATGCCCGAAAGGATTCCGGAGGACAAGGAGCACTGCCTCGTGGTCTATACACCGGCCATTCCTCAGGACATGCCTGAACTGGAATATGTCAGGGAGAAGGGCTACCGCCTGCTGAAGCGCTCGCGCACCCTGGGAGAGATAGCAAAGGGCCAGCGCTGCCTCGCCGTGGCAGGCACTCACGGCAAGACCACCACTTCCACCCTTCTCGCCCACATCTACAAGGACAGCGGGGCCGGGTGTTCCGCCTTCCTCGGAGGCATATCCAAGAACTATGACACCAACCTGCTCATAAGCGACAATCCGGTCATAGTGGCCGAGGCGGACGAGTTCGACCGCTCCTTCCTGCAGCTCTTCCCTTCCGTGGCCGTAATCACGGCTATGGATGCCGACCATCTCGACATATACGGGGACGTGGAGCACGTCAGGGAGGCCTTCCGCGCCTTTGCCTCACAGGTAAGCGACACGCTGATAATCAAATACGGCCTCCCTATCGGCAAGGAAGACAGCCGCGCCCGCATACTGAGCTACTCCTACGACAATAAGGAAGCCGACTTCCACGCGGAGAACATAGTCCGGGACGAACTGGGCTGCCTCCATTTCGACCTGGTCTATCCGGAAGGACGCATAGAGAATATGCACTGCGGCACACCTGGCTGGGTGAACGTGGAGAACAGCGTGGCCGCGGCAGCCGTCGCGCTCTGCGGAGGCATAGCTCCGGAAGCGATAAGAAAGGCCGTGGCCTCGTTCCAGGGCGTGAAGAGGCGCTTCGACATACACTTCAACAGGCCGGGATGCACGTATATAGACGATTACGCCCATCACCCCAAGGAGCTCTCGAGCACAATCAGGGCCATACGCGAGGTCTATCCGGGACGGAAGATATGCGCCATTTTCCAGCCTCACCTCTACACCCGCACCAGGGACTTCGCGGATGAGTTCGCGGAAGCGCTCAGCGCGGTGGACAAGCTGATACTGCTGGACATCTACCCGGCCAGGGAACTGCCTATTCCGGGCGTGTCCTCGGAAATGATACTCGGAAAGGTCAAGTGTCCCGAGAAGCTGCTCCTGCACAAGGAGGAACTGATGGACTACCTTAAAAAGGAGCCGCTGGACATACTGGTGAGCTTCGGAGCCGGTGACATAGACCGCTTCATAGTACCGATAAGCAAAATGCTGGAAGAAAGGAATTGAAAAAGATACTCTCATACACAGTCGGCGCCCTGCTGCTGAGCATACTGCTTGCGCTCTGCATCTGGTCTTTCATCGAAGGCCGGAGAGCGGACAGGCAGCAGCTGTGCCGCAAGGTGAACATATCCCTCAACGGAGCGAAGCAGGAGAACTTCGTCTCCGTAGAGGATCTGAAATCCGAAATAAGGGCGGAATTCGGGGACTTCCGCCGCCTCACGGATATAGACCTCTGCGCCGTCGAACGTTTCGTGGACAGCCGCAGCGCCGTACTCAAAAGTGAGGTATATGTCACCCGCGACAGCAGTCTGAACATAGTGGTGAAGCAGAGACAGCCGGTGTTGCGCTTCATCAGGAACGGACAGGGCTGCTACAGCGATGACCAGGGCAAACTCTTCCCCCTCCAGGGCAAGACCAGCGCCAGGGTACTCGCAGTGGACGGGGAGATTCCGCTGGACCTGAATCACAATGGCAGGCCGGAAAGCGCCCGCTGGAGCAGATGGCTCGACAAAATGGTGGCCTTCGCCATATTCGTACGCGAGGAGGGCTGGTCGGGACGTATCAGTTCCGTCAGCGTATATGGCAAAGGAGAGTTGAAAATATATATGACCGACACCCCGGAGGTCTTCATTTTCGGCACTCCTGACGACATTGAGGCGAAATTCGCAAGGATATCGAAATGGTACACGGCCGTCAAGCCTACGCTTGGAGACAGGCGCTACCGCAGCGTGAACGTGAAATTCGACAGACAACTGGTCTGCAGATGACGACAAAAACAGAAATTATATATATGGAAGAGCAGAACATAGTATCAATAGACCTCGGTACTTCGAAGATCGGACTGACGATAGCCAGGAAGGACGGCAGGACGGCAGAGGTCATCTATTATGGCGAAACCCCGTCCCAGGGCATAGCCAGGGGCAGCGTGCAGAACGTGCGCAAGGCAGCCAAAGCAATCAGCGAGGCCATAGAGTTGGCCGAGGAAACCATACACATGAAGATTACCGGGGCCGTGGTGAATATGCCCAAATATCCCATTACGCGCAAGAGCAGCATTGCCAGCATGGACAGGGACGGCGAAAGCTGCGTCGAGGAGGGCGAGATAGACACACTGAGGCAGAACGCGATGGACGACTGCAGCCCTGACGACCCGGAAAGCGAGAAGACGCTGATAGCCATCGCCCAGTCCTATTCCGACGAAGACACCTTCCAGATGTGCGAAGAGGACATAGTCGGAAGGACCAGTTCCCGCCTGGAAGGCTGCTACGACATTTACATAGGCAAAAAGAAGAGTCTGGCGATGATAGACCAGGCCTTCAACGAGGCGGGCAGGAACTGCGGGACCAAATTGTTCCCGGCCCTGAGCGTCTCCCGCAGCTGTCTGAGCGAAGACGAAATGAACAGAGGCGTCGCACTTGTGGATATGGGTGCCGGAGCGACTTCCATCAGCGTATGGAAGGACGGAATAATGCGCTGGTACGACTCGATCCCGTTCGGCGGCAATCTGGTTACCAAAGACATACAGGAGGTGTGCAACGTGAGCGAGTCCCTGGCCGAAAACCTGAAGAAGGCCTATGGAGCCTGCCTGCCGGACCGCTTGCAGAACCTCTCCGACAAGATCATCAAGATTATGGAAGGTAACACGGTCAGCAAGACCCTGCAGGTGAAGTACCTCTCGAAGATAATCACTGCCAGGATGATAGAGATTGTGGATGCGGCGCTCTATATGATTCAGGAGAGCGGCTATGCGGACAAGCTCAACTCCGGCATAGTGCTCACGGGAGGCGTAAGCAACTGCTGCAACCTCAAGACTCTTGTAAGGGAGCGCTCCGGCCTGAACGTCCGCATAGGAATCCCGGGACCGATGTTCACCTGCGAGGGCATCTGCGACGGCATCTCCGACCAGGAGGCCTGTGCATCCGTAGGAATGATGCTGATGGCAAGGGATATCAATTACGCCAACTGCACGACGGCGATGGATAGCGGCAAAGGTGACCTGAGCAAACTTTTCGATGAAATCACCCCCGGGCAGGAAGCTGAGGCCGAAGCAAAGGAGAAAACGGAGACTGTTCAGCAACAGCAACCCAAGACTGTGGAGAAGCCCAAGGCCGAGGAGAGCCCGAAGACGGAGAATGGATCCAAGAGCAGAGCCAAAGACGGTGACGGCAAAAAGAAGGGCCGCGGTTTCGAAAAACTGCTCAGTCTTTTCGACACCATAACGGAAGAAGAGGAGGTTTAAAAAACGGAATGTATATGGAAAACGATTTCAACAGAGATAACGAGATAGTGGCACCTGAGGCCTGGAAACCGGAGGAGAACTCCATAATCAAGGTAATAGGCATAGGTGGCGGCGGATGCAACGCCGTGAGCTATATGTACTCGCAGCATATCGAGGGCTGTACCTTCATTGTGGCCAATACTGACCCTCAGTCACTCGCGGCCAGTCCGGTGCCGATAAAGATACGCATGGGCGAGCTGGGCGCAGGTACGGACCCGGTCAAGGGCAGGAACGCTGCCTTTGAGGCCGCTGACGAAATCACGGAAAAGGCACTGGAGGGGACCCAGATGCTCTTCATCACTGCCGGAATGGGTGGCGGTACCGGCACGGGTGCGGCGCCGGTGGTGGCCAAGATGTCCAAGAAGAAGGGCATTCTCACCGTGGGCGTGGTGACACTCCCCTTCAAGAACGAGAGAAACGGCTCGCTGACCAAAGCCCTGGACGGAATAAACGAGCTGAAAGACAATGTAGACAGTCTGCTGGTCATCGACAACCAGAAGATTTTCGAAATCTACGGGGACCTGCTCATCTACGAGGCCTTCCCGAAGACGGACGAGGTGCTCGCGACAGCCGTCAGGACCATACTCGACACCATCAGCCGCTCCGGCTATATCAACGTGGACTTCAAAGACGTGAAGAATATGATGGCGGGAAGCGGCCTGGCCCTGATGGGCAGCGGCGAGGGACGTGGCGAGAACCGCATCGCGGATGCAGTGAAGAATGCGATGGTTTCCCCATTGCTGCTGGCCTTCGACCCGTCCACGGCCAAGAACGTGCTGGTGAACGTGACGGTCGGATACAACGAGCAGACCATACGCTCCAAAGAGCTCGACCTCATCGACGAAGAACTGAACAAGTACCTTGGCAATGCCAACCGCTTCAAGAGGGGCATCGTTTACGACAGAGACCCGGATTGCGGAGACAAGATCAGCATCACGGTCATTGCCACGGGAATACGTATGAGTATGCTGGACGAGCTGTATCCTATGGATGATTCCAACAGCATACGCATCAGCACGGATTTCACCTACAACAAGGAGAAGAACAAAATACTTCAGGACCAGGAAGAGGTGCAGATAGAGAGAATCAGCGCCGCATCCGGCAACAAGGGCAGGACCTTCTTCTTCAACGACGAAAACAAGCCGCTGCTTTGCATAGACAAGGGCGGAGACCGCTCCGTAGTGGAGGGCAGGCCCGCATATTACAGAATGTATCCAAACGACGAAGAAAACAGATATTAGATATGGAAAGAAAAACACGAGTACGTTTCGCTCCGTCTCCTACCGGCCCCCTGCATATGGGAGGCGTAAGGACAGCGCTTTACAACTACCTCTATGCCAAGCAGAGAGGCGGTGATTTCATCATCAGAATCGAAGACACCGATTCGAACCGCTTCGTTCCGGGAGCGGAGCAGTACATAATCGAGGCACTTGACTGGTGCGGAATAATTCCGGATGAGGGCGTCGAGAACGGAAAGGTAGTGGAGACCCCTTCCGAAAGGCATCCGCACGCGCCGTACCGTCAGAGCCAGAGACGCGGCATCTACCGCAAATATGCCGAGCAGCTGGTAGAGAACGGATATGCCTACTATGCCTTCGACAGTGCCGAGGAACTCTCGGCCGCCAGGGCAGCCTGTGAGGCGGAGGGCAAGACCTTCATATACAACCAGTTCTCGAGAATGAAGCTCCGCAACTCCCTTTCCCTGCCGGAAAGCGAGTGGAGGCCTATGCTGGAGAGCCGCAACGACTGGACCATACGCTTCAGGATGCCGGAGAACACCATAGTGAAGATGGACGATATGATACGCGGCCACGTGGAAATCAACACCGACACCCTCGACGACAAGGTGCTCTGGAAGAGGGCCGACGAACTGCCTACCTACCACCTCGCGAACATAGTCGATGACCATCTTATGGAAATCAGCGAAGTGATACGCGGCGAGGAATGGCTGCCTTCGCTTCCGCTCCACTACCTGCTCTACAAGGCCTTCGGATGGGAGGACACCATGCCGCGCTTTGCACATCTGTCCCTGCTGCTCAAGCCGGTGGGCAATGGAAAGCTCAGCAAGAGGGACGGCGACAAGATGGGCTTCCCTGTGTTCCCTCTGCAGTGGGTCAACTCAGAAGGGGAAGTGTCCCACGGCTACCGTGAGGACGGTTATTTCCCTGATGCCTTCGTGAATATGCTCGCGATGCTGGGCTGGAACCCGGGCGATGACAGGGAGATTTTCTCTATGGACGAACTGATACAGGCCTTCTCCATGGACCACGTCCAGAAAGCAGGTGCAAAGTTCAACCCGGACAAGGCCAAGTGGTACAACAAGGAATACCTCAGGAGCAAGAGCGACAGCGAACTCGCAGATGCCTTCATTCCTGTACTGAGCTCCAAGGGCATAGCCGTTCCGGACAGGGACTGGCTCCTCAAGGTGGTGGCCCTCATCAAGGAGCGCGCTACCTTCGTGGCCGACTTCTGGACTATAGCCTCCTACCTCTTCAAGGCCCCTGAGGCGTATGCGGAGAAAGACGTGGCCAAGTTCTGGAAGGAAGAGAACTACAGTCTCGCCTTCAAGGTGGCCGATTTCATTCTCGCCTTCGACGGGGAATTCAGCAAGGAAGGTCTGGAAGGACCTCTGGAGGACTACATACGCGGCAATGAATGGCCTATGGGCAAGGTGATGAACTGCCTTAGACTGATGCTCGCCGGTTCAGCAAGCGGACTGGGCATTGCCGACGTGGTCACCCTCATAGGCAAGGAAGAAGTCGCACGCCGCGTCGCCGCTGCCAAAGCCGCGCTCTGCTAATACAGAAGATAAGGCCTGGAAAGACTGCGCCAGTGGTCCACGTCCTTCATCCAGAAGTCACGTATCTCGGCGCAGTCGAAGGAAGCGGAGAACATCTCCCTGACACGCCTGGAACCGCAGACCTTGTCGAACATCGCATTGCGGCTGCCGTCCTTGAACGGATCCCTGTCCGGATAGAGTTCCTTGACGGCTCGCATCACATAGAACTGGGTCATGCAAAGTTCGGCCCTGTCGTAATCAGTGTAGAAATACTGCACGCCCTTTAGCAGCTGGCCAGCGCAGGACCCGGAGAAAGGCTTGTAATAGATGATTCTGAAGGCGACGCCCGGGATGTCATAACTGTCCAGGCGGGCCTTCAGTGCTTCTGCATCCAGCCAGCTTGCCGCAAAGACCTCGAACGGCAGGGTGTAGCCGACTCCGATCTGCAGATAGTTGTTGAATTCGCCGCACAGTCCGGCCGAAGGATAGCAGATCGCGCTGCGGGAAGAAGGGATATTCGGAGAAGGAAGCACCCACGGCAGGCCCGTATCCGCGTAAAGCATATCCCTGGTCCAGCCCTCCATAGGCACGACGCTCAATTTGCAGGACAGCGGAGCTTCGTTGCCCTTCTCGCCGAGGTTCAGGCCCTCTTCGTTGATGAGCATGGCCAGCTCGCCGACCGTAAGGCCATATATGTAAGGAATACGGAACTGGCTGACAAAAGAATAGCAGCCCGGCTCGACGTAGTTGCCTTCGACTTTCCTGCCGCCCAGCGGATTGGGGCGGTCGAGGACCATCACCTCTATGCCCTGCTCGGCACAGGCGCGCATCAGCAGGCCGAGCGAACTTATGAAGGTATATGAACGCGAACCCACGTCCTGTATGTCATATACGACTATGTCGAGTCCCTTCAGCATTTCGGGCGTCGCCTTGCGGGTGCGGCCGTAGAGGGAATAGACGGGCAGGCCGGTAGCCGTATCGTTGCCGTCCACGACGCTGCCGCCTGCATATATGTCGCCACGCACGCCGTGCTCGGGGCCGAACAGTGCCACCAGATTCACCTCCGGAGCCTCGAAAAGTATGTCTATAGTGCTCTTCAGACGGCTATCGACTCCGCTGGGATTTGTCACGAGCCCGACACGCTTGCCCCTGAGGCCCTCGAAGCCGCGCTCACGCAGCACCTCTATGCCCGGTTTGACGGATGGCTTGCGCGACTGGGCGGGAAGGACGCAGCAGACAAGCAGGAAGGACAGCAGGACGAAAAATCTATTTCTTACCATATTCAGGGTCTATTTTATTGAGTACCAACAAGGAAACCAGCAAAGTCGCAAGGCAGCAGACCATCACCAGAGCGAAAAAGAGAGGATAGCCCATATTGACCTGGAGCTTGCCGGCCACAAGGCCCGGAAGAAGCATGCTGAAGGTCATAAGCACGGTGCAGAAGGCATAATGGGAGGTCTGGAAGGAGCCGCGCGAGAAGTAGAGCATATACAGGGTATATGCGGTGAAACCGAAACCGTAGCCGAACTGATCGACGGCTATGCATATATACACGGGAAGCACGCCTTCCGGCTGGACGAGCGCGAGGATAAGATAGACAACGCAAGGAAGGGCGAGACTCAAAGCCATAGGTATCAAGCACTTGCGCAGGCCCCAACGACCTCCGGCAAGACCGCCCAGTATGCCTCCGAGGAGCAGGGCGATAACGCCGATCGTGCCATTCGCCAGGCCGACGTGCACGTCACTCATCGCAAGGCCTCCCAGTTCGCGGGCATCCTTCAGGAAAGGGATAAGCATCTTCAGCGAGAAAGCCTCGGGAAGGCGGTACAGAAGCATAAAGAGCAGGGCGAGCAGAAAGCCCTTCTTGGTGACGAAACTCTTGAACAGCTGTCCCAGGTCGCTGAACATCGCCCCACGCTCGCGAGGACGGTCGGAAGAGGGTGACGGCAGGGAGAACAGGTCCCAAAGAGCTATGACGGCCATCACGGCCGAACAGCCCATCAAAGTCCAGGACCAGGACAGCACGGCATCGACGCCTTTTTCCTGAAAGACTCCCGCAATGATTGCGAGCAGTCCCTGACCGCAGAGCAGGGCCAGGCGGAAGAAGGTGTTGCGCACTCCGACGAACAGTGACTGCCTGTGCTCATCGAGTCCGAGCATATAGAAACCGTCGGCCGCGATGTCGTGAATAGAAGAAGCGAAAGCTGTCACAAGGAAGAGCAGCAGTATCAGACTGAGAGGACAGCGCGGAAGGGTCAGGGCCAGAAGCAGGCAGCTGAGCACCATAAGGAACTGCATCATCACCGTCCAGCTGCGCTTCTTACCCACTGTGTCCACAAAGGGGCTAAGCACAATCTTCAGCACCCAGGGAAAAGAAAGCAGGGATGTGTAAAGCGTGAGCTTGTCATTGGGCATACCCATATTCTTGAACACGATCAGGGAGACCGTGTTGACTATGGCATTCGGCAGGCCCTCGAATATATAGACCGTAGGCACCCAGGTCCAGGGATTCCTATTCTGCTTCATTGTCTGTCGATTATTTCTGATCCGGGATAATAATGCTGCAGTATGGCGCGGTAGTCATAGCCCCTTTCGGCCATTACGGCTGCACCTATCTGGCAGAGACCCACACCGTGGCCCCAGCCCTTGCCGTGGAAACGTACACGCCCATCCTCGAAGATGGCTTCGAAATCGGAGCTCTTCAAGTGGGAACGCGAGAGTATTCTCCTGATTTCCAATTCCTTCCCCACTGTAAAATGTCCTTCGGAGCCCTGGACCAGAAGCTTCTTCACACGTCCCGACGGGCCCTTCTCAAGAGCGGTAAGGGCCTCGAGCCGGCCTATGTGACGTCCGGATTTGCTTTCTATGAGACTGGACAGCTCCTCCAGCGTGTACTCTTCGTCCCAGCCATTGGCGCCAAAGCCTTCAAGGTCATAGTCATTGAGCAGCTGCGAAAGCAGTTTTCCGTCTTCGACAAGACAGAAAGGCTCCCCTGCCGGGTCATGGTCCGGCGTGTCCGGAAGAGCCTGAAGATAAGGGTAGTCGCGGTCTTCCCAACAGGTACTGAACAGTTCCATCACACCTCCGCAGGACTTGGAGAAACGTGCATCGCAGATTTCGCCGCCGTAACAGAGCAGCTGGCCCCAGGTCTGGTCTATGACCTTGCGGGCATTCTCCCCTATCACTCGGGTAAGGCCCTGATAGCGCTGGCAATGGTCATCGGCACAGACATCGAAGCAGCGATGCTCGTCCTGACCGTACCAGCGTACATATCCGTCCTCCTGTCCCTTTTCCGCCCCGATCTGCGAGTCAAGCATAGTCACCAGGGAAGGGGTGGAATTCAGCTTCTCCTGGAAAGCCAGGCCTTTGAAGGCCGGGTTTCCGTCCGCAGACTTCCTGCCGCGACGGGCTGCGATACGAGACATCACCCAGGAACGGGATATCACGGCGTGGGCTTTCAGGAACTCGAGAGATGCCCTGGAATTCATCTCGGAAGAGATTACACTGACCAGATAATCCTCCACACCCACCAGATTGACCGCCGTCAGCTTTCCCTCGCAGACTATGATCTTCAGCGAACCCGCGAACTTCTGCGTCTCGTGGCGC
>SAMEA3663028__coassemble_867_pt1 | contig 10364 bp, 3 predicted proteins | sample SAMEA3663028__metabat2_low_PE_012 | metagenome-assembled genome bin SAMEA3663028 (sample SAMEA3663028) | pig gut metagenome | biome: pig gut; feature: pig-associated habitat; material: faeces | place: France | collected 2012
CCAGATGTGCTCCACGGTGACGTTTGTAAGAGGGGTGGCTCCTGCACGCTCACGCACCTTGTTGACATAGTCGAGAGCCTCGCCTTTGTTGCCGGTGAGGAGGCTTGCCTCCGCATATACGAGATATACGTCGGAGAGGCGGAGTATAGGGGTAGGCAGCTCATAGGCCATACGGTCTGCGGACTTGCCGAGAGCGGCCACGTGGTCGGCATTGTTGCCATAGAGATGCTTGCAGTTCTGTGCGCCGCAAGGACCGCAGAACTGTCCCGGGCTGCCGACTCCGTACTCAGGGTCGTAGAGGAAGCGGAGAACGTCGAAGCCGCCCTTGTCCTGCCAGAAATATGGATAGTAGTCACCAGCCATCATCATAGTGGCTTTGCGGCGCTTGTCCTTCTCGGTGGCCCTGACCGAAGGGTTGTCAACAGGGGATACCCCAAAGGCGTCCATAAGGTCCACCGATGGGCCGCCCCACTGTCCCCATACGTCGCCGAATTCGTCGAAGCCGTCCATTCCGAGGTCGGACTGGAGGGTGTTCTGGCGGGTCCACTGGATTCCGTCAACGGTCCACATCCAGCTGATGAGGTGCTCGCCGGTCTGGTTGTAGGTGGCAGGGGAGAGGCGGAAGATATCGGAATACTCAGGAGTGAGGCTGCGTCCCGAATTGTCGATCACGTCCTTTGCGAGTTCGGCCGATTTCTTGAGCAGTTCCTGGTCGAGAGTACCTTCCAGGCCGGCCATCGTGAGGTAAACCTTGGAGAGAAGGGCCTCGGCTGCATAGTAGTCGATGCGGCCGTTCCATCCCGAGGTCTTCTTCGGGAGAAGTTCCATGGCCTTCTCGAGATTCATTATTATATATTCATACACGTTCTTCTTCGTGGCCTTGTAGATGTTGTTGTAATCGTTGGTGGCCAGGAGTTCGGAGTTGCTGTGTACGATAGGCACCTCTCCGAAGGTCCTTACCATAAAGAAGTAGGCGAGAGCCTTGAGGGTGATGGCTTCACCGAGGCACTGCTCCTTTATAGCCTTTGAAGGGCCTTCCGCTGCAGTGATGTTCACGATTACTGCATTCGCGTGTCCGTTGACAGCCCAGAGGGAGTAGGACATGTTCACGAGGTCCACGTCGGTGGCATTGGTGGTGAAGGTGAGGTACGGGCAGCTTCCCCAGTACATGTTTCCGGACATTACCTCGCCGATTTTGATGAATGCGCGCTGGAAGTCATACCAAGGAGAATTGTAGAGGTAGTTGACACCCTGGATGCACTGCTCGTCATTGAGGTAGAAGTTGGATGTGTTGTAGGTGTCCTCGGAAGGACGGTTGAGAAAGTCCTTGCAGGAACTCATTCCCAGCACCGTCAGGCCGAACAGGAGACCGCCGATTATTCTATTGAGTTTCATGATGTGTGCAGTTAGAATGTGATGTTAAGACCGAAAGAATAAGTGGTTGGGGACGGATAACGTCCATTGTCCAGACCGAAGGTCAGACCGGTGGAGTCCTGGGTGGATGCACCGACCTCAGGGTCATATCCGGAATACTTGGTGAAGGTGTAGAGGTTCTGGATGTTGCAGTACAGACGGATGTTGTCTATCCTTGCCTTCTCCATCCACTTCTTAGGGAAGGTGTATCCGAGGGTGAGGTTCTTGATTCTCAGATAAGAACCGTCTTCCACGTAACGGTCGCTGATGCGGTCGTTGTCGTTAGGGTCGTTGATGCTGGCGCGAGGTGTCTTGGTGCCGCTGTTGACAACCTTTACGTTGCTGATGTCGTCATACCACTGGCCGCCCTCATAGACCTTGTCCGGGTCAATAGGCGCGAGGATGGCCCTGTCGTTGACGGCGTTGAGCTGGTTGATCCACGGGCTGTTCATGTGGGTGAGGTTTATGGCGTTGTAGTTCAGAACCTTGTTGCCGTATGAACCGTTGATGAACAGGGTGAGGTCGAAGCCCTTGTAGCGGAAGGTGTTGGTCCAGCCGTAGGTGAAGATTGGCAGAGGCGAGCCGATGATGGTACGGTCGTTTACGTCAATCTTGCCGTCAGGAACGCCCTCAGGTCCGCTTATATCCTTGAATTTGAGGTCGCCTACCCAGACGGTGTTGGCGCGGTTGAACACTCCGTCGGCAGGATATTTCTCAGCCTTAGGCGAGTTGAGTATATCGTCGTACGACTCGTAAACGCCATCTACGACATAGCCGTAGAAGTTGTAGAGGGACTGTCCGATTTCGGAAACGCAGACAACGTCATTCCACTGTCCGTATCCTATGAGCGCAGCATTCTTGGTTCCGGAGAGGGAAAGGAGCTTGTTGCGGTTGAAGGTGATCTGGAAGTTGCTGTCCCACTGGAACTCGCCAACGAAAGGATGTGCGTCCAGGGTAATCTCTATACCCTTGTTCTCAATGCTTCCGTAGTTGCCCTTAGGTGCCTCGATCCTTGAGGAACCGTTGCCCTGCGTACCCATATATGAAGGCAGCTGCATGGACATGAGCATATCGTCTGACCTCTTGTAGTAGGCGTCCACGGTAAGGTTGAGCCTGTCGTTGAAGAAGCCGAGGTCTATACCGAGGTTGAACTGCTCCTGCTGCTCCCAGCGTATGGCGGTGTTAGGGATATTTGCCGGACGATAGCCCATTCCGAGGCCGGAAGGCATCTGGCTGATTGCGGAGCCCCAGGCATATCCGCCAATGTTGGCATTACCTGTCTGGCCCCAGCCGAAACGGATCTTGCCGTTGCTGAACCAGCTCTTTATAGGCTGGAAGAACTTCTCGTTGGAGAAGCGCCAGGATGCTGCGAGGGAGTGGAAGCCTGCCCACCTGTTTTCAGGTCCGAAGTTGGATGAACCGTCATAGCGGAAGGTGTAGGTGAGGTAGTAGCGGCTGTCGTAGTTATAGGTCTCACGGGTGAAGATGGAGGCCATTGCGGAACTGCCGAAGCCGGAGCCGATCTTAGGGGTGCCGTTGCCGAGGGCAGGGCTGTGTACCTCATTGGAAGGAAGGTCGGTGTTCTCTGCGGAGATGTACTCCCATCGTGACTCCCACATTTCGTGACCCACCATCGCGCTGATATTGTGCTTGCCGAAGGTGTTGGTGTAGGTCAGGTAGTTCTTGAGCTGCCAGTAGGTGTTCCTGTTGTTCTGGATGCTGCTCTTGTTGCTCTTTCTGGACCAGGAACCGAGAGTGAGTGAAGGCTGGAACCTTTCGCCCTTGGACCAGCCGAGGTCGAAGCCGACTTCGGTACGCCATACGAGGTTCTTCAATGGCTTGAAGTTGACGAACGGGGTTATGTCGGCGTAGATGTTGCCGGTGAGTTTCTGTCGTTTGAGGAGAATGTCGTCCTCCATGGCCAGGGCCACAGGGTTAGGGTTGCTGTAACCTTCGCGTATGGTGGAGGAGTAGTTGCCGTCCACGTCATAGATAGGAATGTCCGGAATCGTGGAGAGGGAGTAGTAGATGAGACCTTCGGACGAGTCGGCCAGTTTGAGGTCGTCGTTGGTGTTGGCGAAGGTGGCGCTGACTCCGAGCTTGATCCAGCTCTTGAGCTGGGCATCAAGGTTAGTACGTACGCTCAGACGGTTGAAGTTGGAACCGATGATGGTTCCCTGCTGGTCCATATATGAACCTGATACATAGTACTGTACCTTTTCGGTACCGCCGGATACGGAGAGCTGGTGCTGATGCTGGAGCGCTGTGCGGAAAATCGCATCCTGCCAGTTGGTGCCGACGCCGAGTATGGAAGGGTCGGAATAAACCGGGTTAGGGTCGCTTATTTCACCTACGGAAGCGAGGTCGTTGTAGAACTCGGCATATTCGCGGAGGTTCATCATATCCAGTCTCTTGGTCTGGCGGGATACTGCGAACATTCCCTCGTAGGAAACCTTTGCGTCACCGGCCTTTCCCCTCTTGGTGGTGATGAGTACGACACCGTTGGCACCCTGGGCACCGTAGATTGCGGTTGCAGAGGCATCCTTGAGGATTTCCATGCTGATGATGTCGGCAGGGTTGAGGGTGGAGAGAGGCGAGATGGTCGATACCTTGCCGTTTCCGAGAGCATCTCCCAGACCGAAGTCCGCACCGGAATTGCCGCCGCCCTGGACGATCACTCCGTCAATTACATAGAGAGGCTCGGCGTTGGCATTGATGGTTGCCTGTCCGCGGACGCGTATGGATGAGGATGAACCCGGAGCACCGGAGGTCTGAACGGCCTGGACACCGGCTGCACGGCCCTGGAGTGTCTGGTCCAGGGAGGATACTATCGTAGCCTTGAGGTCCTCCTCTTTCATTGATACGGATGCTCCCGAGAGGTCGCTCTTCTTCATCGTACCGTAACCTACCACCACAATCTCATCCAGAAGCTCGCTGTCTTCTGCGAGAATGACATTGTAGAGGTCGGCCGCACCGACGGTAATGGTTTCCGTCTTGTAGCCGATGGAACTGATGGTAAGCGTAGAGCCTTCCCTGACGGAGATAGAGTAATTTCCGTCAATGTCAGTGACGACACCATTTGTGGTGCCGCTTTCGACAACACTTGCTCCGATAACGGCCAGGCCCTTATCGTCCACAACGTTACCCTTCACGAGCTTAGGCTGCGCGTAGGCTCCGATGCTGAGCAGAATGACTGTCAGAATGGAAATTAGTTTTTTACACATGTTACAATTGGTTTAGTTGTATTTGTTGTTTCAATCGTTCAGATGTTTCTGCAGGAATTCCTCGCGGAGCTTCACCCATTCGCTCTCCTGCCACATGCCGTGTCCGCAGAGAGGGGCGCAGTACCACTCCTTCTCTCCACGGACCATATTGTAGCCGGCGAAATTCGTGTGCGGAGGGCAGGTCGGGTCCTGCAGTCCGAAGGCCATCAGCACCGGGCACCCGACCCTGGATGTGAAATTCTTTATGTCGAAATAGCTCAGTAGGTCGAATATCCTGTCGTGGGAGATTCCCAGCCTGTCGGCCTCTTCCAGCACTTCGTGCACCGGCCAATAGACTATGTCCCCGTAATCTTCGAAATCGCTCATGAAAGGCACGGCAGGGGCTATGGCCTTTACCCTGTGGTCGAGGGCTGCCGAAATCCAGCAGAATGCGCCGCCCTGGCTTTCGCCCTTGCTGACTATGCGTTCGCAGTCCACCTTCTCGCGGCTGCAGATGAAGTCTATGGCTCTGACGGCATCGCAGTATGCGCCCCTGTAGTAGAAATTCTCCTTGGAATCCAGCCCGCGCAGTATCCAGTGCCCTTCATCCAGGAATATGCCCTGATTGCGGACGCTTACGAGCAGCTGTACCGTCTCCGGATTATCGTCTCCCCAGTAATGGAAAGGCTCGGCTCCGTAACCCATATATTCTATTATTGCCGGATATTTGCCCGGCTGCACCGGCTCGGCATAGATACCGCCCATCGTGGCCCCGCCCAGGGACTTGAACTCCACTTCGTAAACATTGCGTCTGGCCGTGCTGTACTCGGGAACCAGGGTCATCCTGCAGTCCATAGGGACCTCGGCGAGCTCCCTGAGACTCTGCTCCCAGAAGGCGTCGAAATCCTCCTTTGCGCTCAGCGGCGAGACTATCTTCTCCGGCTCTATGCCTATGTTGAATTCGCGGCGGTGACGCATCTGTCCGTCCCTGTCTCCGACGGAGATCCTGAACTCGTAGAAGCCCGGTTCCAGGTCGGCTTCGAATTCGACACGTCTGCTCTCTCCGGCCTTCAGTTCCACTTCTTTACATATATATAATATTGTATCGGCTGTGCCCATCAGGCTGGTGTCGCTCACGAAGGCCGCGCCTGCCTTGACCGTGCAGTCCTCTGCGCAGAAGAAATCCACCTTTACGCTGCGCCTGTCGGTGCCGCACATCAGCCAGCTCTCCGGTTCCGGAAATTCCAGACACACGGTAGCGGCCAGTTTTGCGTTCGCCTCGCGTATCAGCGCTATGGTGCTGCTGTCGGCCATATAAACGGAATTCAGGCCCTGCTCCTCCTGGGACGGGTCTCCGCAGTAATCGTCGCCCGGCTCCCACCAGATGTGCTCAGGGTTCTGTGCAGCCAGTCCGCCCCAGCCCCAGAAATTGCAGCCCAGCAGCTCGCCTCCCTTTTCGGCGGATTCTGTCAGGCGTTCGAAAATATGGGAATAATATGCGTCGCGTGCGGAAGTCGGACTTCCCTTGCGGAATTCGAAGCCGTCCCTCGGGTAGCCGAACTCCTCTATTACTATTTTCTTGCGCAGGCGGCGCGCGAGGGCCGCGTGTTCGTCAATGTACCTGTCCGTTTCCCTTATGGCTGCAGGAAGGTCCTCTTCCACGGATTCCCTGTGTATCCAGCTCCAGTTCAGCGGCCAGATGTGAATGTTGAGATAGTCTATATCGGGGCACTCCGCCAGCCTTTCGAATAGCCGCATGTCAAGTTCGCTGCCCATACGGCCTTCGGTTCCGGCAGAAACGGGATGTACGGGATCTATGCTGCGTATGAGGGCGGCGCTGCGCCAGATGAAGTCCACGAAAGCGTCCTGGTTCGTCCTTTCACTGCTGAAGCAGCGCGGCTCATTCGCTATCTGCCAGGAATATATGGCCTTGGAGTCCTTGAAACGCTCTACGATGAAGCGAAGGTGGTTCCAATAGAGCTCTTTTGCCTTTTCGTTGACAGGGAACTGTGAGACGAAGTCTATATACTTTCCGTAGCCGTCCCGGCGCGTGTCGGGACATTTTCCTGCTCCGGCCCACTCGAGATAGGTGCCGTAACCGCCTGACCATTCCCAGGCATTGTTCAGGTAGATCACCGCCTTCATATCCCTCTTCTCAAGCTCGTTGAGGAAACGGGCTATGCCCTTGAGTATGTCATCGTTGTAAACGCCAGGGGCGGTCTGGAGTGCGGGTCTTACCTTTACGGCTATCCCGTCTTCGCCGTCTGCGCCTGCGAGAACGCGAAGATTGGTGATTCCAATGGATTTGAGAGAGTCGAGCTCAGCGCTAAGGCGCTCGTGGTCGGAACCCGGGCCGTCAGAGGCCAGTATCGGACCATACCAGAAATTGGTGCCTATGAAATGCTCCTGACAGTCAGAAACGGCAGTGGAGCAGCTTTGAAAGCAGATAATAAGCCCGGAGAGGGCTGAAATCAGTCGTTTGGTTCCGTTCACTTTGTGTTACATAATTATGTAGGCGCAAAGGTACAGTCAAGTTTATGGTCAAACAAATACTATTTTTGCAAAGAATTGCATCAAATTTTGACTTTTTTCTTACGGTAAAGCGCCCTGAATTCCTTCGGGGTCACTCCGCGCCTGTTTTTGAAGGAACGGTTGAAATAGGAGAGATTGTTAAAGCCGCAGGCGTAGCAGATCTCGGATATGTTCGTGGTCGTGTCCACAAGGGCTCTGGCAGCGTTTCCGAGGCGTATGTCGTTAATATACGAGGTGAGTGTCTTGCCTGTGCGGGTGTGGAAGAAACGGCTGAAGGCGGAAGGGGTCATTCCGGCGATCCCGGACAGTTCCTCCAGGGTAAGACTTTCCGACGGGTGGTCGTTGATGTACTGCTTGACTTTCTTGATCCTGCGGCTCTCGTTGTCCCTCGGGGCATTGGCGAAGGAACTGCTGGAGAGTATCCTGGCGTCGTATCTGGAGATTTCGTACATTATCTTCAGCAGTTCGAGGAACTGTATGAAGCTGTCTCCCTGCTGTACCAGCCTGTCCAGGCTGTCATACACCTTCATTATGGCCTCCATAGGGAAGGCCAGACCGTGGCGGGCCTTCTGGAACATCCTTGCAATGGATGAAAACTGGTTTTTCTCCAGCAGGGCCTGGGGGAAGAGATTGGGGGAGAACTGGACCGTAATCTCGCGTATGTCATCGGATTCGCACTTCCCCTGCTCCCATACGTGGGCCAGGTCTTCCGCGGCAATCAGTACCAGGTCATAGTCTCCAATCTCCTCGACGCTGTCCCCGACTATGCGCCTGACGCCCCTCGCGTTCTGCACGAAGTTGAGCTCGAATTCCTTGTGCTTGTGCAGCGGATAGGTGAATTCGCTCTTGTGTCTTTCGACTATGTCGAAGCAGTCCTGCTGGGCCAGCTGGGGTATTTCGTAGAGTATGTCCGCCATCGTTTGAAACTTTTCCCAAAATTATACATTCTTTTTACAAACTAATACTATTTTGTCGATTTTTTGCAGCTGCTTTTCTCTTTTCGTGCACGCTCCCGGACAATTTGGGGAAGATTGCTAAATTTACCGCAGATAAAATATATATGACCACATACTTCAATTTCCGGCCGCTGAGAGTGCAGGCCATCATTCTCCCGGCTGTAGCCGCGATTCTACTTATGGGATGTAGCCCTGTCAGCTATCAGAAAGACGGGGTGCTTGTCAGAGCCGCTGACGGAACAAAGACGGCCGTGAACTTCGCTTCCCCTTCCCTGGTGCACGTGCGCGCCGTGCCGGCAGGGGAGAACTTCTCCCGTCGCGAATCCCTCTGCGTGCTGCCCCAGGAAGCATATACGGACTGGGACAGGGAAATGCAGGGCGACACCCTGCTCGTTCTCACCACTCCTGCCTTGCGTCTGGAGATCGGCCTGAGGGACGGCCATATAGTCTTCAGGGATGCGGAGGGACGCCTGCTGAATGCGGAGGATGAACGCCGTTTCACCCCATACAGTGCCGGAGGGGAACAGGCCTACAGTGTGCTTCAGACATTCCGCCCGGACCCGGAGGAGAGCTTCTACGGCCTCGGACAGCATCAGGCGGACGAATGGGACTACAATGGCCGCGATGAGGAACTCTATCAGTACAACACCAAGATTTCGGTGCCATTCGTGGTGTCTTCCAAGGGCTACGGCCTGCTCTGGGACAGTTATTCGCTCTGCCGCTGGGGCAACCCGAGGGAATATGCCCAGCTGGGTGAAGTCTTCACCCTCTATGACTCCGAAGGCGTCGAAGGCGCTTTGAGCGGACGTTACGAGGCGGCGGACGGCACGGTGCTGGAGAGACGGGAGACCGCCCTCGACCAGGAATATCTCATAGCACCTGAACTCAGCCGCGTCAACGGTGCGCCTGACTTCGCCTTCGAAGGATCGCGCGTCAGCTTCGACGGCTGCCTCGAGGCCCGCGAGAGCGGAGAGTACCGCTTCCTGCTCTACTATGCCGGATATATGCGCGTATGGCTGGACGGCCGCGAAGTCGTGCCTGAAATATGGCGCACGGCCTGGAATCCAAACAGCCGCAAGTTCAGCGCCGAATTGGAGCAGGGGCAGCGCAGCCGTCTGCATATCGAATGGATACCGGACGGCAATGTCTCCTACTGCGGTCTGCGCTGTCTGAGCCCTCGTCCTGAAGGGGAACGGTGCAGGATGTCGTGGTGGGGCGAAATGCAGGACCAGGTCGATTACTGGTTCATAGGCGGAGGGAATGCTGACGGGGTTGTAAGCGGATACCGTCGTCTCACGGGCAAGGCCCCGATAATGCCGAAGTGGGTGATGGGCTACTGGCAGTCCCGCGAGCGCTATACTTCCCAGGAGGAGTTGCTTTCCGTGCTGAAGGGCTTCCGCAGCCGCCATATACCCCTAGACAACATTGTCCAGGACTGGCAGTACTGGGAGGACGACGCCTGGGGCAGCCACGAATTCGACGCGGAGCGCTATCCCGACCCGAAGGGGATGGTGGACAGCATACACGCCCTCGGAGCCCGTTTCATGATTTCCGTATGGCCGAAATTCTACGCCGGCACCGAGCACTTCGACGAGATGGATTCCCGGGGATGGATTTATCAGACAGCCCTCAGGGACAGCGTGGAGGACTGGTTGGGTTACCGTCAATCCTTTTATGACGCTTACGACAAGGGCGCCCGCGAGCTCTTCTGGAAGCAGATGAAAGAGCATCTTTACGTGCTTGGCGTGGATGCCTGGTGGATGGATGCCAGCGAACCGAACATACACGACTGCACGGATATGGCCTACCGCAAGGCCCTCTGCGGACCTACGGCTCTCGGCCCTTCCGACCGCTATTTCAACGCATACGCCCTGATGAACGCCCAGGCTATATACGAGGGACAGCGTTCCGAGGACCCTGACACCAGGGTGTTCCTTCTGACGCGCAACGGCTTCGCAGGCCTTCAGCGCTATTCCACCGCCTCCTGGAGCGGCGACATAGGCACCCGTTGGGAGGATATGAAAGCCCAGATTTCCGCCGGCCTGAATTTCTCCCTCAGCGGCATACCTTACTGGACTCAGGACGTGGGTGGCTTCAGCGTCGAGAAACGCTATATGGAAGCCCAGTCCAAGGGCGGTCCCGACCTCGACGAATGGCGCGAACTGCAGGCCCGCTGGCACGAATGGGGCGCCTACTGCCCGATTTACCGTGCCCACGGCCAATGGCCTTTCCGCGAACCGTGGAACGTCGCGCCCGAAGG
>SAMEA3663028__coassemble_890_pt1 | contig 10220 bp, 4 predicted proteins | sample SAMEA3663028__metabat2_low_PE_012 | metagenome-assembled genome bin SAMEA3663028 (sample SAMEA3663028) | pig gut metagenome | biome: pig gut; feature: pig-associated habitat; material: faeces | place: France | collected 2012
TGAGCTTTGCGAGTGCAAGGACTGCTGTCTGGATGTTGTCGAATTCGTCAGCGAGAACGAACTCGTTGTCTGCAGCCAGGGGAGCGGTGTTGAATGCGGAGACGTAGATGGCCCTCGGCCTGAGTTCAGGGTTTGCCACAATGCCGTACGGCCTCTGTACGAGGGCAGTCCAGAGACCGCTGGAAAGCAGGGCCTCCTTTACTGCCTCCGCGTCGAGCTCATCGACCTTGCGGATTCCGAAATCAACATACTCCTGCACCTCGTCAGTCTTGATGAGGACTGCAAGCAACTTCCTCTTGTCGCCTCTCACAACTCCGCTCACCGTTCCGCTTACCGGAGAGGTGAAGAGAATGTTCTGGGACATCTTGTCTGCCAGGATAGGACTTCCTGCGAGGACCTTGTCGCCCTCCTTGACCAGGAGCTTCGGAGTGAGGTTCCTGAAATCAGAAGGTCTGATTGCGACAACATCCGGAAGTATGGTCTTCCTGACGGTCCGGACTGCCGCACCTGCGAGCGGAACGTTCAGTCCTTTTCTTAAGTTGATGTTGTTTGACATTATCTGTATGATTTGAGTAATTTCTTTTTCGCGCCGCGAATATAGTAATTTTTCCTGAATTTTCTTAAATTCGCCGCCGTAATGGAAACTACTGCTGTTTTAGAAGGTCTGAACGAGGCTCAGGAAGCCGCCGTCAGATGTGTGAATGGACCGGTGCTGATAGTGGCAGGCGCGGGGTCGGGGAAAACGAGGGTGCTCACGAGCAGGATCGCCTATATGATTGCCCAAGGGGTGGATCCGTCGAGGATACTGGCTCTCACCTTCACCAGGAAAGCTGCAAACGAGATGAAGGAACGCATCGCATCTATGGTGGGCGAAAGAAACGCCCGCCGTATCTGTATGGGCACCTTCCACTCCGTTTTCGTCCGCTTCCTAAGGGGCTACGCCGGCTCTCTCGCTTTCCCTCCGGACTTCACTATCTACGACACTTCCGAATCCCAGAGTCTGATCAAGACCATAGTCAAGGATATGGGGCTCGACGAAAAGAGTCTCTACAAGCCCAAAGACGTGCTCTCGAGGATTTCCATGGCCAAGAACAATCTCGTGATGCCTTCCGCCTACAGGCAGGACCGCGAGCAGATGGAGGCCGACGTCCGGCGCCGCACGCCGAGGATAGCGGACATATATTCTGAATATATGGTCCGTTGCCGCAAATGCGGAGTGATGGACTTCGACGACATACTCGTATATATGAACGTACTTTTCCGCGACAACGTCGAGGCGCGGGAGGAAATAGCCTCCCGTTTCGACTATATACTCGTCGATGAGTACCAGGATACGAACAGGTCGCAGTACCTGATACTGCGCAGACTCGCCGGGCAGCACGGGAATATATGCGTAGTGGGCGACGATTCGCAGTCGATATACGCCTTCCGCGGCGCTCAGATAGAGAATATAATAAACTTTTCGAAGGACTATCCGGAGGCGAAGCTCTTCCGCCTGGAGCAGAACTACCGCAGCACGCAGGTCATAGTCGAGGCGGCGAACTCGCTCATAGAGAAGAATTCCGACAGGATTAAGAAAAAATGCTTCTCCAAGGGCGACAGGGGCGAACTCATACGCCTTATCGAGGGCTATACCCCTGAAGAAGAGGCGCGCCTCATCGCATCCTCGATCAAGGGACGCATATCTTCGGATTCGGCATCCTACAGGGATTTCGCCATACTCTACCGTACCAATTCGCAGTCCAGGGCCCTTGAGCAGGAACTGCGTGCGGCCAACATACCCTACCAGATCTTCTCGGGAAAATCCTTCTTCGAGAGGGCTGAGGTCAAGGATATGATGGCCTACTTCAAGCTCGTGGTCAACAACAATGATGACGAATCCTTCAAGCGGGTGGTCAACAAACCGGTCAGGTCCATAGGGGATACCACCCTGGGAGCCGTGATTGCCGCAGCCCGGGCGGAGGGAGTCAGTCTTTTCAAGGCTGCTTCCGGAGACAAGCTCGCGGAATACGGCCTCAAGAGCGCCGCCATAAGCAGACTTTCGGCCTTCTGCGCAATGATCGCTTCCCTGAGCGCCCGCGCCTCCGGGGAAGACGCCTATGAACTGGCCAGGGCCATAGCCCTTGAATCCGGTATGATGCAGATGCTCAAGTCTGACCTCAGCGCGGAGGGCCAGGCCAGGCTCGGAAACGTGGAGGAGCTCCTGAACAACGTGAAGCAGGTGGTAGAGGAGAAGCACAATGCGGATATGGAAGAGCTGCTGGCTGCAAGCGACAGCGCCGAACTGGAGGACGTGGAACTCCCAGTGGTGCTGCTGGCCGACTATCTTGAGAACATATCGCTGCTCAGCAGCATAGATATGGGAGCAGAGGACGGCGAAGGAGAGGATGCCACCAACAGGGTGGCGCTGATGACGGTGCACTCCTCGAAGGGCCTGGAGTTTCCTTACGTCTTTGTGAGCGGTATGGAGGAAGGGCTTTTCCCTAGTGGCGGCCCTACAGTGCTGCCCCAGGAACTGCAGGAGGAACGCCGTCTCTTCTATGTGGCCATCACCAGAGCGATGAAGGCGCTGAGCATTTCCTTCTCCAAGACCAGGATGAAGAATGGGCAGACCGACTACCATTCCCCGTCCCGCTTCCTGAGGGAGATTGACTCCTCATATTTCAAGAATCCATTGACTAATCCTTTTGAGGTATCCCGGAAACAGGACCCGCCATCTCCATTTTTCGCTACCCGTCCGTCATCCTTCGGCAATCGTCCGTCATCCTTCGGCAATCGCCCGTCGTCTTCCGGCAGCCGTCCGTCATCCTTCGGCGCGCAGAAAACGGAGCGTCGCCCGAATCTTCCGCCACCGCCGGAGAAGGCCGGGTTTGTGCCTTCACCTGTGTCGGAACTGCGTGAAGGTCAGAGAGTTGAGCATAACCGCTTCGGCATGGGTACACTGAAGTCCATATCCGGGCATGCAGCCGATATGACAGCTTTGGTGGAATTCGACAATTTCGGGGAAAAGAAGCTTATTTTGAAATACGCCAAACTTAGAATTATTTTTTAATGAAAATCTACTCTTTTTGTGGTATGCGAATAAAAATTGTACTATATTTGCATCGAAGTTTTTCATAGTTTAAGTTTAGGTTAAGTGATAGGCCCTGTCGCAGTTGATGTGCCAGGGCTTTTTTTTATCTTCAGACAGTTTTTTCAAAATTCACAAAATCTTCACTGATTTTTTGAATCGCCGTTGAGAAATCGGCTTTGTATCTTCCGCTGACATATTTTTGCCGCAAGCTGCATTTGAGCAGCGAATGAAGATATGAAGAGAAAAATGCTGACCTATGTCGCGGTGCTGGGTACTATCGTACTTCCGACCGCCTGTGAAACCCTTTTCGTCGGCTCGAGAGGGGAGATGGTAATCAATTTTGCCGAGCGCAGCTACGAGTCCACAAAGGCTGCCTATTCGCTGCCGGACACCAATGATTTCGTATTGGAGGTGACGGATGCTTCCGGCAAGCTGGTGTATGGAGGAAAATTCGGCGCCGCTCCCGAAAAGATGGAATTGCCGGCAGGAAACTATGGCGTCAAGGTCTATTCCAACGAATTCAAGGCCCCTGCCTTCGACCTTCCGCAGTATGGAGACTATCAGCTGGTCAAACTCAATTCCGGCTCATACGTAAAGGTTAATCTGCTTTGCTCACAGCTGAATGCCGGCATTCGCCTCAAGACCGATTCCTCCTTTCTGACAGCCTATCCCGGTGGCTTGCTCTATGTGAAATCTCCGGACGGGAAACTGCTCTATGCCTATAGGGAAACGCGCATTGCCTACTTCAATCCGGGCCAGGTTTCGGTAGTGCTGTACAACAACGGGACCGAAGAAACCCTGCTGAGCCGCACGCTGGCAAGCCAGCAGGTCCTTACGGTGAACATCTCGGCCGTGGCTCCATCCGGCTCGGCTTCCGAAAGGGGGATCAATATAGAAATCGACACTTCGAGAGTCTGGACCAGCGAGAACTATGTGATAGGCGCAGACAAAGACAAGGGCGCGGAGCCGTCAAATGCCTATTCGGTTGTGTCCGCAAAGGAAAACATAGGAGATGAAGACGTGTGGGTGTACGGCTATATAGTAGGCGGCGACCTGACCTCTTCCTCCTCGGGAATTTCATTCGCGAAACCCTTCTCCTCGCGCACCCATCTGGCCATAGCGGCCAAGTCTTCGGTCACTTCGAAATCCTCCTGCATGTCGGTATTCCTGCCGGACGGGGAAATACGTGACGAACTCAATCTCTGCGACCATCCCGAGAATCTGGGACGTCAGGTCTTCGTCAGAGGGGATATAGTTTCCGCCTATTACGGGATACCGGGAGTCAAGAATCTCAGCGAATACAAATGGCAATGAGAAAGGCATTTGCAGCAGTTCTGCTTCTCTGTCTCCTGGGAGGATGCAGGGAGGAACGGCTTCCCCTGCAGGAGGAAGAGGGGGAAGGCGAAGTGCAGATAACCCTGTCCTTCGCTCCCGGACCCCGGAGCAGGAGCATATATTCGGGAGTAGGGGACGGGATAGACGACATCTGCCTCTGGGTATTCCGTGAAGGCCGGCTGGAGAGCTACAGCTACCTTGAAGCCGGGGCGGACGCCGTGCTCAGTCTCCTGAAGGGGCGCAGCTACAGTTTCTATGCTATCGCAAACGTCTATGACGACCTTGCGGAGAGCACATTGCCCGGGTTGGCCGGAGAGGAAGAGCTCAAAGGTCTGAGACTCCCGTTCTCGACCTTCAACATGCAAGACAGAAGGCGCAATATGCCTATGGCTTCCGTGCTTGAGGATTATGCCCCTTCGGAGGATGGAATGCTGAGTCTGAATATGGAGAGACTGTTCTCGAGGATCGTATTCCGTTTCGAGGCCGATGAGGGTATGCAGGAGCAGAATGCCTCGCTTAAAAGCGTGAGCCTGAAGAATTCAGCAATGGACATACAGCCCTTCGTGCGCAATTCCCTGGCCCTGGAAACTGCTGACGGGGACTGCTGCACTGATCCTTTCAATGCCATGTCTTCCTCCGGGGACTCTCTGGTGTTCTATTGCCTGGAGAATTGCTGCGGCATCTCGGAAAACTCGGACCCCCGGCTGAAAACCCCGGAGGGAGCTCCTTCGGGACAGCCCAGCTATCTGGAGCTTAAGGTGAGTCTGAACGGCTCCCTGATGAGCGGGGAAATGATATACCGTTTCTGCCTGGGAGGGAACAACTCCAATGATTACAACCTCATCAGGGACCACAGCTATTCTGTCACCCTGCGCTCACTTTACTCCAGTGTGGATTCGGGCCTGGACGACTGGCAGATCAGCGGGGACGTGCTGAAAGGTGAGGGGACAAGGATTGGTCTCTATCTGGGACAGTTCCGCCGTTTCAAGCTGTCCGACGGCGACAGGGTGGAATTTTACGACCCGGACCTCGGCAGCTGGCAATATTTCATAGGCTATTCGGACGACGATATGGTTTCCAGGCGCTTTTCAAACGGAATCTGTATGGCAAGCTATTATTCCGAAGAGAACGGCAGCAGCTGCAATCCCGATTTCTATATATATTCCACGGCTGCCGGCAGCGACGAAACCGCACTTGTACGTATATGTCACGGCGACGGCAGCGAAGACAAGTACAGCATAAACCCGCCTGCCGTGCCGTACGGCTTCTCGGACCTGAGTCTGATAGAGGCCAGCGAGGATGGCTATGACTGTTCCGTGACCAACATCGCTCTGAACGGCCGTTTCGGAGAAGTGGATGCCTCGGAATTCCGTATTCCGGAGCACTACCGCTATGCCGATCTACCCTGTTCCGGGAATGGGACTATGACTTTCGCTACTCTGCCCCTGCCGGACTGCCTTATGGACGAGTGGCGCGTGTCCTTCGATTCGGATGCCCGGGCTGATGAGGCCCTGGATGCCAGCTGGGTATGGTCCCTCTTCAACAGACTCTATCTTATGGACTCCTCGGGTGCCGGAATCATATCTGATTCTTCCATTGCAGACTGTATGGGCTGCTATGCGGACTATCTCAGCGTGGCCGGCAAGCCGAGGATATGCTTTTACGGCAAGCAGGCAATGGAAAGGAGGGATGGTTTCCTGGAGAACAGCGTATTTTCCCAGGAAGTCGCCTTCAAGGTGGATGAGGCTTTCCCGGATTGCGGCTATCTCGGGGAGTGTCTAAACCGGGAATTCCTTCCCAACGGAGAACAGAGCAGCTTCGGTCTTTCCCTGCCTGCAGCAGTCAGCCGCAGGGCGGAATGGCGTCTGGATGAACAGGTCTGCGCGAGGGTGGCTTCCGGGAAACTCAGCTTCGACTATCCTCTCGGCTCCAAGGCGTCCGGAGCCCCGGCGGCAGGGCCTCTGCACATACGGGGCAGGGTGGTCAACCGTTTCACTTCCAGGATTATAGACGGCGCATACGAAGTGGATGTGATTATATGCCTGCCCCTGATCTGCACCGAACGCATCTCTTCCGGCGGCCCGGACTCCTTTACCCTTTCGGCTACGGTCGCAGTTGCCAGCGATGAATGTTTTTATGACAATATCAATCTCTGGGAAGATATATTCGGCAGTATTTTCAACAGCGATACGGGCGTGAAGGCCCAGCTCTCCCTGGGAGCTGAGAACAGGCTCTTCTTCCCTTATCCGGACCCTGCCGACGTGGAGTTCGAAGTAAGCAGCGGGGTGGATCCTGAGGGATATGGCCCAGAGTTCCTTGCCCGCTATGCGGCGGCAAACCTGAGCGGCTTCCTGAATCCCGCTGACGGGTCTGTATGCCGCAGTCTGGACCTGTATCCCACGGCATACGCCCGCCTTCTTCTTTTCGAGGACGTCAATACGGAAATTACCCCGGCCGTGGATGTTTACGGTCAGGGTAATCGGATATTCGAATGCCTCTGGGGCAGGGTCAGATGAAAGCTAGTCTTTCTTCCTGTCCAGATGCATTGAGTAGCTTATGACGAAGATAATGAGGGCCAGGTAAGGGAAGATGGCCATCACTTCTCCGTGACTTCCGTTCCAGTCATAGAGGAAGAGGTCCACGTTCGCGAATTTGAGAATTGCGCTGACCACGCCCATAAGTGCACCTCCGGCTATGAGGCCGGAAGCGATGAGGGTACCCTTTTCCTGACGTGCCTCGTTGACGGCCTTATCCTTGCTGCGGCTGCTGACGAACCAGGAAACGGCTCCGCCCACGAGGAGCGGAAGGTTGAGCTCGAGAGGAATGAACATACCCAGGCAGAAGGCGAGGGCCGGGACGCCGCACCAGTTGAGTATGAGGGCGATAACCGCTCCCAGGCCATAGAGTGCCCAAGGCGCGCTTCCGCCGTTCATCATAGGGCCTATCACGGCTGCCATTGCATTGGCCTGAGGGGCTACGAGAGCATTCTCGCCTGAGAAGCCGTAGGTTTTGTTGAGAATGGCCATCACTCCGCATACCGTGACGGCCGCCACTATGGTTCCGAGGAATTTCCAGCTTTCCTGCTTTGCCGGGGTGGTACCTATCCAGTAGCCTATCTTGAGGTCGGTGATGAAGGCTCCGGCTACGGAGAGGGCAGTGCAAACCACTCCGCCTATGAGTACGGCTGCAACCATTCCGAGATTGCCATTTACGCCCATTGCCACGAGCAGCAGCGAGGTAAGGATAAGGGTCATTATGGTCATTCCGCTGACAGGGTTGCTTCCCACTATGGCTATCGCATTCGCGGCAACCGTGGTGAAAAGGAAGGCGATTACGGCCGCGAGCAGGAGGGCGATCACCGCCTGCCACCAGTTGCAGGCAGTGCCGAATACGAAGAAGGCGTAGGCCAGCAGGATGGTGATGGCTATGCCATAGACTATGATGGTCATAGGCAGGTCCTTCTGGGTCCTTTCCACATTGGCCTCCTTGCTGTCCTTGCGCTTCATTTCGCTTACTGCAAGCCCGAAAGCCGATTTTATCACGCCGAAGGACTTGAGTATGCCTATGATGCCGGCAGTGGCTATGCCTCCTATGCCCACCGGTCTGGCATAGGTGGAGAATATATCTTCGGCGCTCATCGAGGCGATTGAGGCCATAGAACCGCTGTTCATCAGGTCCACGACGCTTTCCCCTCCGAAAATGTTTATGAGCGGGATGAGCACGAACCATACGAGGAAGCTTCCGCAGCAGATAATGAGCGAATATTTGAGTCCTATTATATAACCAAGGCCGAGCACGGCGGCGCCTGTGTTGTTCTTGACCACAAGCTTGTGGCTGTCGGCCAATGCAGCGCCCCAGGCCGTCATTCTGGTGCTTATGGTTTCGGACCAAGTGCCGAAGGTGGAAACGAGGAAGTCATAGAGTCCTCCCACGAGTCCGCTTATCAGCAGGGTGAGGGCTCCTTTGCGGTTGCCCTCTCCGTTAACCAGTACCTGGGTGGTTGCGGTGGCTTCAGGGAAAGGATACTTTCCGTGCATTTCCTTGACGAAATACTTTCTGAAAGGGATGAGGAAGAGTATTCCCAGAACACCTCCGAGCAGGGAGGAAAGGGCCATCTGCCAGAAGCTGACCTCCAGGTCGAGTATGTAGATTGCCGGCAGGGTGAAGATAGCCCCAGCCACAATGGCTCCCGAGCAGGCTCCTATGGACTGGATAATCACGTTCTGTCCCAGCGCCCCCTTCTTCTGCAGCAGGCCGGAAAGCCCGACTGCTATGATTGCGATAGGGATGGCGGCCTCGAAGACCTGTCCGACCTTGAGCCCGAGATAAGCGGCTGCCGCCGAGAAGATTACAGTCATCAGTACGCCCAGCAGCACCGAATAGACGGTCGCCTCCTTTGGACTGCTTCCCGCAGGCAGGAGAGGCTTGTACTCTTCGCCCTCCTTTAGTTCCCTTCCGGCATTCTCCGGAAGCTTGTAGTTTTCGTTTTCCATCTGTAAGTTACGTTGATAAATTGAAGATTGCCATACGCCCGGCAAATATAGCAATCTTCAAAATACCAAAGTCGGATATCCCGGGAAACTTATGGATATCTTACTCCTGAATAATCGTCCGGAGCGGTGAATCCCACCTGGGTGAATTCATTCCCGAAACTATCCCTCGCCACGACTTTTATCTCTTCGAGATTTGCCTCGTCCTTGATATTGTAGTAGTACAGATGCCAGGTCTTGGAAGTGTAGTCCTTGCTGACGCTCTGCATTATGTAGAGTGAATATGGCCCGAACATATCCAGATAGGTCTTGCTGCCCTGGCTGAGCGTGCCTGTCTTTACGCCGTTCTCATATACCTCGAATTCCCAGGACGCGTTGGCGTTGAAAACGTTCACGAAGGCCCTTCCGGCAACGGTCGCATATCCCCAGCTGTAGCTCTGGCCGAAACTGGAAGTGAAGTCTTTGAACTCGCTGCCCTTGTATATCCTCATCTGGAAGCCTTCGTCGTAGTTGGTGGCCTTGTAGATGTGGTTCTTCACCCTGTTGCCGGCGAACTCGAACACTCCGTATCCGTTCGGGGAGGCGTCGGTGCAGAGGGTGCTGTGCCACCATCCTCCGCAGGCCGCTCCCAGATTGTTGTCATAGACCTTGTGCCCGTTCACCTCGAAAGTGATGCTGTTGCGTATGTAATGGGTGTGTCCGGAACATATACGTGCCTCCCTGAACTCCCCGAGCAGGTTTATGATGTCCTGATAGTGTCCGTCTCCGCCGAAATTGCTGCTGTTGAACTTCTCCCTGAAGGGACAGTGCACCACGAGCACCAGATATTTGTCACGACTCACATTGGAGAGTTCCTGCTTCAGCCATTCGTACTGCCAGTCCCAGAAGCCGGTGTCGTAAACCGAGCTGGCCGAACCGGTGTGGCGTATGTTGTCCATCACGACAATATGGACGTCGCTCCTGTTGAAGGCGTAGTTGCTGGGACCGACATGGCTCTCCCAGGTCTGCACCGCCAGTTCGTCGCCGTCCTTTGGAAATTCGTGGTCGTGGTTGCCCATGCACTGGAACACCGGAATCCCTGTCTTGTTGCTGCCCATCGTAGGCAGCATTTCGGGATAGAGTTCCCACTTGTTGTTGACTATGTCGCCCATCGTCACGGCGTAGCTGTTCATATCGCCATTCTTCGAAGCGACATAATTGCGTATGTCGGCAACCGTCTCGTTGATGAAACGCTTGATCTGTACCGTGCTGCCGACCTGCGGGTCGCCAATGGTCAGCAGTCTGAACTCTTTTTCCACCGCCTGCCGCTTCAGTTCGAAGTT
>SAMEA3663028__coassemble_904_pt1 | contig 10099 bp, 5 predicted proteins | sample SAMEA3663028__metabat2_low_PE_012 | metagenome-assembled genome bin SAMEA3663028 (sample SAMEA3663028) | pig gut metagenome | biome: pig gut; feature: pig-associated habitat; material: faeces | place: France | collected 2012
ATAAACGCGGCCACACGGCTTGGGATGGCGCCGAAGTAGTGGTCGTCCAGCTGCTGGTTCTTGGAGGAGTTGTGTCCCATCAGTGTCCTGCCGGTAATCATCAGGTCAGGACGGGCGGCATAGAGTTCCTCATCCACGAGGAAGTATTCCTGCTCCCAGCCCAGATATGAGTACACTTTGCTGACCTTTGGGTCGAAGAGGCGGCAGATAGGCACCGCTGCATCGCTGACTGCCTTGAGGGCCTTTTTGAGAGGGGTCTTGTAGTCCAGGGCCTCTCCCGTGTAGGAGATGAAGACGGTTGGAATGCAGAGGGTGTCGTCCTGGATGAACACCGGAGAGGTTGGATCCCAGGCGGTGTAGCCACGGGCCTCGAAGGTGGCCCTTATGCCTCCGTTGGGGAAGGAGGAAGCATCCGGCTCCTGCTGGGCGAGGGATTTTCCGTCGAACTGTTCTATGACTCCGCCCTTTCCGTCATATTCCAGCAGCGAATCGTGTTTCTCGGCTGTGCCTTCTGTCAGCGGCTGGAACCAGTGGGTCACGTGGGTTACCCCATGCTCGAGCGCCCAGGTCTTCATTCCGGCAGCTACGCCGTCTGCCGTCTTGCGATCGAGCGGCTGCCCGTTGTCAATGCACGCAAGCAGTCCCCTGAGGGACTCGGCATCGAGATACTTGTGCATCTTCTCGCGGTCGAACACGAGTTCTCCGTAATACTCGGAAGGTTTTTTCCCGGCAGGAACATCGACTGGCGCCGCCTTCTTGGCGAACGCATCCTTGACTAGGTCAAATCTGCTTGTACTCATAATTTCTTATATGTTAAGTTTGTTGCTTCCTCTGTTCTGGTGTCAAGTACCCTTCTTCCTCTGTTCAGAAAAGGGGCTGGCAATTCCTTGCCAGCCCCTTTGTCTTGTATGTCGCTATAAAAAACTCATCTTATACCCTACTGGCATGGCACAAGAAAGCGACCGGAATCTGCTGCTGATTCTGGGACTGCTGCTGCTTGGAGCGCTGACTTGCTGCCACGAGATTTATTGATTTCATTTTCATAAGCGGGATTTTTCCCGGTTTCCTCAGGAGTACCGTTCGCAAAAGTACAAAAAAATATTACAAAAACTACTCTTGCAGAATTTTTTTGCGATTATTTTTGAGGCGACCTGTTCCGCGTGTCCGGCTCTGATTCTCGTTTCGGCAAAGCGGAATGGTTTCGCCTGAGGCAATTGTCGCAGTAACGAAACAGAGAAGCTTAGATTCTCATGAATTGTCATATAAATCGGGCGCTTCGCGCCACTTCCTCGCGCCAGGCGCGAGGGGTAGGACGCAAAACGCATCGTCCGGAACTTTTACCGGGCACACATGGGGCAGGGTATCCTACAAAGACCTATCGAAGGCGAAACAGGGCTCCTGCAAATCACCGCGCAACTAGAAAAATTGTAAATTGTTGATTATCAATGGTATGTAAAAATGCGACTTGCTCGGTGAAACCAAATTGGTGCCACCGAGCAAGGGCAAAAATGCTAATTATTTGAGTATCAAGCATGTATATTTGCGTATTGTGCGCGGTGATTTTCTTGAGAGGATGGGGAGCAGCAATTCCTTAATTACGCAGGGGTGCCCCGAAACTTTGTATTAATCATCCGGAACTTTTACCGGGCACACATGTAGTAAAAATATAGATACAACGAACTTATACTTCAATGAAAATACCATTTTTTGTATCTTCGCGTAGTTGGGGCGCTTCAACAAGACATTGGAGGAAGGGCGACCCGAGTGGCAGTTTTTTCTAAGAACAAATATGATATTTACCAATCGGATATGAAATCGGAAAGGGACATATTGATGATGATGCAGGATCAAAAAGAGCAAGGTCGTGCTGAGGGAAGAACTGAGGGAAGAACTGAGGGAAGAGCCGAAGGAAGAGCTGAAGGAAGAGCTGAGGAAAGATCCGAGATTGCCGCCAAGATGAAGTCAATGGGGCTATCCCCGGAACAGATATCCCAGGCAACCGATTTGAGTATTGAGGTCATCAATTCACTATAATCGGTGTTCAAGGCTCCGTTTCTGAGTATTTGTTTTTTGAAGTAACCTCGCGTCCGGCTCCAACCACAGCTCCGCCTCAGCCCCTCAGAGCCCGACTCCAAGCCCAGCCCAAAGGGGAGCCGGGAAAATCAGAAATCAAAGTATTCGAGGCGCTGGAGGGCCTGAGGGATCTGGTCGGAACCTCCGGCAGGGAGAATCAGGACAGTATCGCTGCTACTCTTGCCATCCACTTCAAGAGCAAGTGAACGGTACATATTGAAAGCATCGATCATTGCCTGAGACTGGGCGATGGAGAGATTGACGTCGGAACTGCACTGGTTGAGGGCCTTTGGAGCAATCTTCAGAAGCTTGCCGTAAATGGACATATCCTCAAGAGACTTGAGAGAAACGAGACCGACTCCGGCAGAGGCGACACCGAGCTTCGCAAATGAAATATCGTCAATCACGGATTTGCCCTCAGAGATTCTCGCTTCGAGTTTAGAAATCATATCGGAGATGGAAAGCCTTGCGCCACGGGAATCCACAAAGGAGAAACACTTATAGACCTTGCCGTCAGAGGCCTGCACGAAGGTTTCCGAACTTGACGGCATCGAATAGGCTCCGTTCTGGTATTCTTTGGTCGCCTTCCAGGCCTTGTTCACATCACTGAGGTAGCTGTCGATTGCACTGACGCCGCTAGAGTAGTATTTCACTTCCCATTCGACCCTCGGCTCCACCTTGGCTTCCTTCTTTGATTTCTTTCCACCCCGCGCAGCCGTTTCGCTTCTCGCAGCAGACGCCCCTCTCGCAGCCGCATCACCCCTCGCTGCCGCCGCATAGCCGGCAGGGACCTTGGCGCTGCCGAGAGAATCATTGGCACTGCCAGAAGAAGCCTTGGCGCTGCCGGAAGAAACATTGGCACTGCCGGAAGGGGTGTAGGAATCCGGGATAGGCAGATGGCAAGGGGACTTGCTGAGCTTGAGGTCATGGAAAAGGTACTGCCCGGAGCGTATGTCTCCGCATTCAAGCCAGAACATCAGCTGCCTGCACTTGAAGATAGGCACTGTGACGGTCAAAGGATCCATCTTGTTGTCCAGCCAGAACTCACCCACGAGCACACGGTCAGCCATAACGTTCAGCTTGACGGCATTCAGCACATTCTCGCGGGTCATATTCCCGAACACCTCGGCGAACTCATCGACATATTCCCTCATATTCTCAACCGTGAAGGTGCAACTCTCATACTCGCCCATAGGGTTGAAGGCAGCTGCGGCCGCCTGCTTGTTGCTGCTGTCGTTCAGAAGCAGGGATATGCCCATATTGACAGTGCCGGAAGCGCCGGCGCTCACACCCGTATAGGCCGCGACGTCAGAACTGCTGACGCTGGCGCCGACACCGGTCAAGAGCATAAACACGGCATCCATAACAGTCACATTCTCAAGGCCCAAAGGGATATTCGTCTCAAGCATGAAGCCCTTGTTGATCTCGCGGCCATCCTTCATCCTGAAGGATCTGGTGATGGTGCTGCCGTCGAGGAAACAGTCATCCATACTGAAAGAGGTCAGGTCACTGACGAATCTTCCGTTGTAATGGAAATAAGGCCTTCCGCAGAAATCTATCAGGTCGGTCTCATACGGGGCATCCGGAACCTCGCGCACAAAGAGGTCATTGTCAACGGGTTCGCCCCTATAAAGGATGATATCGCCCACACCTATGACCGTCTGTTTCTCCTTGCCTGTGCCACGGCGCGCGAACTTGAGCGTACGGCACTTGTAAACAGGGATACGGTAGTGCTGACTCGGCCAGGTAGAGTAAATCTTGCGGTCGAAGACGAGCTGGTCATCCACGTATATGAGCAGATTGTCGTCATCCATATATGAACGCTTGCTCAGACAGCCGGCGTCGAAGCTGATCCAGTCATATTCGCCCGCCAGGTCGAAGGCCGCGTAAGAGTCAATCCTGTCGCCCAGAAGAGTGTTACCCGTCGTAAGGAGCAGGCCCTCCCAATACTTCGTGCCGCCCATAGAGAAGGTATAGTGACGGGACTCGCCTTCGAAGAGAGTCGAGTTCGCCTTGCTCACTCCCCTGACAGAGAAAGGCCTTATGCTGGACATAAGCGGACATACGTCCGGCAGCTGGGCTATGCGCTCCTTGTTCGGATTGACCGTCCCGGGAACAGGTACGCTGCCGTCGCCTGCCCTATAGGCATATATATCGACCACAGCGAGTGTCATCCCTCCGAGGAAATCGCTGCTGCGGTATTCCGTGCTTATGGTGAGAGATTCCACTCCCTTCACATCTATGACTATCTGCCTGGAGAGCTCGTTCTGCCTGATGCACTCCTCATACAATGTCTTGCGGTCGCCCTTTACAACCAGCCATACACTGGCGTTGCTGCTCTGGTTATCCCGGGCTCCGGCGATGAAAGAGACTTTCTCAAAGCGCTTGTTCAGCCAGAAAGAGGCGTGTCCCATAGTCTTGCCCATCAGGGCCTGATCGATAGAGAAGGCAAGTCCTGAATCGTATTCCTTGCTGGATACCATAATGGTCTTGACCTCGCTCATAGATGTCTTGAAGCGGTCGCCCAGGACCGGTTTTACATATCCTCCGGAAGACTTGTTGTAATACGCGAGTTCCCTTACCAGCTTGACCTTTCCCGACGGAAGCTTAGGGTACAGACTGTTGGGATTCGATACGCTCTGGCCGGCCTTCCACAGCTTCACATTGGCGAAAGTAACCTCCACGGAGCCACGTACCACACTGAATACCAACTGTTTGGCTGCCTTGATGTCAAGGATAAAGAAACGGGGTGCATCAGAGGCAAAGACCACGTCGTCGAAAACGATGCGTCCGTCGGCCCTTACGGTAACCAGGGAATTATCCGAAAGCGGAGCCTCACCAGATGAATTCGGTCCCACGACGAAGGTGATTTTCTCATATCCTCCGTCTATATTGAAACTTGCAGTGCCCTTGACATTATCGGAGATCAATCCTCCCTCGGGAGAGCCGAGAGTGAACGCCGACGACAGTTTCATGCCGCTGATACGGCAATTTTCCGTTCTGTATTTGGACGTTTCGGCAGCTTTGTATGTCCCCAGGAGAGAGGTCTGGGCATAAATAGCGGTCAGAGCGGCGCAAAGTGCAGCCAAGGTGCATAGCAGTCGTTTCATTTTATTATTCTCTTAATCTTGTTGGACTCGGCGATAAGGGATGACACGGCGGAGCTGTCGTAGTCGGCTATCGCGTCGCGGAACTTGCGTACATTCTCTATGTAGTCGTCGAGTATAGGAACGAGGTTGCCACTGTTTTCAATGAATATGGGCGTCCACATTTCCGGATTGGACTTGGCGAGGCGGACGGTGGAAGAGAAGCCGCCGGAAGCCAGGTCGAAGATATGCTTCTCGCTCTTTTCCTTGTCGAGCACCGTACGCGCCAGTGCGAAGGAAATCACGTGGGAAAGGTGGGAGACATAGGCGGTGTGCACGTCGTGGCTTGAGGAATTCATGTGTATAATCCTCATATTCAGGCAGTCATAGAGCTTCTCGGCAAGACGTACCGCCTTCGGGTCCGACTCCTGCGAATCGCAGATTATGCCGGCCTTGCTGTCGAACATTCCGGACATGGCAGCCCAGGGGCCGCTGTACTCGGTGCCGGCCATAGGGTGCGTGGCGACGTATCGGCGGCGCATAGGATGATAGTGCGCTGCTCGTGCAAGCGGCTCTTTGACCGAACATACGTCTATAACAACCTTGCCGCAGTCTTCGCCGAGCTCACGGAAACGGTCGAGCACCTGCCCCAGCACACCCACGGCGGCGCCGGCTGGAATGGCAATCATTACCAGGTCGCTCCCGTCAACAAGTTTCTCAAAGTCAGCCAGTTCGTCCACTATGCCTATCCTCAGCGCGGCCTCGGCATTGACACTGTCCGCATCCATCCCGACCACCCTGTCGGCAAAGCCCCTGCGTTTGAGATCTATCGCCATTGAGCCTCCTATGAGGCCCAGTCCTATGAGTCCTATTTGCATAATTCCTTGGTATTGAAGTCAATAAGTGATTTGATTGCGGCCTGGCAGACCGGGCAGAAAACCGGGGCCTCATTGGTGTGCATACGGCAGTCGGGATAGCCCCTGAAAACGCCCTTTGACTGGTAGCCTCCGCCTTCATATATGCCTACAAAGCTTTCCGGAGCCGCCCCTTTGGCTATTGCTCGCCACATTTCAGCGGAGTCCGGCGCCGTGTTCAGCCTATATCCCCTTTTCGTGCCGGCCGTCACGTCCCGGCCACGCTTATCGGGGAGCAGTTCCTTCCACTTGGAGGCGAAATCCTTCAGGGTGGTGATATTCTGCTCCCAAGGCTCGGAGTCGGGATAGTAGAGTTCCTCGTACTGGTCGTCATTGTAATATTCGTCTGCGAGGCCGGCGAAACTGTGGCCGAATTCGTGTACCACCACGGGCTTGAAATCTTCGTGGTGCGCAGTCGTCAGGGTATATGAGTTATATATGCCTCCGCCGCCGTAAGTGTCTGTGTTTGCAAGTATTACTATATGTTCATACGGCAGGCCGGCAAGCTGGTCGTGCAGGCTGCGCAGCCGTAGCGTCGTGAGGTAGCGATCCGAGTAGAAGGTGCTGAAATGCGAAGCGAGGGCCGTATTTTTCCATATACCTTCGTGCGGGACGCTGACTCCGCTTTCCGCAGACGGGAGGGCGACGGCGATGAAATTGAAGCGGTCACGGCAGGATGCGAAAGGCTCGTAGGAGAGTATTTCGTCCATTGCGAGCTTCGCGTCAGCGTAGAAAAGTTCCGCCTCGGCGGCCGTATATCCTTCCGCAACCATGGCTATATCAATACATTCTCCGGCCGGCCCGCTTTGCAGCAGCATACGGTGCGGCGCGGCGCTTTTCGGCAGACGGCGTATCAATATGTCCTCCGGGTCCACGATATGCTCGAAAGAGGCGTTGATTTCGCCCTTGTAGCCATATAACTCTATGCGTACAAGCGCCTTTTCGTCGGGCATCGGGGCGAGGAATACGTTCTCGAAGGAGCGCCTGACGCAGACTGCTTCCTCCGTTGCCTGCCACTCCTGGTAGAGGGTCGAGAAACTGTTGCGGTAGAGCGTCCTGCCGTCCGACAGGGCTGTGATGACAAGCTGTCCGTTGCCTTTGAGCGGCACCGAGTCGAGGTTGACGCACCTTCCGGCCCAGCCTTCGAAGCAGGACATTTCGTCCAGGGAGATCTCCGTATGCCTGTTGTCGCCGGAAAATATATAGTCGAGACGCAGGGTGCAATCGCTGCCGTCCTGCCGCGGGCTGCATTCAGCCGAAAAAGAAACTGCCGTGGACGCAATGACCACGGACAGCATCGTTGTAAATCTTTTCATATATCTGTCCGTTCAGGGCAAATATATGAAATATCTTTCAGTTGCAGCAGCCTGTCTGTCAGTTGTTGTAGGCAGTCTCGCCGTGTTCGTATATATCCAGGCCCTCCTCCTCTACGCGGGCCTCCACGCGTATGCCGGCCGTCTTGTGGAGCAGGAAGAACAGTATGAATCCGCATACGAAGGACCAGGCGATGATGCTGACTGCACCGAGGGCCTGAACGCCCAGCATACGCCATCCGCCGCCATAGAAAAGGCCGCCGTCGGTTGCGAAGAGGCCGGTGAGCAGGGTTCCCAGCACGCCGCAGACCCCGTGTACGGATACTGCGCCGACAGGGTCGTCGATATGGCATATCTTGTCTATGAACACTACCGAGCCTGTCATTGCTGCGCCGCAGATGACGCCGGTAAGAGCGGAACCGCCTATGCTCATCAGGTCGCAGCCGGCGGTTATGCCTACGAGGCCGGCGAGCACGCCGTTGCATACCAGCGAGAGGGACGGCTTGCCGTAGAGCAGCCAGGTGAGAACGAGGGAGGAGAGGCCTCCGGTTGCGGCAGCCATATTGGTGGTGGTCATCACGTGGGATATGGCTATGGCGTTTTCACTGCCTTCGGCACCGAGCTGAGAGCCGGGGTTGAAGCCGAACCAGCCGAACCAGAGTATGAAGACACCGAGGGCGCCGAAGGTGAGGTTGTGGCCCGGAATGGCGTTGGAACGGCCTCCCTTGCCATATTTGCCTATACGCGGTCCAAGTACGATTGCGCCTGCAAGGGCGATGAAGCCGCCGCAGCTGTGTACGACCGCCGAGCCTGCGAAGTCGTGGAAGCCGAGACCGGCGAGCCAGCCGCCGCCCCAGGCCCAGTGTCCTTCGACAGGATATATGAGCACCGACACGACAACGGAGAATATCATATACATAGAAAATTTCGTCCTTTCGGCCATTGCGCCCGAGACTATGGTAGCCGCGGTCGCGCAGAAGACGGTCTGGAAGATGAAGAAGGCTTCTTTGGGGATGTTGCCGTCGGGATAGAAGCTGCAGTCGAAGAGATGGATGGAGCCTATGAAGCCGTTGCCGTCGCCGTGCATCAGGCCGAAGCCCACAGCCCAGAAGAGTACGCTTCCTATCATAAAGTCGAGGAAGTTTTTCATTAGTATGTTCGCGGTGTTTTTAGCCCTGGTGAAGCCTGCCTCCACGAGGGCAAATCCCGGTTGCATGAAGAATACCAGCATCGCTGCGATGAGTACCCATATTGTGTCAAGTCCGCTAATCATTTTTCTTTCGTTTTAAGGTTGTTGATTGGGCCGGTCCGTTTCCGAAGAGACTGATCGGGTGTTATTTCTTCTCAGCGACCACGTTTTCACCGTGCTCATAGGTTCTTATGGACCACACGTCATCGACCGGGCTGACGAAAATGCGGCCGTCTCCGACCTCGCCTGTCCGGGCAGCCCTGATTATGGCGTCTATCGCCGGCTGTACGAACTGGTCGCGGCATACGATGGTGATTTCGATACGGGAGATGATGTCAGTGCTGTACATCACACCCCTGTAGATTCTGTCCTGCCTGTCCTGCCCTATGGCTTTGACTTCGGAGTAGGAGAACCAGTTGATGTCGGCGGCGAAGAGGGCCTCTTTGACATCCTCGAAGCGTGTCCTTCTGATGATAGCTTCAATTTTTTTCATTTGGTTTTCGGTTTTGGGTAATCTGGAATAAACTGTTTCAGATCCGAATAGGATCGTCGGGAGGAGCTTATTTCCCGATTGCCCCGGTTAATAAAAAAGGCCGATCCCTCAGGACCGGCCCAACTGATATTGATTTGCTCTATTCTATTCTCTTCTCTTAACTTTCGCGCCTTCCAGACCGGTTTGGACAACGCAGAGCGGACAGAGACTGGAATCCCTGCTGCTGAGCCTGCTGGTTCTGCTGAGCCTGTGATATGAATTTTCTGGTGTTCATTTTGATTTCTCTTCGCAAAACTACAAATATTTTGGACATTTTGTACAGAGCCCGCGACTTTTTTTATGATTTTTTTGCGGGAGAGGAAAAGCTGAGAAACGAGCGGTGGGGATGGCGATGAGACGAGCGGAGGGGATGAGCGAAGGGAGGTGCGGAGAGGAAGAGCGGAGAGGGTGGGTTGTGGGGATGGGCGGGAACAGACGCCACTCCGGCGGCTTTTTACTTAGGATTATGCCGCCTCCATGGCATTCTGTCCCCGCCCTCCGCAACAACGACCTTCCGCAGGCGGGCCGTTCTACTTGTCGACACAATAATGCTGCAGGCGGGACTATTCTTCTTTGCTGCGACGACTGCTGCAGGCGGAACTAATCTACTTTGCGGCAAAGAAAATTAGAATCGGACGCGGCAACGTAGCGGCAACGACTTCGCAGGCGGGCCATTCTACCTGTCGGTACGATGGCGCTGCAGGCGGAACTGTTCTAGTTCGCAGCAAAGACTGCTGTAGGCGGGCCGTTCTACTTTGCGGCAAAGAAAATTAGAATCGGACGCGGCATCGTGGCGACAAAGACTGCTGCAGGCGGACCGTTCTACTTGCGGGCACGATAGCGCTGCAGCGATTCTTGATTTTAAGCCCAGAATTGGCAATCACTGCAGCACAACCTATCATTTCGGGGACTTCCGTGCAGCGATTCTTGATTTCAGGCCAAGAATTGAGAATCGATGCAGCCAAAAGGTCAAAACAAGGGCAATCCGTGCA
>SAMEA3663028__coassemble_916_pt1 | contig 9957 bp, 9 predicted proteins | sample SAMEA3663028__metabat2_low_PE_012 | metagenome-assembled genome bin SAMEA3663028 (sample SAMEA3663028) | pig gut metagenome | biome: pig gut; feature: pig-associated habitat; material: faeces | place: France | collected 2012
AGGCGGCATAGCCCTAAGTAAAAAGCCGCCGGAGTGGTACCTGTCCCCGCTGTAACGCCTTCGGCATCTGGTTTCAGCTTCTCCCCGCTGTAACGCTTTCGGCATCTGGTTCCAGCCCCTGCAACGATTCTTCAGCCCGGGATATTTATAATTAAGGATATTTAGATATCTTTGTGAGTGAGTCCTTTTAACTTCAGGAATTATTATTGATGCACTATGAAAAAAACAACGACCGCCCTTTTGGCTATCGCAGTATCGCTTGCTTCTGCCATTCCAGGAATGGCACAGAGCAGGACCACTTCCACAAGGGCATCTTCATCCCAATCCTCAACGGCTTCACGATCAACCACGACGGTTTCCCGTTCGTCCGGCAGCACTTCCCGCTCAACATCGACAGATAGCAAGTCTTCGTCAGCGTCTGCCGCCAGTACGAGCCGCTCGTCCTCGACAACTACACAGACCCCGATCCGCTCGTCTTCAACGACTTCGGCTACTACGAACCGTTCATCCTCGACGACTTCGACTACCCCGAGCCGCTCGTCTTCAACGACTTCGGCTACTACGAGCCGCTCGTCCTCGACAACTACACAAACCCCGAGCCGTTCGTCCCAGACGACAACTGCGACTACGCCTAGCCGCAGCAGCTCAACTGGTAGCAGCTCGAACTCAAACCGCATAACGACTACAAGACCAAGTTCTGCAACGCGCAGTACGGCGACGGCCCCAAGCAGAACGGCGACGACGCCGATACGCTCTACCACCACCCCTAGCCGCAGCACAAGTACCACCACCCCAAGTCGCAGCAATGCTGCCGCGAGCACCCCGAGCAGAAGCACTGCTGTCAGCCAGAGTTCTACGACGGTGAGCAATGTCAACGGCAGCAGGGCGCCTCAGCAGAAGCCGCAGAGCGTGACGGCCAGCAGCTCGGTTTACCGGAACACGTCCGTGACTCCGTCCAGCGCTTCCCAGGCGCGCCAGACCCCGCCTATCCAGGTGGCGGCAACGGTTGTCGTGCACGAGCACCACGTCATCGACAGAGTCCCGCCATGCAAGAAGAGCTATGTGCCGTACAAATATATATGCCACTACTTCGATCCGGGCTTCCATTACTTCGGCTACAGGGTGAAGAGGCTTCCGCCAAGGGCCTACAGGATTCCGCACTATCATCGCTATTATTATTGCTATGAAGGCATATATTACCATTACCATAACCACGAGTATTATGTGTGCCGACCGCCTTACGAGACCGTGCTGGCCTACGAGATGATGAAGAATCTCGAACTTGCGGCTGTGCGCATACGCTACTACAACACCCTGAACAGGACCTATAGCGCAATCAGCAAGAACAACGAGTTCATCGTGTCTCAGAACGAGACCATAGCCCGCAACAACGAAATTATAGCAGAGCAGGAGCGTATCATTGCCAAGAACAATGCAATCATCGCCCAGCAGAATTCTATGATGAGCAGCACCCCGGGAATAGCAATGACCACCAATGACGGACGTTACCTCGCCGCAAAGGCCTATGAACAGGCCGAGGAGGCCGGTCTGGTGCAGAGCTATGCCGCATCAGGCATAGACTATTACTACCAGGACGGAGTCTTTTATGTGATAGAGAATTCGCAGTACAAGGTGATCGTACCTCCTGCGGGAGCGCTTGTCGAGTATCTGCCTGAGGATTACGACATAATCAATATCAAAGGCCAGGACTACTACAGGGTGGATGACACCATCTACAAGACGACCACAGTTGACGGTACCCTTTATTTCGAAGTTCTCGGACAGCTGGAGGACTGATATGGGAAGGGGAAAGGACAATATCAGATACAGGGAGATGGAGGTCGCGGAAGGGACCTACGTCCCCGATTGCGATGTCTGCTATCCTGAGCAGGACCCTGACGAGCATATAATGCCGGTGCGCTACGATGGCACCGAAGTAGTGCTAGACGAGAATTATCCCTATCTGGATGACAGTTTCCGCTACAGGTTCAACCATTTCATGAATGCCACGCTGCTCCGCCTGCTCGTAATGCACGTCAACCGGCTGCGCTACGGTCTGAAGGTGGAGGGCAGGGAAAAGCTGCGCCGCAACAAGGCCTTGCTCAGGAACGGAGCCATCACGGTGTGCAACCACGTCTATCGCTGGGACCTCTCCTGCGTGCTTCATGCCATACGCCCGCACCGTACCTGGTTCCCGATTTACGGGGAGCATCTTCGCGGAAAGGATGCCTGGTTCATGAGATATCTCGGGGGTGTGCCCGTGCCTGAAACCCGCTCCGGAATGCGTCCTTTCAATGAGGCTTTCGATGAACTCCATCGTCGCGGAGAGTGGATACACGTGTTCCCCGAGTCCTGCAGCTGGAAGCATTACGTGCCTATACGCCCCTTCCATAAGGGCGCATTCACCATGGCCTACAAATACGGGATGCCACTGGTGCCATTCGTGATCTCATACAGGGAGAGAAAAGGCATATTCCGCTGGTTCGACAAGGCGGACACGCCCCTGATGACCGTGCACGTGGGAGATGCTATAATTCCGGACCTGAACCGTCCGCGCAAGGAAGAGGTGGACAGGATGCTGCGTGAGGCCCACGCCCAGATGGTGAAAATGGCCGGAATCGTGAAGAACCCGTGGCCTGCCACCCTTGAGCCCTGAGCCGCTTAGGCCAGAACCTTGAAATACTCCAGGATTTCACTCCAGAGCATATCCTTACAGAGGGGACCGTGTTTACCGCGGTCCTTTTCTTTTTCTATCAGGTGTATGAACTGCAGGCCGGCTTCCGCGGCGCCACCGTCGGTCTTGACCCTGTCTCCTATCATAAGAGTCTCCTCGGGCCTGACCCCGAGCAGAGAGCAGACCTTTGTGAATACCTGAGGGCAGGGCTTGAGACCGCCCAGCTCGGGAGATTCCCACACTCCGTTGAAGAGTATGCCTCCCAGGCCGCATGCCGCCAGTTTTTCCTCCGCCAGGGCATAGTCAGAGAGGACCGCGGTACGATAGCCGTCACGGCGCAGTCTGAGCATCAGATCCTTCAGCTGGGGACGCTTGTAGAAATCCTCGCGTATGATGCGCACCTGATTGGGAAGGTAGCGGCGCCAGAACCATTCCCTGCAACGCTGAGCCTTTTCTTCATTGCCCTTGCCCATAAGCAGGAAGAGTTCATCGTAGTACTCGTCCCCGCTCCCGAAGCAGCGGCCCTGCAGTTGCCTGCGGCAACGTCTCTCGGCCGCCAGCTTCAAGATGTTGCCGGGGTCGGCGAGTATGAGCCTCAAAGGAAAGAAGCGGGGTTCGTATAGAGTCCCGTCAAGGTCGAAAATGACAGCCTTAATCATTTACGGTCAGCTCTTTGAATTTGGAATGCCTCTTTTCGTCCAGCAGCAGGAGAGTAAGCTTGAACTGTCCGTCGCGGGCACCTTCGTCTATGCAGCGCTGCTTGAAGGTCTCGAAGGAGTCTTTGACCAGACGGTATGTAGCCGGGTCCTTGATGCGGAGGCTGTCCCTCTTCGAGGCATATTCGCAGTTGATTGAGTTCAGGGCTTCGTCCACCTTCGCAGTGAACTCCTCGGCCTGCTCCTGAGTGGTGCTGCGGTCGGAGAACTCCCAGTAGAAATCATAGGAGGACCTCTCCTGGTCGGCGAAGCCCACGAAGAAGCGGGTCATCATACCGGTCTCCTGCTCAACCTGATGGACGGCATCGCAGAACTGCTTCTCGTAGAGCTTCTCTCCCGTCATCGACACGATTCCCTTGGTCTTCTGGATGAGATGCACGGTAGGGGAGTTCCTGTACTTCGGTCCGACTTCGAGCAGGTCGGTCATATTGTAGCGGTAGAGTCCCGCCCAGGTCGTTACGAACGGGCAGTAGCGTTTGCCCTCCTCGAGCTGGTCGAGCTGCAGGAATTCCGGATTCTCGCTGTCCATATCCTCTTCACGCACAAATTCATAGTAATGGAAGTGAGGGAAAAGCACGGTGTTCAGACTGCCGTCCATCACCAGGCCGAAGCGGCACTCCGAAGCGAAGTAGCCGAATTCCATGTGAAGCATGTGATCCGGGAAGGAACCCTGGAATTTCTCGATGTACTTGTCGGTGTTTCCGCATTTCCATGTGTTGAGGACCTGAAGGTTCGGCCAGTAGTGCTTTGGAAGCACGGTTCCGTATTTCTCCTTGAGGGCTCTCAGTTCGGCGGCGCGCTTCGGGTTCGGTTTCACGCAGGCTTCCAGTTCGGCCCTGATCTCCGCCGCGATGTTCAGCTTGGAGGATATGGTGCCGTGCTCTATGTCGTTCACATATTCGTCGAAATACTCGTTCACATTGTTCTGCAGTTCGACTATGGTGGACGGGTTAGCTGTGATGATGATGCTTATGTCCTGCTCTATGCCCATACGCATCAGGATATAATACCTTGAATTGTAGTCGGTTATGGAGTAAACGCACTGCGGGTTGGAGTACAGCACCTTCATGAATTCCGGGCAGTCCCTCTGCGTCACGCCGGATACGGAGCCGAAGACAGTACCGTCCGGGGCATAGCCCTCGATGACCTTGCCCACAATGCTGAGCGCCTTGCCCTTATAGACCTTCGGACGGTTTCGTATGAAGTTGAAAAGCCACAGATGCGTCATCTTGCTATATACCATCTTCATATATTCCCTGGTCATCGGAATCCATTTCGGCTCTGCGGTGGAGCCGGAGGTGGTTGCGTACATCAGCGGCTTGCCCGGGAAGAGAATGTCGCTTTCTCCGTTCTTGTGCCTTTCCACATAGGGCCTGAGGTCCTCGTATTCGTTTACCGGCACGTTTTTCTGCCAGCGCCTGTAGAGTTCCGCGTCATCCTTTGCTTCGAGTATGCCCGCGAAGTCGTGTTCTTTGCCATAGACCGTGTCCTTGGCATAATTGAGTATGTTCCTGAGTGTGCAGGCTGCCGCCTTCTGGGGGTTACGGCTCGCCCTGTTGAGTCTGGCCAGCTGTATGCTGCCCGCGCAGGACAGCAGCAGATTGGCTACAAGCATGTTTTTTGTTCCCATCAGTTTAGGTTTATCAGTTTATATTTCAGTTGTTTGCAATCGTTTCGTACAGTCTCCGCAGGGTAGTGTCGTCGCCCGAGGCTTCCAGTTCCATGCTGAAGCCGTCGTGGCGTATCAGCCCTTTTTCCTCCATCAGTTTCAGCAGCTGTTTCGCGGCTGCGGGGGCCGGGTCTATGAAGCGCACGTCCTCTCCGGCTATCTTCTTCATCAGCGGCAGCAGGAAGGGATAGTGTGTGCATCCCAGGACTATGGTGTCGGCGCCGGCGTCCAGCAGCGGCTGCAGGCTCAGGCGCACCGTCTCTTCTGCCTCCGGTCCTTCCGTCGTGCCGCTCTCCACCAGGCGGACGAAACCCTCCCCGACGTGCTCCACTATCTTGATATCCCCCGACCAGCGGTCCCTCGTGTCGTGATATTTCTCGGCCCTGAGCGTTCCCGCAGTCGCAAGCACGCCCACAACGCCACTACGTGTGAGTGCGGCCGCCGGTTTGACGGCAGGCTCCATACCTACGAAGGGCATATCGAATTCGGCGCGAAGGCTGCTTATTGCGGCGGCGGTGGCGGTGTTGCATGCGACGGTGACTATCCCGCAGCCCCGTTCCCTGAGGTGCCGCGTAATGGCTCTGGCCCTCTCGGTCACGTATTCCCTGCTCTTCTCTCCGTAGGGGCAATGGGCATTGTCGGAGTAATATATATACCTCTCGTCGGGCAGCAGTCTGATTGCTTCCCTAACTACGGAGAGGCCGCCGGCCCCGGAGTCGAAAAAACCTATCATCTCCGCAAATATATATAATTCATCAATAAATTTTATCTTTGCCGGCGAAACGAAACTAAAACCTTAGACAAATGATGCAACTCTATCAGAGAACGCGCAAGATGAGGGAGAAGTATGTCGATACGCTTGCAAAGCTGTATGACTACTCGACCAGCATCTTCACGAAAGAGCGTTTTACCGCCTGGCACGACAATGCCAAGGGCGGCTACACCTACGGAAGTTTCAAACTCGAATGCGATTCCATATCCAAACTCCTGACGCAGTACGGAGTAGGCGAAGGGGACAAGGTGGCTATATTCGGTCAGAGCATGCCTAACTGGTCGGTGGCTTTCTTCAGCGCTGTCGCCTTCGGCAGGATTGCCATTCCCATACTTCCGGACAGCTCCGAAAACGAAGTCAACAACATAGTGCGCCACTCCGGTTCCGATGTGCTTTTCGTCTCGCAGAGACTCGCTTCCAGGGTGAGTGCAGAGCTGAGGGATTCGATGAAACTCATCGTGGATATGGATACCCTTGAGATCATAAAGTCCGATGATTCCCGTTTTACCTGTGACGGAAAGACCATTGTCCCCACTCCGGACGACATCGCCGCAATCATATACACATCCGGGACTACCGGAAGTGCCAAGGGCGTGGTCCTGACCCACAGGAACCTGGCCTCGAACGTGGTATCCTGCTGCCGTTCCTGCAAGAGGGACCGCAAGGACCGCTGGCTCTCGCTCCTGCCTTTGGCTCACACTCTGGAGATGACAGTCGGAATGCTCTATCCGATGTTCTGCGGCGCTTCCATATATTATCTGCAGAAACCTCCCGTTCCGGCCCTGCTGCTGAAGGCGATAAAGCAGGTCCGTCCTACCACGATACTCTCCGTGCCGCTTATCATAGAGAAAATCTACAAGGGCAGCGTGCTTCCGACCATAAAGGGCAGCCGCACCCTCAGATGGATGGACAAGCACGCCAACAGGCTGATGTGCAAGATTATAGGTATGAAGCTTAAAAGCACCTTCGGCGGTCATCTGACCTTCTTCGGAGTAGGCGGCGCGAAAATGGACCCGGAGGTGGAGTCCTTCCTCCTCAAAGCCGGCTTCCCTTATGCGGTGGGCTACGGTCTCACCGAAACGTCCCCGCTGGTTGCCTATTCGCTGAAGCGCTGGCGTTGCGTGGGATCCATTGGCTATCCCGTGTATAACGTGAAAATGAAACTCATCGACGTGAATCCTGAAACGGGGGAGGGCGAAATCGTGGTCAAGGGACCTAATGTGATGCTGGGCTATTACAAGGATCCGAAGAGGACCAAGAGCGTCTTCACCGAAGACGGCTGGTTCCGCACCAACGACCTTGCCGTCATCGACGGGAAGGGACGCTTTTTCATCAAAGGCCGCAAGAACAATATGATTCTGGGCTCATCGGGAGAAAACATATATCCAGAAGAGATAGAAAGCGTGATCAACAACCAGGACGGCGTCACCGAGTCCATAGTGGTGGAACGCAACGGCCGCCTCGTCGCACTGGTGCAGCCTTGCGACGGCTTCATAGACTGGAACTCCGAAAGCGAGGAGAAGATTTACGAAAAGCTGGACAGCTGGAAGGCGAAACTGCTCAAGAAGGTCAACAAGAATGTGAACAAGACCTCCCAGGTCAGCTCCATAGAGGTGATGAAGGAGCCGTTCGAGAAGACCGCGACTATGAAGATACGCCGCTTCAAGTACAAGGAGTCCGCTCCGACCGTGGAGGCCGGGCGCAAGGATGGCGTCAATTCTCCAGCCAGTTCAGAAAATCCTCGCTCCGGGAACGACTGACGACCAGTTCGCAGGGAACGTTCACCGAAGGACAGATGCGCAGCCTGCCTCCCTGGAGGCGGGTGATGCTCGAAATGGCCCCGCTGGAGACTATGCAGCTGCGGGATATCCTGAAGAAGCGTTCTCTGTCCAGCCGCTCGGCGATCTCGTCGAGTGTAGCGTCCACAACGAAGCAGTTGCCATTGTCGGTGACCAGGAAATTGCATTTGTCTTCCGAGAAGAAACACGCAATCTCGGATGCCTTTACTGGCACTATCTTATCATTGAAACGCACGATGAAGCGGTCCTTGGAACAGGACCGTTTTTCGTTTTCCCTGGCTTTCATCATGTTTTCGAATATGCCCTGCCAGTCCGGAGCCGCATTGTCCCTGTGCACGCGGGACAGTGCCCTCTGCAGGGCCTCGTTGCCAATAGGCTTCAGGAGGTAGTCTATGGAACCCTCCTCGAAGGCCTTTACTGCATAATTGTCGTATGCCGTGGTCATTATCACATCGGCCTTCACGTCCACCTGACGGAAGATCTCGAAACAGTTTCCGTCGGAGAGCTCGACATCCATAAAAATGACGTCCGCCCTGTTTGCGCGCAGCCACCCGACGCTTTCCTCCACAGAGGAGGTCATTCCGCATATCTCCGCCTCCGGACAGATACGGCTTATGTTTTTTGCGAGCGAGGCCTGGGCCATAGGCTCGTCTTCGATTATAAGTATCTTCATAGTTTCTGTGTTCATATTGTCGGATAAGCCCTAGAGCAGCGGCAGGGTTACCGTGTAGTTCATCTCGTCCTGTTCAATCAGAATATCTTTTCCGGATATGTCCAGGAATTGCTGCTTTATGTATTTCAGCCCCTTGCCCGTGGAATTGACAGGGCTCAGTTTGGGACAGAGATTGTTGCTCACTCTCAGCCACTTCTCGGAAGATGAAGCGGATACGTCTATTGTCAGAGGGTTCCTGCGGTCAATCGCATTGTGTTTGGTGGCATTCTCGATCAGCAGCTGCACTGCGCAGGGAACCGTGCACATTTTCAGGGCTTCGTCGTCCAGTTCGAAGTTCACTGTCAGGCCCTGAGGGAAGCGCAGCATCATCAGGTCCACATACTGGCGGGTGAATTCTATCTCGTCTCCAAGTTTCACCAGCACCTGCTCCTCGTGACCTAGCATATAGCGGTATATGCCCGAAAGTTTGCGTATGTATTCGCTGGCCTTTTCACTCTCTCCGTCATTCACCAGGCAGTCCAGCACGTTGAGGGAATTGAAGAGGAAATGCGGATTGACCTGCTGGCTGAGTTTCAGGTAGCGGAACTGCGCGAGATGGCGTTTTTCCTTCTCTTTGCGGACGTTTCGCCGCTCCACTATCTCGTATCCCACCATCACCAGTACCACGAGCAGGGTCATCACGCAGAATGAGCTGAGGAAGTAAAGCACTTCCTCCGTTCCCCTCGAGATGTTGAAGACACCCTTCCTGTAGCAGAGAGACAGGGCGATTCTGGTAAGATAGACCCCCAGAATGGCAATCACCGTCCACGTCCTCGTCACCCTGTCGCGGCTCGTCTCCTGGGAAAAGAGACGGCTCAGGGCCAGTATGGTCCAGCCCACGGCTTCGGTGGTGATGAAGGTGGAGAGGGAATATATGCCCATTTCCGGCATCCCCGTCTTGGCAATCACCATAGCTATGACGGTGCCCAGAAGATAGCCGGCGAGGTTGCCGAAAGCTATGGCGCAGTTGATGACGTTCAGGGATTTCTGCTTCCTCAGACAGATCTGAACTATCATCATTATGGTCAGCAGGGTGAGGACATATTCGTCCGGCACGCCCAAGAGTCGGCAGACTATGGCTGAGGCGGCGTGCAGCAGCGCATATATATGAATTATCAGGGAGACCCTCATGGATTTTTCCAAAATGATGCACGAATTTAATCAATTGCCGGCGGAATTCCAACTTTTTGTTCGTCGCCCGAATCTTGCCGTTCGTCGGTTTTTTCGTGCCGTCTGTCCTCTCGCGTATATAGTAAAGGTATATATTCTTTATATTTGCGGATACCACGTAATGAACTGATAACCAATATATGTCCACAAAAAGACGTCTTTCTTTCGGACAGCTTGTGAACCTGAGTTTCGGGTTTTTCGGCGTCCAGATTGCATATTCTCTGCAGAGTGCAAACATAAGCAGGATTTTCGCCACGCTTGGCGCGGATCCCCACAGTCTCAGCTATTTCTGGATACTTCCTCCGCTTATGGGTATGCTCGTTCAGCCGCTCATAGGCAAGTGGTCCGACAGAACCTGGTGGGGCTGGATGGGCCGCCGCAAGCCGTATCTGCTCATAGGCTCGGTGATTGCCGTGATAGTAATGGCCCTGCTGCCTAACGCGGG
>SAMEA3663028__coassemble_935_pt1 | contig 9860 bp, 5 predicted proteins | sample SAMEA3663028__metabat2_low_PE_012 | metagenome-assembled genome bin SAMEA3663028 (sample SAMEA3663028) | pig gut metagenome | biome: pig gut; feature: pig-associated habitat; material: faeces | place: France | collected 2012
GCTTATTCGTAAAGTCAATCTTTGTTGACAATATGATCTTCGCTTACTTCCTGGGTATGTGCTCATACCTGGCAGTATCGAAGAATGTGAAGACAGCCAACGGTTTGGGTATTGCTGTTATCCTCGTGCTTCTCATCACACTCCCTATCAACTACCTTCTCAACAAATATGTCCTCTCTCCGGGGGCTCTCAGCTGGCTCGGCGACAATTTCGCCGGCGTGGACCTGAGCTTCCTGAGCTTCATCGTCTTCATCGCGGTGATTGCAGGCATAGTCCAGGTTGTGGAGATGGTTGTGGAGAAATTCATGCCTTCACTCTACTCTTCCCTGGGTATATTCCTTCCGCTCATCGCAGTGAACTGCGCCATTCTCGGCGGTTCCCTGTTCATGCAGCAGAGAGAGTTCGTGAACGTAGGTGAATCCGCTGTCTATGCACTCGGTTCAGGTATAGGCTGGTATCTTGCAATCGTGGCCCTTGCCGCAATTCGCGAGAAACTCTCCTACTCCAATGTTCCGGCTCCGCTGAAGGGACTCGGCATCACCTTCTTCACCGTAGGTCTTATGGGAATGGCCTTTATGGCCTTCATGGGTATTTCACTTTAACAGAGGAGGATATTTATCATGACAAAAACTATAATAGCAGCAATGGCCATAATGGTCATCGTGATACTTGTCCTCGTGGCCCTGCTCCTGTTCATCAAGGCAAGGCTCACTCCTAAGGGCAAGGTCAAAATCGACATCAACGAAGGCAAGAAGGTTGTGGAGGTAACTCCTGGAGGAAACCTGCTCAACACCCTTGCCGAGCAGCAGATTTTCCTCCCTTCCGCCTGCGGTGGAAAGGGAAACTGCGGGCAGTGCAAGTGCCGTGTCGTTGACGGCGGTGGAAACATACTTCCTACCGAGGTCGGTTTCTTCAACCGCAAGCAGATTCAGGACCACTGGAGACTCGGCTGCCAGGTCAAGGTCAAGGAAGACCTCAAGATTGTCATTCCTGATTCAGCCCTCAGCGTCAAGAAGCTCGAGTGCGAAGTCATCAGCAACGACAACGTGGCAACCTTCATCAAGGAATTCACCGTCAAGCTTCCTGAGGGCGAGCATCTTGAGTTCAAGAGCGGCGAGTACATCCAGATCGACATCCCTGCCTATGAGCTCGACTTCAAGGATATCGACGTCGCTCCGGAATACAGGGCCGACTGGGAGAAATTCGGATTCTTCAATCTCCACTCTTCCAACCCTGTCCCTACCATCCGCGCCTACTCCATGGCCTCATATCCTGGTGAGAAGGGCATCATAAAGCTCAATGTGCGTATCGCTACCCCTCCATTCGACAGGAGCGTACCTCGCGAGCTCGGCCCTAAGCTTCTCCCGGTAAACCCTGGCATAGCATCATCATACGTCTTCACCCGCAAGCCTGGTGACAAGGTTATCATCAGCGGTCCTTACGGCGAGTTCCTTCTCCCGAAGAACGATCCTGATTCCCAGGAGTACATCTTCGTCGGCGGCGGTGCCGGTATGGCTCCTCTCCGCAGCCATATAATGGAGCTCTTCAAGACCCAGAAGACCAAGAAAGAGGTTCACTTCTTCTATGGTGCCCGCGCGCTTGTCGAGGCCTTCTATCTTGAGGATTTCGCAGAGATCGAGAGGGAGTTCCCTAACTTCCACTTCCATCTCGCCCTCGACCGTCCGGATCCTGCAGCCGATGCAGCCGGAGTGAAGTACGTGGCCGGCTTCGTTCACAACGTGATGTACGAGACCTACCTCAAGAACCACGAGGCACCGGAGGACATCAAGTACTTCATGTGCGGTCCTCCTATGATGGTGAACTGCGTGAACCAGCTTCTCGACAGCCTCGGCGTCGAGCCAAGCAACATTCTCTACGACAATTTCGGTGCATAATCCCACCGCAAAAGTTCAAAGAGGCCGCCCTTCATCATCTGGGTGGCCTCTTTTTTATTACCTGTTCAAGCGACCTGTAACGCTGCCTGACCTATTACATACCCTATCCGATCTTCCATTCAAGTCCCAGTTCCTCACCAATTTCCTCTATCGTTTCGGAAACCTCCACGATATCCACCTCCTCACCCTTCATCTTGACAAGCAGGTCGTTGAAAACCTGTTGGTTCCTGGTTATCCGGTAGAATTCGTCCAAAAGTTTGTCATCCGGCGCAACTGTCGCGAGACGGTTAACGACCGCCAGCGTAGAGTTGACTACAGATAGGAAAAACTTCGTCTCAAGGTTTGCAGGGCGGCCTTCGCAATAATCAATCAGATTGCCGTACGCGGCTGTCGACGAAGAAACGAGAGCCATATGGGCACGGAGAGCAACGCCCAGGTTGGAGGCAGAGTCGAGATTGCCGTATATGGCGAGGCGTACGTTCATCAGCAGCCGGAACGAGGCTGCCAGCGCGCTGTCATAGGCTCCAATTTCCATATAGGCTCCTATCGATGCATTGTAGGCGTGCAAAAAAAGCGTATACATCTTGACGGAATTCTGATCAAGTTCCCATCCTGCAACGAAATTGTCCGCCGATTGCGTGAGTTCGCCTGCGAGTCTGGCCACTTCGCTGTCGCAACGCTTCTTGCGGCGGCCGAATACCGCCTTAAGCCCCTTCCCAGCCGACAGTTCCGACTTGAGGCTGTTGGCAAGCTTCATCTGCTGTGCCGCCTGAGGCTGGAATGCCGCCGTCATAAAGTCTGCTCCTGCCTTGCGTTTGACCCTCGGCTCCTTGCGGACTTCCGCTTCCGCCATCTCGGAGAGCATTTGTGAATACTTCTTTTCCGCTGCCCTGTCCTTGTTTTTCCTCGCCTCTTCCGCGAGCTGCGCGAGAAGGTTCACCAGCCCGACATCTACATTGCTCTCTGCTCTTACGCCGAGCTTTTTCGCCCGCAGAAGGGCCTCCAGGGCCGCATTCCGGCTCTGCTGAGGACTCGCGTCAGGATATCCGAGCAGCAACGCGCCTACCACCAGCGCCTCCTCTGCATTCATCACCCCGATGTCGAAAGTCAGGAGCTTACCCACGATGTCAGCTGCAAATTCGGTATTGTCCCCCTTGTCCCACAGCGACCTTTCGGTGTTGTAGATGAAATAGATGGCCGTGCTCTGGTCAAGCAGGTCAAGGTAGTGCAGGAAACGGGGACGGAGAGCGTGCAGGAAGATCCGTCCCGGGCTCCGGAAATACAGCCTCGTCTTGTCGGAAAAGATGTAATCTTCATCAGGAAATACAAGAAGTGAAGCCAGCAACGGGTCTTCGGACAGGACTACAAATACTGCAAGCAGGTTCATGGCCATCTCATCGTCCTGAGGCAGACCACCGAAATATCTGGCTGCGGACCCGTAGAGGGATGCACGCTGAGCCGCGTCCTCCGGTTCAAGTCCGGCAGTGCAGGTCCAGACGTGGTGCACGCTGTCCTCGCTTACAAACTCCCCGAGAAGGGTGCACAGGCGCAGAAAGACGGTCTCGTCCCAAAATTGGTTTCCCAGCTGCTCGAGGTCGCGCTGACGCATCCCACCGGGAGCGGCGGAAAGAAGCAGGAAGATGTCGCGCCAGCGGGTGTCCACCCTGAGGTTGGCAATCATCTTGTCAAGCGTCCAGCCGAACAGGTCACGAGCTTCAGAGCACTGCTTGAGCTCAGTCCATATTGCTGTAAGGTAATTGTTTATGGCTTGTATCTGGTTCTCCCCAGCATTGCGTATGCGACTGAAGTCGCTGCTGTCGAGGCTTTCGAAAAGTCGAAATACCGTGCATATCTGAAGCGGAGTCGATCCGGACATTTTGTCGCCTCCCATACTTGAAGGAAGCTCAAGGAAGAAGAGTTTCTGCAGATGTATTATAAGGGTGTCAAGGTCCTGCCCTGAAACAGACCCCGACCGGGAGACGAGCTTAAGCTGCGGATTGCGTCTGAGAAGATCGCCGCAGTCGCTTCCCGAGTAGCAGAAAAGAGCATCCACCTTGTCCGAGAGGGCTCCGGATATGGCACCGTATGCCGCACCGAGATTCTGCAGGTCATCAAGAAAGATGCTTACCCTGTACCCTTTGGAAGTGGCCCTCTCCACCAATGAGCGGAAAAGTGTACATAAACGGGTCAAAGGGGTTTTGGAAGGATCCATCAGTTCGGTTTCCGACAGCTGCGCTTCTCCCGCTCGGGAGGCAAGCTCGCAGCACCAGAGCACTAGTATGCCTCGTTCAGTACTTGTAATGCCGCTGCGTCCCGCAATGGCACAAAGGCAGATTCTGTTTTTTTCACCGCTGAGTTTCCTGTATCGCCAGGCAAGTTCGCTGCTGATGCCGGCGCCGGCTATCTTTGTGTGCAGCACCGCATTATGCAGGTCCTTCGCATAGAAGGACAGAGGGACCAGCCTGGAAACGGATTCAGCAAAATGCTCCTCAACCGAGTGTTTTTCCTCTTCCCACAGCGTCAGGCAGGCTTCCCTGCTTCCGAGTTCCCTTTCTATCTCTTCGCTAATCTGCTCTGTAAGGAGAGTTTTGAACTGTTGGGCGTCGAATTGCCCACTTTGAGGATTGTAGTGCAGGCGGTAAGTGGTGCATCTGTCACCGGAACCGCCCCGACCCAGTTGCTCCACTATCTTTTTGCGGAGCTCCTCAAGGCGTTGTTTCAGATCTTCGTCCGTATCCACATAGAGCGGAAGCCTGGCTTCCGGCAGTCCCTCGTAGGATGACTCGTCCCTGAGATAGAAGAGTATATGACCCTCTGCGAGACTCTTTTCGTTGAGCGCGCCGTAAATCATCTCAAGCTCGGTCACGCTTGCCCCGAAGCTTTCCTGCATCATATCCCTGTCCTGCGGAGGCAGACTGCGCATAAAATCCGTCCAGCGTTCGAGCGGTGGTATCCATCCGTAGCGAGAGCCGACGAGTCCTATAAAAAACGGCCTGGCGCTGTCGATGCCCTTTGCGCACACGTCCAACACCTTTCCGGCAGAACTGTCTTCGTCCATCCCCTCGGTATTTACGCCGAGACGGAGGTCTATCGCCTGAAGCTCCACACCCCTGGACCGGAATTTTCTGTTGATGTCCGGAATTATCTCAAACTTGATGACATCCCTTTCTACGTCCATATCCTTGAACGTCGAACTTATGAAGATATTGTATCTTTTCCAATACGATTCCATATTCTAATTACATTGTTCGCCTGTTTCGGGACGAAGCTGTCAATACAACTGTTCAACCAGAACCCTGTCCTTATCTTTTTCTTCTTCCGGAAGGTCATCGTATGGCACGATATCAACGTGTCTGAACCGGTCCTTTTCTTCCTTTACCCTGCCTTCGGTGCGTACCCGGGCAATTTCACCGGGGATGAGGGCGCGATAGCCGGACATCAGCATAGTACTCATCCATCGGCGGTGTTCACATTCTAAAAGGTCCCTTTCGCTGCAGTCGTGTCCGAAACAGCTGCGGCGCAGAGGCATTGCGAAACTGGAGTATATGCTTGAGGATTTATGCGACTCCCGCAACGAATACCACGCCTCGAGAGGCGGCCGCGGAGTGGCGGAAAAATGGCTCTCGTAAATTGTATTGACCTGCATTCCCGCTTTGGCGCGAGCTTCGAAAAGTGGATCGTATGTGTCTGTGCCGGGGCCAAAAAGGAGAATGGGGCCGAACTGGCCGCTGGCGATTGCCGTCTTGAGCAGAGCCGGGTTCTGACTGACATATATGGCCTTGAGGCAGGACATCATATAAGACGGGAGACAAAGGAGCGTGCGCTCGGCATCGTCCTGGGAGTCGTAGCAGACAACCATGCGGAGCTGCTGCCGGCCGGCATCCTGTTCCCCGCTCCAGACGCGCATTTGTTCTTCGAGCAAAGGATGGCCGGGACCAGCGTCCAAAAATTGCCACTCGACGTCGAGGAAATCGCCGTAGAGCGGGTCGGGTTCATGATGTTCCTTTTGCCCGTCGGGGCCGATATAGCTGTAACGGCTCAACTCGAAACAGGCGCGCTTGGATGCAACGAAAGTGTCGTGCCAGTTGCGCATTCCTTCGCCGGCAACGGTTATTAGCGTACGACGCTGGCGTCCGTCGGCATAATCGGGATAATGGCAAAGCTGCGAGGTAAGTGCGCAAAGCCTGTCCGCAAGCGCGCCCGTACCAAGTATGACTATATGGGCGTATGCTTTGTCGTCACGCTTTATGACAGGAAGAAAGTCTTGACGTACAAGCAGTTGCTCTACCGTATTATCCTCACTGCATACAAAGTCCGTATTGAGGTTCGGGGTACTTACCGACTCTTTAAGTTTGAGGATGACATCCATCGAGGCATCGCTTTCGAGGGAAACGTAACAGTTTGCCCTTACTCCATCTTCCTTACAGATATGTTTAAGAATCTCATAGCTTGCAAGACTTCTGGAGTCGTGGGCCTGTTCGCCGGATTCTCCGAAAATGTATATCAGCGAGGCCTTTCCTGCGCAGGCGCTTTCCAGATCGGCACGCACATCCCGATCTCCCTGATACAGATAGAGCCGTTTTACAAACCCGTTGTCCTCAAGTTTGAGTTCCAGCTGAGAGCGCAGATTCCCGATATCTCCGGAAGTCATTATAGCTATGTTTCTTGTCTCCCCTGATGCGCAAAACTTTTTCAGCACCGGCAAAAGTTCGTCTCCCGCTCCCAGGAACAGTATATGGTTTTTAAGGGCGTACCTTCTGTGTCCGCTTCGCACCTTATCGACAATGTTGTCAAAGAGATTGTTGAATACTGATATGAGCAGGGTGGAGAACAGAAGCACTCCTATCAGTGCCACGACCAGTCTGAACAGGTCGTGCTCTCCCCTGCCCGAGAAACTGCCCGGGTCGATAAACAGCGCTATCAGGTCCTGCCAACCGAACTGCCAGCCGGGGAATATAAGGATTACGATTCCCCAGAGCAGCAGAAGGATAAGCAGGACAACAGCAAGCAGCCAGAGAAGCTGACTGCCCAAGCCCTCGGACAAGGCTTTGTCGAACCTTCGTTTAAACATATCACAATTGTTTGATATTCTGCAAGGTACTAATAAAGCGGAAGAAAAACAAAAGCTAGATATCCATCTCTCCAATTGAGCGCATTGCTATACAGAATTAAGTAGAAGTGTAACATATCCCTTCAAAAATCAATATAAAAATTGAAGCTGAATTGAATTGTGAATTATGAATATTCCGCTCTCTACATTTGCGAAAACGAGAAAGCGGTACAGACAAATGAGAGACGAAAACAATTCACTAAAAAAAGGATATGCCGGCTTGACGCTGCCATATCTGCTTCTTATTACACTTGCTGTGTCTGTACGTTGCAGTCCCGGGCTGCAGAACGAAGCCGGGACGGTTCGCTGCAGAATCTGCATCGGGACTGCCGCTTCCTCATCATATATCCCGGAAGCGGAATATGCCGACATCTTCGTATTCAATGACGACGCGCTGATGAGACTGGACAGCTACCAGAGAATGAAACTGAAGGGCGACAGACTGGATGCAGTCACAACGGGAGGCAAGAAGATTATATGCGTGGTGGCGAATTCTGGCAAAGACAGGTATGACTGGACAGGGATAAATTCCTACAATGCACTCTGCAAGGTACGTTCCGATCTCAGGAACGAAAATCCCGATACACCTACTCTGAGCGGAGAGACTTACGACAGGGGAAGCGGGAGCTGCGACATCGTACTGGAGCCTCTGCTATCGAAGGTGGTGCTGCAAAGCCTGCGTTGCGACTTCGAGGGAAAGGCATACGAAGGAGCGACGCTGGACAATGCCAAAGTATATCTGACAAATGTCAACTCATCCTTCAGGATAATGGAACGGAGCGGGGCCAGTGTCACGGAAATGTTAAATGCGGCGGGCCTGAATGCGTCGGACATGGCCTCACTCCTTTCTCCGGAACTTCTCAGCGCCAGGCTGCCCTCGAAAATAGGCAGCCGAAAAGAGGAATGCGACATATCCTTGTGGTGTTACCCGAACAACTGCGAGGAGGAAAGTCTGGGTTCGCGCTTTACAAGACTGGTTATCGAGGGAGAAATTCTCGGCAAACGCTACTGGTGGCCGATAAACATAAACAGGGGTGATTTCGGGCCTGTGAAAGGAGTAGCGGGAGTGAGCAGGAATTGTGAATACAGCTTCGATATATGCCTGACGTCGCTGGGTTCGGACGGACCTGACAAAGCGGTGAGCAAGAGCCAGGTGGAGCTGGAATGCGGTATTATGGACTGGGTAAAGAAAGATGGGTATGAAGAGTATTTTTAGAGCCGGAAACTTGCTTGCATCCCTGCCTACGCTTGTTTTCTCAGCGGCGGTGGCAGTCTCCTGTATGGGTCAGGAGGATATGGGCAAGGGAGACGACACGAGAGAAGGGAGGGATGGCGTGAGACTGGAACTGTCGCTGCCCGGCTATTCCTGCAGGGCAGCGGATCCTGACGACAGGCTGGTCAGTGACCTGAACATTCTGGTCTTTGACACCGGCGGGGCACTCGAGCAGTGGGAATGGATAGGAGCTTCGGAGCTACGTTACAAGGACGGCAGATACTGTTGCAGACTTGACTTGCTGGCCGGCAAGGATTACGACATCTTCGTTATGGCCAATCTGGGATACAGGCCGGTGATAGGAAATCTGGAGGAGATGGAGGCATTCCGCTATACGCTGTCCTATCCGGACGAATACACGAGAGGCATACCTATGTGTGCCTGCAAAAGGGGCATAAGTCCGGGAAAGGGAGAGGAAAGGCTGGAGATGGAGTTGGAGAGGCTTATGGCCAGGGTTAGACTGGTCGTGGACCGTTCCAGGCTGAGTGAAGACATAGACTTCCAGGTCCGGAGAGTCAGCGTGGAAGCCTGTCCCCGCAGCGTGCAGGTCTTCGGCGACAGCCGTGTCAGTAATGCTGACGAGCTCTTCGGGAACGGATTCACCCATGGTGAGGATCGCTGCCTTGTACTGAACAGCAAAGGGGCGGATGGGCTGAGCGCTTACCTGGACCTGTACCTGCTTGAAAACCTCCAGGGAGAGCGTCTGAACGATATGTGTTCGTATATAGAGATGGAAGCGGACTACAAGTCAGGAGAACTATATACGGATCCGGGCAGGAGTCTGCGTTACCGTTTCTATCTAGGGGATGCAAAGAAAGACTTCAATGTGTGCCGCAACTGCCAATACACGGTTACCGTGACCCCATGCGGCGACGGGCTGGGAGGAAGCGGAAACGGAAGCGGAGACGAAAGCAGGGGCGAGGATTGGTGGAGGATAGACAAAAGCGACCTGAAGAAATTCGTCAGTACGGTAAGTCTGAGCAGTCACAGGCTGGATTTCAGCTATGTCGGGGAAGAGCATTGGCTCAGTGCCCGTGTGGAGCCTGAAGATGCCGGGAACAAGACACTGGAGTGGAGCAGCAGCAACAACAATGTGGCGGTAGTGGATTCAGACGGGAAGGTGTGCGCAAAGGGGAACGGCAGCTGCAGCATAAGCTGCTGGTCAACAGACGGCAGCGAGGTTCACGACATCTGCGAGGTGAACGTGAACCTGAAGCCTGCCTGGGTAAAATTCTGCCCAAGCGGCTATATCGAAGTCGATGTCGGTGACAGGCTGAGAGTCTGGAGCGAATATTTCCCGCCCAATATGAGCTGCCGCATAGACAAGGATGACCTGGAATTCGACTGTTCCAGGGGCATTTACGATTACGAGCTCAGTGAAGACGGCAGCAGTGTCGAGCTTACGATAAGGGGCGAGGGCTCGGGGATGTTCCGCTTCGAGGTCGGGGAGCCCCTTGACACTTCGGCCCTGGTCTATATCCACGTAAGGCCCCTTTCATTTTAACCCTATTTTTTCAGTATTTAATTGGCTCACCTGCAAAGTTCCGTGTTTAAGTTATCCAAAGATCTTATAGATTCTATA
>SAMEA3663028__coassemble_946_pt1 | contig 9804 bp, 8 predicted proteins | sample SAMEA3663028__metabat2_low_PE_012 | metagenome-assembled genome bin SAMEA3663028 (sample SAMEA3663028) | pig gut metagenome | biome: pig gut; feature: pig-associated habitat; material: faeces | place: France | collected 2012
ATGGTGGTATCCCCCTCCTCCGCTGCAAAAACATCCACCCCGAGATCCTCTATGGACCTGACAAGCCTGTCCCTGCGCAGTTCCCAGCGGTAATCTCCCTTGCCCAGATCGGACCTCCAGAGATTGTAAGTTCCAACCCTAAGGGCAGTGCTGCGTTCGCGGGTCATCGCGGCAGCACCGCCAAACAGGGTCAATGCAAACAACAAAACTAAACTAATCTTCCTCATAAATGATTTCAATCGGGATTACACTGTGGTACACTGTGGTATCCGCTGCAAATATAGATATATTTTTATAACTTACCACACTACACCACACTTATTTTCCAAAAAAAGATGCAAATCCGCTTATTTTCACAGATTTGCATCCTTTGAATATTGAATTGCCTAATCCTGTACCGGGAAAATGGTCAGTCTCAAGCTAGTGCTGCCGTAAGGGACCAGTTCGAGAACGGTGTCGCTGCCCTCGACGGTTTTCACCTCGGCCGGAAGCGCCGGCGTGAAACGGTTCTCCTTCAGTTCCCATCCATCCACTTCGGCCGCCTTGACCTTCAGGACCACAGGAGAACAGCCCGGATCGAAAGGATAGCCGGAAACGTCCCTTCTGACGACCTCGACATCCTCCGGCGATGAGCAGGAAAGGGCATAGTTCCACTTGCCGGCCGGGGTCATGCTCCAGCTGACGAAGTCCGGATTCCCGGATTTCTTTCCCGCAAGATTGTCGTAGGTGAGCGTATCGACGACACAGTCCGCAGGGATGGAGTAGCTGAACACAAGAGGGCCATAGCACAGCGAACGGCCGGCCACGGCGTTGTCCTCGAACACAGGAGCCATAGGCAGCTCAAGACTGAAGATATCCCCGCTCTTCCACTGGCGGGAAACGGTATTGAAACCCGGCTGCAGTTCACCGGCTTCTTCCGCTCCATCCCCGCTGCATCTTGATTCACCACACCAGAGCGGCACCCTGAAGGTGAAATCCATGGACAGAGGCTCACGTGTTACACGGCCATTGCGGAAGAAAGTGAAACGGAAGTCGATTTTCTCCCCGAACGGATATTCCCCAATTTCCTCTATCCTGACGCTCACCCCGTCTCCAAGATCATACAGGACCTCCGACGGGCCGTAAAGAGCTGCCACAGGCGAGCCGTTGCGGTCTTTCAGCCACATACGGGACACATAGTTCGGGAAGTAGCGATGCAGATTGCCTATGCAGCATTCGGTCTCGTGGATAGGACGGTACTGCATCCAGGTCTTGCCGTACTTGAAGGCATTGTGGTCCGAATTGCCCGTGCAGATGAACTGGTTCGGGCAGGAGAAATACTGCATAGACTTGAAATCCTTGGTTATGCAGCCGAATGCGGCATTGAACATACACCTTTCTATCTTGTCAGCCCACTCCGGTCCTCCTGTCGCGAGGAGGAAATATCCGGCTGTCCAGCTGTAATCGGAAATGTCGCAGGTCTCGTGGCTCGCGAGAGGATCGTTGCCCGCAAGGTGCTCGCTGCTGGAATTCACTCCATCGATGAGCATATTCGGGCCTTCCATCTTCCTCGAGGCGTTCAGGGCCTGGTCGAGATATTCCGTCTTGCCCGTATATTCATATAATATGACAGGCACCTTGAGCAATTCGTTCATAGTGACTCCGTGCATACGAAGAGGGCTGTCATCCGCGCAATTCTTCGGGTCCAGCTCCGCAAAAGCGTCATTCCATGCTCCCTCGGCACGGGCAAGCAACTCATCGTTTCCGGTCAGGGACCAGGTCCAGAGCATGCCCTCTATATTCACGAGGAATCGGCTCATGCTCAGCTCCGACTGGGTGTAGGAAAGATAATTCTTCTCGAGAGCCGCAGGTATGCGCACGTCTCCCGTAGCTTCGTAGCAGGCCTTGAGCGCCCTGAAGAAAACAGCGAAAGGCCAGGCCATTGACTCGGTCTCCGGTCCGAGACGCCCCTCCAGACGATCTGACGCCTTGATTTCCATCATCTTGCTTTGCCTGCGTGCCTTGAACTTGCGATGATCATCCACATTCGGGTCAGCGGTAATCTGGGCCACAAAGTCCTGCATTGCAGCCAGTTCCTCCTCGCTCGGTGCCTGTCCCGGCTTGAACGGCAGAGGATTGGCCAGCACGTGCTCCAGGTTTTCCTTCCAGACTGCCAGGAGCTGGCTGTCATCAGTTATATAAGCCAGCCTGGTCAGGCCGTCCAGATAATATGCCGTCTGCTCGAAACGCCACCAGTCGGCTCCCCTGCCCTCGGAATCGCGTTTGATTTCTCCGGCCCAGAGCGGGCTGTTGTAAGGATAGTCCATTGCTTCCGGATGGCCCGTAAGCCCCTCCCTCTGGCGTCTGAGAGTCTCCTCCAGCCAGCCCTTCGGGGTAATGTCGGCAATGAGCCCCTCGGTGAAGACAGAGTGGGCAGGAGCCGGAACAGTAGCGGCCTGAGGACGGCAACGCTCATTCGCACAAGACAGTGCCACAAGTGCGAAAAGAATAGCCAAATATCTAAATTTCATATAATTATGTGGTTAAATTGTAACTATCAGAAAGTTTAGTAGGCGTCGTTGTGCACGCCTGCGACCGCCCTGCCGCTAGGGTCGTTCATATTCCGGAAGGCGGCGTCCCACTCGAGGGCAACGGCCGACGAGCAGGCGACACTCGGTACGCTCGGAACGCTGAGAGCAGCCGAACGGCTAGGGAAATGCTCCTCGAAAATAGTCCTGTAGCAATACTCCTCCTTGTTGCGCGGAGGATTCACAGGGAAGCGTTCGGCAGCGGCTGCCATCTGCTCATCGCTGACCGTGCTCTCCGCAACGGCCTTGAGCGAATCGATCCAGCTGTAGCCCACGCCGTCGGAGAACTGCTCCTTCTGTCTCCAGGCCACCGATGGCAGGAGATAATCCTCGAATGCCTCCCTCAGGATCTTCTTCTCCACCACAGCCCCGCTGCACATCTTGGCCGAAGGGTTAAGGCGCATCGCCACATCCATAAACTCCTTGTCCAGGAAAGGCACCCTGCCCTCGACGCCCCAGGCGGCCAGGGCCTTGTTCGCCCTCAGACAGTCGTATTCGTAGAGCTTGCCTATCTTCCTTACGGTCTCCTCGTGGAAGTCCTTTGCAGACGGAGCCTTGTGGAAATAGAGATAGCCGCCGAAAATCTCGTCGGAGCCCTCCCCGCTGAGCACCATCTTGATACCCATACTCTTTATCACCCTGGCCAGCAGGTACATAGGCGTGGAAGCCCTGACCGTGGTCACATCGTAAGTCTCGATATGGTAAATCACATCGCGGATGGCATCCAAGCCTTCCTGAACGGTATAATTCACCTCGTGGTGCACGGTCCCGAGGAAATCAGCCATCTCCTTCGCCTTTATCAGGTCCGGAGCCCCCTTCAGACCCACGGCAAAGCTGTGCAGTCTCGGCCACCAGGCCTCGCTTCTCCCGTCGTCCTCGATACGGTTCTGCGCGAAACGGGCCGCGATGGCACTGGTAATCGACGAATCCAGACCGCCGCTCAGCAGCACGCCGTAAGGCACGTCCGACATAAGCTGGCGTTTCACAGCCCCGACAAGGGCCTCCCTGAGTTCCGCGACATCGGCCTCATTGTCCTTCACGGAGTCATAGTCGAACCAGTCGCGGCTATACCAGCGCACCATACGGCCGTCCCCGCTCCACCAGTAATGACCCGGCAGGAAAGGCTCATATTCCTCGCAGAAGCCTTCGAGGGCCTTCAGTTCGCTGGCCACGTAAACCGTGCCGTCCGCATCGCGTCCTATATATAAAGGTATGACGCCCACGTGGTCGCGCGCAACCAGGAACGCATTCTTCTCGACGTCGTACAGCGCGAAGGCATATATTCCGTTGAGGTCTTCGAGGAAGTCCAGTCCCTTCTTGCGGTAGAGGGCGAGTATGACTTCGCAGTCGGAGCCCGTCTGGAACTCGTACTCGTCTTTGTATTTCTCCCTGATTTCCTTATGGTTATATATTTCTCCGTTCACTGCGAGCACCTGTTTTCCGTCCGGCGAGACAAGCGGCTGTCCGCCTGAGAGAGGATCGACGATTGCGAGCCTCTCGTGCGCAAGTATGCAGTTCCGGTCTGAGAATATGCCGCTCCAGTCCGGGCCGCGGTGCCTGATTTTCGCCGACATCTTAAGAGCCTTGGTCCTCCAGTCCACAGAGGAGTCCTTCATTCCGAATATTCCTACGAATCCACACATAAATATTGACACTAAATAACTTTCAAAATTAAGAAATAACGGACAATTTTCCTAAATTTGCTATCCTGAATATGCCTGATAAGGACGGGCGCAACCAATAACACGATGTTTAAACAACTTATTCTTATTACTTTACTCTCAGCCTTCAGTTTCAATCTGAGCACATTCAACATCACTTCGATCAACCGCGCCGGAGCCCGCTCCCTCAAAGGCAGCGTAGTCATAGGCGTGGACAACAAAAGCAGCGACGTGATAATCAGCGACATAAAGGGAACTGTATATCGAGGCGAAACCGCCCTCGTCAACGGCAAGGCCGAGGACGTAACCATTCCGGCCGGAAGCAACAAAGTCTCAGTCAGCGGGATTGCGACCGTATGTCCCGGCAGTTCGGTCTGGATTGCCATGTTCGCCGCCCTCTCCGACATCGACTCCCTGACGGCCGACATCAGCTGCACCCTTACCGACAAGGCCAGCGGCAAATCCACGCTTGTGGAAAAGAAAGGCGTAAGCCTGAAACACTATCTGAACAGTAACAAATAAATATATGAAGAAAATCATAATAAGCGCATTATGCGTTCTGACCGTCCTTGCGGCCAGCTGCATCGACTCCGCTGCCTGGGGAAAGCGGGAAAACGCCGCCATTGCCTACATAGCGGAACAGAACCTCAGTCCCAAGGCACGCAAAGCGGCCGAGGAGATACTTCACGGAGAAAAGCTTTCCTCCTACGCTTCCTGGCTCGACTATTACAAGCCCCAGATGCTGATGAAGCTCACAAAACCCCAGAACGGCAAAATGTGGAGGACCATTCCACACACCTTCCACGTGGATTCGTCCCTCTGCGCCTACCGCTACCCGGAGCACAGCTGTGTGACCGTCTTAGAGGAAAGCGTGGAAAAACTCAAACATCGCAAGGAACTGGACGACTCCACCACCCTGCAGTGCCTGCTTAACATCATACACCTCACCGGCGACATGCACTGCCCTTGCCACGTGATCTACGCCGACAAGCGCGACAGGCACATAGGCGGATTCGACGTCATATACAAAGGCGAAAAAGTGCGCCTGCACAAGGTATGGGACAGTATGGTGACCAACGAAACCCTGCCCGGCGGCGTCGAGGACCTCGCCTATTGGGCAATGACTTCCACACGCAAGGAAGTGAAGGGATATACGAAAGGCAGCCTCTACGACTGGGGCAGCGACACCGCGCAAAGCAGCTGCGAAGTCTTCGAAGTGCAGAAGGGCGACGAGCTCCCGAATACATATATGTACGACTATAGCCGCCTGGCGCTCAGACAGATAGAAAAGGCCGGCTACCGTCTTGCCGCACTCCTCGAATCGATATTCTGAATTATATTGATATTTGTTATATATTTGCACGGATGCGGATTCAGGCCCGCCCACAACAAAATCAGATTAAGATATGGCTAAAGAAGTAGAAAGCGCCGAGCTCAATGCGGCAAAGTTGAAAGCGCTCCAGGCGACAATCGACAAGATTGAGAAGGATTATGGAAAGGGTACGATAATGAAGCTCGGAGAGCAGCCCAAATGGGATATTTCCGTGATACCGAGTGGCTCCATAGCATTGGACCACGCCCTTGGGATAGGAGGTTATCCTAGGGGAAGGATCATTGAGATTTATGGTCCGGAGTCCAGCGGAAAGACCACTTTGGCCATACACGCCATCGCCCAGGCACAGAAGGGTGGCGGAATTGCCGCGATCATCGATGCGGAGCATGCCTTCGACCGCAGCTACGCCAAGAACCTGGGAGTGGACCTCGACACCCTGCTCATTTCCCAGCCTGACAACGGAGAACAGGCCCTTGAAATCGCGGACAACCTCATACGCTCCGGCGCGATCGACATCATTGTCATCGACTCCGTGGCAGCCCTCACCCCGAAGGCAGAGATCGAAGGCGAGATGGGCGATTCTAAAATGGGTCTCCAGGCAAGGCTTATGAGCCAGGCCCTGAGAAAGCTCACGGCGAACATCAGCAAGACCAACACCTGCTGCATATTCATAAACCAGCTCCGCGACAAGATTGGAGTGATGTTCGGCAACCCTGAGACTACCACTGGCGGCAACGCCCTCAAGTTCTACGCTTCAGTGCGTGTGGACGTGCGCCGTACCACCCAGATCAAGGACGGAGACGAGGCCCTGGGCAACCGCACCAAGGTGAAGATCGTGAAGAACAAGATGGCCCCTCCTTTCAAGAAGGCCGAGTTCGACATAGTCTTCGGAGAGGGAATCAGCCACGCCGGAGAAGTGATAGACCTCGGAGTCGAGCTGGATATCATCAAGAAGAGCGGAAGCTGGTTCAGCTACGGCGACACGAAACTTGCGCAGGGAAGGGAGGCAGTCAAGCAGCTGCTCAGCGACAATGTCGAACTCTGCGACGAAATCGAGGCGAAGATCCGTGCAGCCCTCGCCGAGATGAAAGACTGAGTTGAACATTAGATGAAGAGATTCATACCAATCATATTAGCAACGTGCCTGACCATACTCTGGTCAGGTTCTTGTTCATTCGGGGACTGGGAATCCCCGGTAAGCGTAAAGGCCTCCGTGATCTGTTTCTATGAAGACAACATAGAGCAGAGGGCAAGTCTGGTCACGGAATTTCCGAATGACAGGCTCAAGAAGGAAGACATAGACCGGCTGATAGAGGACCTCACCGAAGAACTGAGCGAAGGATTCACGGACGCAAGAATGACCCTGGACTTCTTCGACAGCATTGGAGAATGGTTATACAAACAAGTTTACTACATAGATTCAGAGCTTAGATGGGAAAGATCATACTGACCGGAGACCGTCCGACAGGCCGTCTCCACATTGGGCACTACGTGGGTTCACTCCGCAGGAGGGTTGAACTTCAGAACAGCGGCAGATTTGAGAAGATATTCATAATGATAGCCGATGCCCAGGCCCTTACCGACAATGCGGACAACCCTGAGAAGGTCCGTCAGAACATAATCGAGGTGGCGCTGGACTACCTCTCGGCGGGACTTGACCCGGAGAAATCCACAATATTCATACAGTCGCAGATCAGCGAGCTCACCGAGCTGGATTTCTTCTACCAGAACCTCGTGACGGTACAGAGACTCCAGAGGAACCCTACCGTAAAGGCGGAGATCCAGATGAGGGGCTTCAGCGAGAATGGGGAAGACAATGCCAACAAGGCCGGCACCCCGGTCGGATTCTTCTGCTACCCTATCAGCCAGGCCGCTGACATCACCGCCTTCAAAGCCACCACGGTACCTGCGGGCGAGGACCAGGAGCCTATGGTCGAGCAGACCAGGGAGATAGTACGCAAGTTCAACAGTCTCTACGGCGAGGTGCTCGTCGAGCCGGAGATTATGCTTCCGGAGAACGCTGCCTGCCTCAGACTACCGGGAACGGATGGCAAGGCCAAGATGAGCAAGTCCCTCGGCAACTGCATATACCTGTCCGACAGCGCCGAAGAGGTCAATGCAAAGGTCAGGGGTATGTTCACCGACCCTAACCATCTGCAGGTCAGCGACCCGGGCAAGGTGGAGGGCAACACCGTATTCACCTACCTGGATGCCTTCTGTCGCGACGAGCACTTCGAGAAATTCGCATCCTGCTTCGTAGGGCGCAAGAGCAGTTTTGAGTTCCACAATCTCGATGAGGTCAAGGCCCAGTACCGCAAGGGCGGACTCGGCGACGTGATGGTCAAGAATTTCCTTGCTGCCGTCCTCAACGACACCCTCGAGCCGATAAGGACGCGCCGCCATGAACTCGAACAGAACATTGCCTACGTCTATGATGTGCTCCGCAAGGGCAGCGAAGAGGCTGCAAAGGTGGCCGCGCAGACCCTTAGCGAGGTAAAGAGGGCGATGAGAATCAACTACTTCGACCCGGGCGTACTCGATGAGCTGATCAAGGAGCAGAGCGAGAAATACAGCAGATAATAAGAAAGACGATGGAGATACTCGAAAGGCAGAGACGCTTCTTCAACGAAGGACACACACTGGATATAAGACACCGCAAGAGACTGCTCAAGCTGCTGCGTTCCAGTATCATAGATCATAAGGACGACATACTTGCAGCCCTTAAGGAAGACTTGGGCAAGAGCGAGACCGAAGCGTATATGTGCGAGTACGGTCTCGTCCTTTCCGAAATCAGCCATACCATCAGCCACATGGTGCGCTGGGGACGCAAGCGCAGGGTCTGCACGCCGCTGGCCAACTTCCACTCCTCGAGCTACATACTCCGGGAGCCATACGGCAATGTGCTGATAATGAGCCCTTGGAACTATCCTTTCCTGCTCTGTATCTCCCCTCTCATCTGCGCTCTGGCAGCCGGCAATACCGCGGTGATAAAGCCGTCCGCCTACGCGCCTGCCACCAGCGCTGCCATCAAAAAGCTTGTCGAGGACACGTTCACTGATGATTATGTGGCCGTCGTAGAAGGTGGCCGCGACGTGAATGCCGACCTGCTTGAACAGAAATGGGACTATATCTTCTTCACCGGCAGCAAGACTGTGGGCCGGGTGGTCATGAGCAAGGCCGCCGTCCACCTAACCCCTGTCACCCTTGAACTTGGAGGCAAGAGTCCGGTGATTGTGGATGAGAAGGCCGACCTCAAGATCGCCGCCGCCAGGATTATGTTCGGCAAGTATCTCAACCTTGGCCAGACCTGCGTCGCTCCTGACCACGTTTTCGTACACGAGAGTGTCGCAGCCCGTTTCCTGGAACTCTGCAAGGAGCAGATGAGGGCTATGTACGGCGAGAATCCGCTTGAGAATGAAGACTATGGCAAGATTATCAGCCGCAAGCATTATGACCGCCTCTGCGATGTCCTGGATGACTGCCGCAGCAAGCTGGGAGATGAGGCCATTCTGGCCGGTGGAGTGAAGCAGGATGAGCGCCTCCGCATCTCCCCTACCATAGTGATGGCCGGCCACCTCCCCGCCTCCGATGCCGAAGCCGGAGCTGAACGCCCGGCCTTTGAAGAGCTGAAGATTATGCAGGACGAAATTTTCGGCCCCCTCCTTCCGGTCATCAGTTACTCCGATCTCTACGACGTCGTACAATACGTCAACTCCCGCCCGCGCCCGCTCGCGTGCTACATATTCACCAATGACTCTACTGTCCGGGATAATCTCCTGGAGGCTTTGCACTTCGGCGGCGGCTGCGTGAACGACACCATCATTCACCTGGCTACCGACTATATGCCTTTCGGCGGAGTAGGCGAAAGCGGTATGGGCAACTATCACGGCAAATACGGTTTCGACACTTTCTCCCATCTGAAGAGCATCACCGACAAGAAACGCTGGATAGACCTCCCGCTCCGCTATCAGCCATACACAAAGTCCAAGTTGAAGATGATCAGGATGTTCCTGAAGTAGGTTTTCACCGGGCGTTGACAACGAAGATTGATGAGGAACCCAGACGGGGACAGGAACCACTCCGACGGCTTTTAATTTAGGTTTATGCCGCCTTCGTGGCATCCTGTCCCCGTCTGCGTACCACAACTGCGCTGCAGGCGAAACCATTCTTCTCTGCCACTACGAAGACTAGACTCGGACGCGGAGCGTTGTTGCGGCAGGGACAGGTGCTACTCCGGCGGCTT
>SAMEA3663028__coassemble_950_pt1 | contig 9760 bp, 5 predicted proteins | sample SAMEA3663028__metabat2_low_PE_012 | metagenome-assembled genome bin SAMEA3663028 (sample SAMEA3663028) | pig gut metagenome | biome: pig gut; feature: pig-associated habitat; material: faeces | place: France | collected 2012
GTAGGATTTCCGCAATCACACATACGCTCGAAACGGAGTTTATGCCAATCGCCATTTAATTTCTATCTTTGCAATACTATAGAGGTTAAAATGAAAATAATCAGACAATTAGGATATACCATTTCGATTATAACCATACTTCTGTTAATTAGTTACAGCATCCATGCGCAGTCCCCTGCTCCTGTGGTCTCAAATTTCAACCGCAACGACTACCTCTGGACCTCGCAGAACTGGACGGTGTGCTCCACGAATGACGGAATGATCCACTTTGCCAACAACTCGGGACTGCTCTCATTTGACGGGACCAGGTGGCAGCGCACGGAATGTGCGCAGATGAGAGGAATGCGTTCCCTGCTGAACAGTGCGGAAGACAGACGGCTCTACTGCGGGGGTTACGAGGAGTTCGGCTACTGGGATATGGACCGCTACGGCTACATCACCTACGTCTCCCTCAGCGACAAACTGGACAATTGGGAAATGAAGAACGACCAGATCTGGTCCATTCTCAAAATCGACGGATGCATATACTTTCATTCATTCGTGACCGCTTTCATCTACGATATGCAGAAAGACACGGTGCGAGGACTGAGACTGGACTCTTTCTGCGAGAATGCAGGCAAGTCATTCGACGGAAGCATTTACACAAGCGCCGCTCTGATGTCACGCCTGGACCTTGAAAGCGGAGTGAACACCGCCGTCGAAGACATACCCTTCAAAAGCATGATGGTGGCCAGCATACCGGCGGCCGGCTTTGACTGGATAGTCACGCTCAGCGACGGGATATGGAAATATGACGGCAAGAACTTCACCCGCTTCAGCAACGAGGCGGACGAATTGCTGGAATCCTGCAATGTAAACAGGGCGTACGGATTCGAGGGGGACATAATCATAGGCAGTATCCTGAGGGGATGTATGAGGATCAGCCCGGAAGGACGGCTCAAATGGCACGTGGAGGCCCCGAAGAACCTACAGAGCAGCACAGTGCTGGGAATAGGAAGCGATATGGACAGGAATATATGGCTGGCCCTGGATTCCGGCGTCAGCTGCGTAAGCGCGGACAACGGCTTCTCCTGCATCAAATCGATCGAGCCGCCCGTAGGGGCGATATATGCCATAAAATATGAACTTCCCTACATATATATGGGAACCAACAAAGGCCTCTATGTCGCCGAACAGGGGAAGGACGGCGGGCTGGTCAACATACACAAGGACGACACGGTCGAAGGGCACGTATGGAATATTTCGACCTTTGACGGACAGATAATTTGCGGCAGCAACGGTGGCTGCTATGAACTCAAAGACGGAAAGGTACTGCGCACCCTCTGCGACGTGGACGGCTGCAGCTGCATAGCCAGGGGCAGCATACACGGCAAGGAAGTGCTGGTACAGGGCACGTACACCGAGCTCTGCATATACGAGAAAAGGGGCGGACAATGGTGTTTCCGCAATATGGTTGACGGATTCATCGAGCCCATCGAGGAGATAGACGTGGATTTCAAGGGACTTATCTGGGCCGGTCACGAACAGAAGGGGCTGTATAGGATAGAGCTGGACAACAATCTGGAAAAGGTGAATGAAGTCGTGTGTTTTCCAGCCCTGGCAAAAGACCGGGAATCCGAGAAAATATCCGTAAACCGCATTATTGGCCGTACGGTTTTCAGCAACGGTGAAAGTTCCTGGACCTACGACGATATGAACGACCGCATAATCCCTTACGAAAGCCTGAACAAGGCACTCGGACGTTTCGCCGGCTCACGCAGGGCCTACCGTCACGACGACGACCGTTTCTGGCTCATCAGGGACGGGGAAAACGCGCTGGTGGATTTCACCAGGCCGGACAGCGTAGAGGTGGTATTCAGCATTTCCGACCGCAGTTTCGGCAGTCTGGGAGTGGATGACAGGGAGCAGATAAGCCTCACCGGGGACGGAAAAGCGGTGTTCACCCTGGACAATGCCCTGGGCATACTGGATCTCTCCAAGGTGATTCCAGACACGACCAGACACAAACTCAGAATCAGAGGCGTGGAACTCAGGGACATAAACGGGCGTTCCTGCGGGCGTCAGGACCTTCTGGACCGAAAACCGGTCTTCTCCTACAACCACAGGCTCATAACCGTGGACTTCGTCTGTCCCCGTTTCGACTCCTTCTCCGACACCCGCTACATGTATATGCTTGAGGGCCGCGACAATGTCTGGACCGACCTGGGTGAGCACGAGCAAGTGGCGATAAACTACCTCAAGGCCGGCAACTACACCCTGAAAATCAAGGCAGTGAGCTCATCCGAAGAGATTCTCGACTCGCTAGAATACAACTTCAGGGTAAGGCCTCCGTTCTACAGCACCATAGTTGCCAAGATATTCTACATAATATCCATAATAGCTCTTATCGTCCTGATTATCATAATGATATTCCGACGTTCACGACGCAAGGCAGAGGAACTCGAACGCAAGAACCTCGAGGACGAAATCAAGGCCAAGAGCAAACTCATCGCATCCAACACAATGAGTCTCATACGCAAGAATGAAATCCTCACTTCCATCAAGGATGAGCTCAGAGAGCAGAAGAAGGAACTGGGAGACGCCTATCCGGACCGCTACTACCGCAAGATGATTTCGGCCATAGACGACCAGATTTCCACCGAGGAGGACTGGAAGATATTCCAGCACAACTTCGACCGCATCCATGGCGGCTTCTTCCACATTCTGAAAGAGCGCTATCCCGAACTCACCACCACGGACCTGCGTTTCTGCTCCCTGCTATGCCAGAATATGAGCTCCAAGGAAATTGCCACGATGATGAACATCTCCCTCAAGGGTGTGGAGGCGGCCCGTTACCGGATACGCAAGAAAATGAACCTGGACTCGGGAGTCAATCTCACGGAATTCCTGATCAATCTGGAATAGCCGCCCCCCCCTGCAACAATTTGCTTCAAGAAGGCATCTATATCGGCGTTGTACACCAAGATAAGCAATGCCCAGACCTAATCTATACCAACAGCTACGATACAGACTGTTTCTCATTCCGGGAGCACGGAGAAAACATAGGAAAGCAATTGAAAACATACGCCGCAAATCATACGCCGAGGTGGCCCTTGTCGCCTCCAGTCTCTCGATGTGGCGTCTGGACGGCATATACAGACTGATGGCGGAAGACGGACGTTTCCGCGTCAAGGTCTATTTCCTGCCCTTCCGGGAATGGGATGAAGAAAGCACTGCGAGGGAAGAGGCCGGCCTCAGAAAACATTTCAGTGAAAACGGCATCACAATGTACGGAAGCGGGGACTTTCTCAGGGATAAGCCGGATATAATCTTCTATCCCCAGTGCTACCGCTCCTGCTACAGCCGGGATCTTTCAGCAAGGGCTCATGAGGACAGTCTGCTCTGCTATTCGCCTTACGGGATAATGTTCATAGACGAGATATGGCAGTACAACAGCCGCTACCAGAACGTAGCGTGGAAACTGTTCCTTCAGAACGAACATCATCGCCTTGCCGCCGGCAAACTCTGCTACAACCGCGGCTCTAATGTGGTGATAGCCGGCGAAGCGGATGCAGAGCGCTTCGAGGGAGAGTTCAAGGACGTATGGAAAGCACAGGAGAGGCCTATGAAGAGGGTGATCTGGGCACCGCACCACAGTTTCGGAAGCTCGAACCGGCTTGCCCGCAACTCCTTCCTCTGGGTCGAACCCATAATGCGCAGGCTGGTCGTCGAATATGCCGACAGGATACAGTTCTGTCTGAAGCCCCATCCCCGCCTCTTCTCGGAATTGCATCATTACGAGGGCTGGGGCGAGGAAAAACTGCAGGAATTCTGCAGATTCTGGGAAACCCAGCCGAACTGCCAGATTGAAATCGGGGATTTCGTGGACCTCTTCAGGGGCTCAGACGCACTCATCCACGACTGCAACTCCTTCAGCGCCGAATATATGTACACGGGCAAGCCGGCAATGTTCCTGTCCAGAAATCTGGAAAGGGTGCTGAGCGACCTCAACGAAGTGGGCCGGCAGGCTATAAACGCCCACTACACAGGCAAAGACGAAGCGGACATACGCAAGTTCCTCGAAGACATAGTCCTCGACGGCAAGGAAGACCCGAAGGCAGAAGCAAGAAAGGATTTCCGCAGGAATTACCTGAGTATGGGTATGAACGGGAATTTCTCCTCCAGAGTGGTAAGCGACATTAGGAAATCCATCTGGGGAGAGGACTGAGCCCTAGTCCGGGAGACTGCGGAACAACTCCAGCCAGCGTCCCATCACATTGTCGATACTGAATTTGCGGGACATCTCCAGAGCGTTCCGGCCCATCTGCAAACGCAGTTCGCGGTCTTCTATCAGACGGCAGACCGCCTCCACGAAAGCGTCCGTATCGCCGCATGGCAGCAAGAAGCCGCTCACACCGTCCTCGATGAGTTCCAGCGGCCCCACGGGGCAAGCGCTGCTCACCAAAGGCAAAGCGCAGGCAGCGGCCTCGATAAGCACCAGACCAAAGCCCTCCCGCTCCGAAGTCAGCAGCAGTCCGCTCGCCTGGGCCATACGCGCAGCTATGTCCGGATCCGCGCCGCAGAGCGTCACCTTTCCCTGAAGGCCCATGGCGTCAATACGTTTCTGCAGGCTGTCGCGCAATTTTCCTTCTCCGTATATGTCCAGTCTCCATTCCGGATGACGCAAAAGCACTTTTGCCCATATCTCCAGCATTGCTGGCCAGTTCTTCTCCATGCTCAGCCGTCCCACCGCAACGAAACGCTCATTTTCCAGTTTCGACAATTCCTTTACATTGATTGTCAATGGATTATATATCTGTTCCACATTGGACAGACTGCGTTCCCAATCCCTGCGGTCCGCCTTGGTCAGCACAACGAAGCGGTCCATTTTCGCCGCGGCTGCGGTCAGTCGGCCGAGCCTCCAGTCGGCCACGATGCGTCCGAAGAGCGGAAAGTCATATTTCAGATGGAACTTGTCGCGCGAAAAGTGGTACTCGGCGATTTTCGCGCAGCTGCAGCCGCTTTCCGCCAGGGCATATATCTCGTTGCCGCCGGAAGATATGCATATATCCGGGCATATATCCTCGAGAGCGCGTTCCAACGCCTTGCCGTAGCGGCGCAGAGCCGGCCCGAACGAGTCCCCCGTCCCCAGGTCTATTATACTGACCTTGTCTGAAAGCGGGAAAAAAGGCTTGCGGGAGCGCAGAGAGGCTGTCAGAATCCAGACGTCGCAGCCGTGCTCCGCAAGCCAGGAGGCCTTTACGCTGACCACCCTTTCCATACCCCCGGGATTGTGCAGGGAATGTATGAGATAGACTATTTTCATTTTTCGAAACGGGATGCGGACGGAAAGTGCTTTGAGAAGGCCAGCAGCAGCTGGTAACGCTCCGCCAGGAACCTCTCCTCGCTCATATCCACATCATTGACACACATAAACTTGCGTGTAGGATTCTCCAGCTGGGCACGTACGTCACTGCTATTTTTTACAGCCAGGGAGATATGCTTGCAGGAGATGCGTTTCACGAAGCTGCGGCCGCAGTGGTACTGATAGTCAGAGTAAAGGTACTGATTGAGATTGTGGGCCTCGCGCAGCGGACTGACGCTGGAGAGTATCTGTTCCTCCTTTTTCGCATACAGTTCGGCGCAACTGCTTCGCAGCATCGCAGCGCATATATGTTGCGGACGCAGGAATATCGGACTTGGACGCAGGCCTGCCGCCTCCCGTGCCAGAGCATCGCTGTTCCGCGTGTGTTTCTTGTACAGGTTGGGTGCGAAGAGGCAGCAATTCATATATACGGCAGCCTTTCCGTCGCGGAAGAAGTCTTCGGGCCGGCTTTCCATTATAGGGAAGATATCGTCATTGAAGTATATATATTCCTCGCCGAGCCCAGGTATGCGGTGAAGGAACATCTCTATCGCCGCACTGTTGAAGACGGGCAGCAGCCGCGACGGAATTATATCCCTGTGCATGACGGGTATGACCTTGTCGCTGATCCAGGTCGGCAGCTGCGACTCCCGCGAGACGACGAGATATACGTTTCTTATGTAAGGCATATATTTTTCGATGCCGCGGAAAAGATAGCGCAGGGTTCCCCAGTCGCGATAGCGCTTATTCAGCAGCGGAACATTCAGACAGCGTTCGTAATCCTCGCGCCACAGGGGGTCGTTGCCGTCCACGTATGTAATGACTATATCCATACCGAAAAATATGATGTAAAGTTACAGATATTTGGCAGTGAATGTATTACCTTGCGCAACCAGCTCCTCCGGGGTGCCCGCGAAAACAAGTTCGCCGCCGTTGTCGCCTGCGTCCGGGCCGAGGTCGAGAACCCAGTCGGCGGCGCGGATGACGTCTGGATTGTGCTCTACGACGACTATGGAATGGCCCTTTGAAAGCAGCACGTCGAAGCTGCGGAGCAATTTCTCCACATCGTAGAAGTGCAGGCCGGTCGTAGGCTCGTCAAAGATGAAAAGTATGCGTTCCGGACGAGCCGAGTCCCTGTTCTGGGTCATTGACAGATAATAGGCGAGCTTGATGCGCTGGCTCTCTCCGCCGCTGAGGGTGCTGCTGCTCTGCCCTAGCTTTATGTAGGATAGACCGACGTCCACGAGGGTTTTCAGGCGGGCTGTGATGCGCTGTGCGTAAGGATTGTCATCGCTACTGAAGAAGTCTATCGCCTCACTTACGCTCATATTCAATATATCATCCACATTGCAGCCGCGGTAGCGCACCTCCAGTATGTCCGGTTTGAAACGCTTTCCGCCGCAGGCCTCGCAGGTCATAGTCACGTCAGCCATGAACTGCATCCCAATCCTGACGAAGCCGTCTCCCTGACATTCTGGACAGCGCCCTCCCTCCTGATTGAAGGAGAAGTGGGCCGGGCCGTAGCCGTTCATCTTGGCATAAGGCTGCTCGGAAAGCAGTTTGCGTATGTCGTCGTATATCTTGAGATAGGTCACGGCATTCGAGCGGGAACTGCGCCCTATGGGATTCTGGTCCACATATTCCACCTGGCTTATCCGGTCCAGACTGCCGCTCAGGGCCCTGAAGGTTCCAGGGGCCTCGCCGGTTTCGTTGAGATGACGGAACATTGCCCTGTAGAGTATGTCCCCTACCAGTGAGGACTTGCCGCTGCCGCTCACGCCCGTCACCACTGTAAGCGTATTCAGGGGGAAGGCCACGTCTATGTCCTTGAGGTTGTGTTCCATAGCCCCTTCCACCTTTATGAAGTAGTTCGGCTTTCTCTTGCTTCTGCTGTACCTCGGCCTCTCCCCTCTCAGGTACTGCAGGGTGAGGGATTGGGCGCCGCTTTCCGGTGCGACGACGTTTTCTGCTGCGAGGTCGTTTTCCGGTGCGACGACTTTTCCCGAACCGGCGCCCCCATTTGCTGCTCCGACGCCGCTTTCCGGGCCGTTGCCGTCGCCAAGGCGGCCGCAGAAGACCACCCGTCCGCCCTCGGAACCGGCTTTGGGCCCCATATCGACAAGCAGGTCGGCGGCCCGCATTATCTCCTCATCGTGCTCGACGACAACAATGGTGTTGCCCAGGTCGCGAAGGCGCTTCAAGACAGAGATAAGTCTCTCAGTGTCACGCGGATGCAGACCAATTGACGGTTCATCGAGTATATACATCGAACCCACCAGCGAACTGCCCAGGGCGGTCACCAGATTGATTCTCTGACTCTCGCCGCCGCTCAGACTGTTAGAGCTGCGGTTCAGGGTCAGATAGGACAGACCCACGTCGGAAATATAGCGAAGCCTCGTCAGCACCTCGTCTATGGCCTTGCCGGCAATATTCCTGTCAGATTCGCTTAGTTCTATATTCTCAAAGAAAGCTATAAGCTTTCCTACATCCATCGCCATCAGTTCGCTGATAGTCTTCCCGCCTACCTTCACATATCCGGCCTCCTTGCGCAGGCGGCTTCCCCCACAGGAATGACAGGTCGTCTTGCCCGTATATCTGCTGAGCAGATAGCGGTACTGTATCTTGTAGCGGTTCTTGCGCACCCATTCGAAGAACTCCTCGAGCCCGACAATGCAATGTTTCTCATCCTCAGCCGGGCAACCCTTCCATATCTTGGTTCTTACTTCCTCGCTGAGATTGCACCATGGTTCGAAGATAGGTATGCCGTTACGTTCCGCATTGGCTATGAGCTGATCTTTAAACCAGCCCATTTTCTCACCGCGCCAGCATACGATGGCTCCGTCGTATATGGATTTGCTCTTGTCCGGCACTATCAGATCCTCGCTTATGCCCTCGATACGCCCAAGTCCGCCACATACGGGGCAGGCGCCCAACGGGCTGTTGAAGCTGAAGAGATATTCGTCCGGTTTGCGGAATACGATACCGTCTGCCTCGAAGCGCTCCGAGAACTCGCTCACGACGCCATCTTTCCATATCAGCAGGCGTCCGTTGCCCTTCGCAAATGCCGTCTCTATCGATGATAAGGCCCTGGCTTTGGTGTCATCCCATTCCAGGCCCTCGCGGCTGCAGTCCGTACGGAAGCGGTCCACAAGCAGATAAGCTTCCTCGCTGAAGTCTCCATCCGCGGCCTTCTGCATCTGGCTTTCGATCCTTTCCGGCTTCCCATCCACAAGGAAACGGGTAAAGCCCTCCTCCTTGAGCGAAAGCATCAGTTCCACCTTGTCACTTCTCTGCCCCCATCCCAGGTCCACCAATATATATGCTATCCCCTCTCCGGCCGCCTTTGCGGGGGATTGTGCGGAGGATTGTGTAGGGGGTTCTGCGGAGGATTGTGCGGAGGATTGTGTAGGAGGTTGTGCGGAGGGTTGTGCAGGGGTTTCTGCGGAGGATTGTACAGGGGGTTCTGCGGAGGGTTCTGCGGAGGATTGTGCGGAGGATTGTGCAGAGGCGGAGCTGTCCGTATCGAAGATATATCGCAGCACATCGTTGGCGTTATGGCACTTGACCTCCACCCCGGACACAGGCGAAATTGTCTTGCCTATGCGGGCGTAAATCATTCTGAGATAGTCATATATCTCCGTAGTAGTAGCTATTGTAGAACGGGGATTGCGTATATTGACTCTCTGTTCAATGGCTATTGCGGGCGGAATGCCCTCGATGAGATCGACATCCGGCTTTGACATCCTGCCCAGGAACTGCCTGGCATAAGACGAGAGGCTCTCGGCAAAACGTCTCTGTCCCTCAGCGAAGAGGGTATCGAATGCAAGCGAGGACTTGCCGGACCCGGAAATGCCGGTGATCACAACCAGCTTTCCCCGGGGAATCTCCAGGTCTATATTCTGTAGATTATTGACTCTTACTCCCTTGAGTATTATCTTGTCATCTGTCATTCGTATCGTGTCTTCCTTATCCGTTTTTGCAAGGGGTGTAAAGTTAAGGAATCTTCAAAAAAATTACTAACAATAATTTGCGCTTGTTGCTTACCCGACAAACAACTGATGTAAGTAAATGCTGAAAAACGGCGTCTTCCGCAGGTTTCCTTGCATCGATTCGCAAGTCTGACCCTGAAATCAAGAATCGATGTAGACTTTGGGTTGTTTCCGGGGAAATCCTTGCATCGATTCGCAAGTCTGGCCCTGAAATCAAGAATCGATGCAGATCTGGCGTTGCGACGACGGTCTGCAGGCGAAACCATTCTTCTTTACAGCGACGAAGATTAGTATCGGTCACGAACGCCGTTGCGGATATTTCCGGAAAATCCGCAATCAGTTTGAGGAAATTTAGAGCTCACCCACGGATTCGTAGGCTTCAGAGATCGGGGTCGCTCGCCGAGTCTCTGCACCACAAAAAAGAGCC
>SAMEA3663028__coassemble_958_pt1 | contig 9720 bp, 11 predicted proteins | sample SAMEA3663028__metabat2_low_PE_012 | metagenome-assembled genome bin SAMEA3663028 (sample SAMEA3663028) | pig gut metagenome | biome: pig gut; feature: pig-associated habitat; material: faeces | place: France | collected 2012
AAGAGATCACCGCATCTCAGCTTCGCCTTGTCGGAGATAACATCCCCGAGCCGGGCGTCTATAGCCGTTCGGCGGCACTGAGGATGGCGGAGGAACTTGAACTCGATCTGGTAGAGATTTCTGCGAAGGCGGATCCTCCGGTTTGCAAGATTCTCGACTACCAGAAGTACCTCTACCAGCAGAAGAAGAAGGCCAAGGAAATGAAGGCCAATGCTTCCAAGGTGGTAATCAAGGAGATACGTTTCGGGCCGAACACCGACGAGCACGACTTCCAGTTCAAGCTCAAGCACGCGAAGGAGTTCCTTCAGGAAGGTTCGAAGGTGAAGTCTTCAGTCTTTTTCAGAGGTCGTTCCATCGTGTATGCAGACCAGGGAGAGAAACTCCTCCTGCGTTTCGCCCTCGAACTTGAAGATTGCGGAAGAGCGGAGCAGATGCCTAAGCTCGAAGGCAAGAGGATGATAATGATGATTGCGCCAATCAAGAAAAAGTGATCCGCAGGTGCGGATTTCAGTCAATAATTAACATAAAATTTTTTCACAATGCCAAAGATTAAGTCCATCTCCGGTGCCAAAAAGCGTTTCACGCTTACCGGAACGGGAAAAGTGAAGAGAAAACACGCTTATCACAGCCACATTCTCACCAAGAAGACCAAGAAGCAGAAAAGAAATCTTGACCACTTTACTACCGTAGCAAGGGTAGATGAGAAGAGAGTCAAAGCTTTGTTGGCCATGTAATCAAGCCGATTACGAAGAAAAATTCATTAATGTTTAATTTGGAATGCAGTTGACAAGCTCCTCCGCTTATGAGGACACTGCCTCCATCAAAAGAAAAGATTTATGCCAAGAAGTGTAAATTCAGTTGCCTCAAGGGCACGCCGCAAGAAGATTCTCAAAAAGACTCGCGGTAATTTCCTCTCCAGGAAAAATGTTTGGACGGTAGCAAAGAACACCTATGAGAAAGGTCTTACCTATGCTTACCGTGACCGTAAGAACAAGAAGCGTTCATTCCGTTCTCTCTGGATTCAGCGTATCAATGCCGCTGCACGCCAGTATGGCATGACTTACTCCCAGTTCATGGGCAAGGTAAGCAAGCAGAACATCGGTCTGAACCGCAAGGTTCTCGCAGACCTCGCCATGAACAACCCTCAGGCATTTGAGGCTATCATCAATTCTGTGAAATAAATCACGCTATGAGCTTGAAGGAGATCTTCCGCAACCGTTGGGTGAGGTTCGCATTCTGGGCCTTGCTCTATGTCGCGTGGGTGATCTGGCTCAGAGGATGGTGGTGGCTGTTCGGTCTTATTGTAGTTTTCGATATGACCGTGACAAAGAAGGTCAACTGGACTTTCTGGAAGCCGCGCAACAGGGACGGCAAAAAGCCATCGGCTCTGGCCGAGTGGGTGGATGCCATTATTTTCGCCCTTATTGTGGTGACCTTCATCAACATCTTCTTCTTCCAGTCCTTCAAGATCCCTTCCTCTTCGATGGAGAGTTCCCTCTATACCGGGGACCATCTCTTCGTCAGCAAGCTGGCTTACGGGCCGAGGGTTCCTCAGACCCCTCTTACCGTGCCGCTTACCCATAACGTATGGCTCGGAGGCAGGAAGTCGTACTCTACTCTCATCCAGAACGAATGTCGCCGTCTCAAGGGCTTGGGCAAGGTTCAGAGAGATGATTATGTGGTCTTCGGCTTTCCCAACGGAGACACTGTTTTGACCAGATGTCCGGCAGAGGACTATTACAGTCTCTGCAGGCGCATAGGCAGGGAGGCTGCCATTTCGGCCTACGGTCCCGTGCAGGTGCGCCCTATGGACAAGAAGGACCACTATGTAAAGCGCTGCGTGGCCATTCCCGGTGACACTCTTCAGGTGATAGACGGGCTCGTCTATGTAAACGGGGTGCAGCAGGAAAACTACAAAGGCCTGCAGATGAACTACTGTGTGGTGACCGAAGGCGGGAAACTCAACCCGAAGCTGCTCGAGAATCTCGGGGACTATGGGGTGAACCCTTCAGATGCCTACTTCGACAGCGCCAATTCGATGTATCCTTTCCTCCCGCTCACCGCGGAGATGGCCGAACAGATTGCCTCTTATCCCTCTGTGGTAAGCGTCAGCCCGAACCTGGACAGCTTCCCGCCGGACTATCCCGATTCCTACAAGATGATCTTCCCGTTCACGGAGGATTCAGGATGGACACGGGACTACTACGGTCCGATATGGATACCGCAGAAAGGGGCCACGGTGGAACTCAGCGCCGCCAACCTGCCGCTCTACGAAAGGATAATCACTTCCTACGAAGGCAACAGTCTGAAGGTGCAGGACGGAGTCATATACATCAACGGAGAAGAGAGCTCAAGCTATACTTTTCAGCAGGATTATTACTGGATGATGGGAGACAACAGACACAATTCCCTCGACTCAAGGTATTGGGGCTTCGTGCCGGAAGACCACATAGTCGGGAAACCGCGTCTGATCTGGCTCTCCACCGACGGTAACAGAAAGAAAATCAGATGGGGACGTTTTTTCAAGTTGGTATAAAGATTTGATATTTCGATTTTTTTAACCGATATTTGCAGCCCCCAAAAAACGAATTATTAAAAAGTTAACATACAATGGCAAAGGTTTGTCAAATCACAGGAAGAAAGAGAATGATCGGCAACAATGTCGCCCATTCCAAGCTGCGCACCAAGCGCGTCTTTGACCTGAACCTCAAGACCAAGAAGTTCTGGTCGGAAGAAGAGCAGAGGTTCATCACCCTCAAAGTCACCTGCAAGGGTATGAGGACCATCGAAAAGAAGGGTCTCGACGCTTGCATCAAGGAGGCTCAGAAGAAAGGATATATTAACCTTGTTTAATTTCGTTGAATTATGGCAAAGAAAGCAAAAGGTAACAGGGTGCAGGTCATCCTTGAGTGCACTGAGCAGAGAGAAAGCGGCGTGGCAGGTATCTCAAGATACATCACGACCAAGAACAAGAAGAACACTACACAGCGTCTCGAGCTGAAGAAGTACAACCCATATCTCAAGAGGGTTACCGTTCACCGCGAGATCAAATAATCAGGAGGATAGAAAATGGCAAAGAAAGCAGTCGCAACCTTCAGCGCCAAGTCCGGCGCCAAGAGTATGGTAAAGTGCATCCGTATGGACAAGTCTCCAAAGACCGGTGCATATTGCTTCAAGGAGGAACTTGTCGAGGCTGACAAGGTAAAGGAGTTCTTCGCTAAGAAGTAATCCGTCCTGAATATAGTCGGAGAAGTGGTCCGGAGTCAGTCCGGGCCACTTTTTTTTGTGTGCCTTTTTGTGTAAATTTGCCCGATTAAACCCACTTAAGGAACAATGGGAATTTTTGACAAAGGAGTACAGAAGACAAAGAGGGGACTTTTCGAGAGGATATCCAGGGCGATAGTCGGCCACAACCGGGTTGATGACGACCTTATGGATGCCATCGAGGAGGCTCTCGTGGCCTCGGACATAGGCGTGGACACCACGCTGAAAATCATAGACAAGCTGGAGGACAGGGTTGCCAGGGACAGGTATGTCGGCAAGGAGGAACTGCTGTCCCTTCTCCGCGAGGAGATAGGGATACTGATGGACGAAGGGGCCACCACTCCATCTCCTCTTTTCGATTTCGGTCACAAGCCATACGTGATTATGGTAGTGGGCGTGAACGGTGTGGGCAAGACCACTACGATAGGCAAGCTGGCCGCCCGTTTCAAGGCGGAAGGAAAGAAAGTGATGCTCGGTGCGGCCGACACTTTCCGTGCCGCTGCGGTCGAGCAGCTGGATATATGGGCAAGCCGAACAGGCGTCGATATCGTCAAGCAGCAGATGGGTTCCGACCCGGCCTCTGTCGCCTATGACTGCGTAAAATCTGCGGTTGCCAGGGATGCGGACGTGGTGCTGATCGACACCGCGGGCCGGCTCCACAACAGGATAGACCTGATGAATGAGCTTACCAAGATACGCAATGTGATGGGCAAGGTCGTTCCCGGAGCTCCCCACGAGGTGATGCTCGTCCTGGATGGTTCCACCGGTCAGAATGCATTCCAGCAGGCAAAGGAATTCATGCGTGCCACCAGCCTCAACTCCCTTGCCGTGACCAAGCTGGACGGTTCTGCCAAGGGCGGAGTGGTGATAGGCATAGTGGATCAGTTCCATATCCCGATCAAATTCATAGGCATAGGCGAAGGCGTCGATGACCTGAAGGTCTTCGACAAGAACGAATTCGTCGATTCACTGTTCTCGATGGAGGACCTCTTCTGAAGGGAGCGGCATTATCAGAGTAAAACAGAAAAACAGATATGAAGATTTCTTACAACTGGCTGAAGGATTACCTTCAGTGTGAGCTCAGTCCTGAGCAGATGTGCGAGGCCCTGACCTCGATTGGACTTGAGGTGGACTCCCTCGAACAGGTCGAGGAGATTCCGGGAGGCCTTGCCGGCGTAATCGTTGCCGAGGTCGTGGAGTGCGTGGAGCATCCGGATTCGGACCATCTTCACGTTACGAAGCTCAATACCGGAGAGGAGCAGCTGCTGCAGGTCGTCTGCGGTGCGCCTAATGTGGCTGCCGGCCAGAAGGTGCTGCTGGCAACCATAGGCACTGTGCTTGGACAGGATTTCAAGATCAAGAAGTCCAAGATACGCGGCGTGGAGTCTTTCGGAATGATATGCGCCGAGGATGAGTTGGGCATCGGAGACAGCCACGAAGGCATTATGGTCCTCGATCCTGCAGCCGTTCCCGGCACAAGCGCAAAGGAATATCTCAAGCTCGAGACCAACGCTGTAATAGAGATTGGACTGACAGCCAACAGGGTTGACGCCGCCTCGCATATCGGAGTGGCCAGGGACCTCTACGCCTATCTCCGCCACAACGGCATTGCCTGCGAACTGAATATACCCGACGTCTCCGCATTCGTCGAGGGCGAGGGTGAGGCCATACCGGTAGAGGTGCTGGCTCCGGAAGCTGCGCCACGTTACAGCGGCATTACCATACGCGGCGTCAAGGTGGCTCCGTCTCCGGACTGGATGCAGAAAAAGCTTCTGAGCATAGGCCTCAGGCCTATAAACAATATAGTCGATATCACCAATTTCGTACTTATGGAGTCCGGACAGCCGCTGCACGCTTTCGACGCTGCAAAGATCGAAGGCGGCAAGGTGGTCGTCAGGATGGCTGCCGAGGGCGAGAAGTTCGTGACCCTCGACGGTGTGGAGCGCAGTCTCAGTGCCAGCGACCTGGTGATAGCCAACTGCAGCAAAGCCATGTGCCTGGCAGGCATTTTCGGCGGAGAAGAGTCCGGCGTCAGCGACACTACGGTGGATATATTCCTTGAGAGCGCATATTTCAACCCTCCTACCATACGCAAGTCCTCCAAGAGGCACGGCCTGAAGACAGACGCATCTTTCCGCTACGAACGTGGCTGCGACCCGCTTATCGTGCCTTGGGCCGCCAGACGCGCCGCCCTGCTGATTACTTCGCTTGCAGGCGGGCATATATGCGGCAAGGTGCAGGAAGTGAAGTCCGCCGCCCTGGAGCGCAGGCGCATAGAACTCGACTACGCGCGCATCGAGGCCTTCATAGGCAAGAAAATCGGCTGGAAGGCAATAGAGGATATACTCGTATATCTCAACTACGATTTCGTCAGCCGCCGTTGCGACGAAAACGGATGCCCGCAGGGAGCGATTGTCGCCGCACCGTCGTATATGGTCGATGTCACCAGGGAGTGCGACGTCGTGGAGGAGATTCTGCGCATATATGGCTACAACAATATCGAATTGCCGAGCGGAATGAAGATATCCGTCAATCCGACGGCCAGACCGGAAGCCGAGTCGGTGCGCAACTCCATTTCCGACTTCCTCGCCGCCAACGGATTCGTCGAAATGATGAACAATTCGCTGACGCGTTCGGAGTACTACGGCAAACTGCAGACCTGGCCGGAGGAAAAGTGCGTGAGGATAGTGAATCCTCTGAGCTCCGACTTGAACGTGATGAGGCAGACCCTGCTGCTGGGAGGGCTTGAGGTGATTGCCTACAATCTCAACCGTCAGCAGAGCACGATGAGGCTTTTCGAGTACGGTTCGGTTTATTCCCGCGACCCGCAGAAGGACGGCAAGACCCTGGACTCCTACGAAGAGCACGCGGCCTATGCCCTCCTTATGACCGGCAGCAGCGAGAAATGCTGGCGTCAGGAAGCCCGCAAAGGCAGTTATTTCCAGCTCAAGGGCTATCTGGAGCTCCTGCTCAAGAGACTGGGAGCCGACATTTATTCTCTGGATACGGCTCCGGCCCCGTCCGACTTCTTTGCCGAGGGCGTATGCTACCAGCTTCCGGGCAGCGGAAAGGTGCTCGCGACAATGGGTACCGTGTCGAAGGCCATGCTCCGTATGGCGGGAATCCGTCAGCCGGTGTTCGCTGCGGAGATTTCCTGGCCGGTGCTCTTTGATATTGTAAAGCGTAACAAGATCAAATACAAGGAGTTGCCGCGTTTCCCTGAGGTGCGTCGTGACCTGGCTCTGCTCGTGGACGAGAATGTCTCCTATGCGGATCTGCGCAAGACTGCGCTCAAGGCGGGACGCAAGCTCATACGCAACGTGGGACTCTTCGACGTGTATCGCGGTGAGGCAATCCCTCAGGGCAAGAAACAGTATGCGATGAGCTTCGTGCTTCAGGACCCGGACAGGACCCTTACCGACAACGAGGTCGAGTCGGCAATGTCGCGCATACTCAATGCCCTCACAAGCGAGTGCGGGGCCGTTTTGAGATAGGTTTTCCTTACGGACATGAAGCGCAGGCATCTCAGAATAGCAATCATAATCCTGGCCGTCGTACTGCTGGGAATTATCCCGACGTTCTTTATGCATCGCAACGGGCGGGTAATTCCGAGGAACAAGATGGCAAGGATATATGCGGAGATGCTCTTGACCGACCAGTGGATCAACGACAACTGGGTACAGAACCGAAGCGCGGACACAAGTTTCGTCTATCGCCCCATACTGCGCAGGTACGGATATGACGAGAAAGACTGGCGCAAATCGGTATCGAAGTACATCAAGGACCCGGACCGCTATTCGAGGATATTGAAAAAGAGTGCAGCTATGCTTGAGGCCCGCGAGAAAGAGCTCCGCCTCCGCCTGGACCTGATCAATGCGGCGGAAAGGCTGGAGCAGGAGACTGCCGGCTTTATTCCTGAGCGCCTGTACTGGCTGGCCGGAATGCGCAATCCGGACAACTTCGTCGAGGACGGACTTGTCTTCTACGTCGATTCCGTGGGCGGCAGCGAGTGGCGTTTCGACCCTTATCGCGGCTACGACACCCTTTTTGCCGGCCCGGCCTGGAAAATATCCCTGCGCGATAGCGTGTCCGTTGATAGTCTTTCAGTCTCCGTCGATAGTCTTTCAGTTGATGTGGACAGTCTTTCAGTCTCCATCGACAGTCTTTCGGTCGATGTGGACAGCATTGCGCCTGTTGTCGCAAAGCCTGCGACGGACAGGGCTGTAAATAAGCCTGCTGCGGAAAATAAGTCTGCGACGGAAAATAAGCCAGTGACAGGGAAGGATGCTGACAGAAGACTTTCTGTGGATGCTGACAGAAACTTATTGTTGAGACCGGATGCTAAGATTCAATAAAATAGTTTTTGGCCCGATTCACAGCCGCAGGCTTGGCTCTTCTCTTGGGGTCAATCTTTTGCCATTGAACGGGAAATTGTGTAACTTTGACTGCGTTTACTGCGAATGCGGATGGAATCGTGACGGACGTTGCAGCGGAACCCTGCCGGAGGCGGAAGAAGTGGCCGGAGAATTGGTGAGGGTGTTGATGTCCTGCAGGGAGGATGGTACGGCCATAGATTCCATTACATTCTCCGGAAACGGTGAACCTACCCTGCACCCGGAATTCCCGCTCATTATAGACAGGACTCTGGAAATCAGGGACAGGCTCTGCCCGGAAGCGAAAGTCTCCGTACTGAGCAACGCCAGCCGCCTGGACCGTCCGGAGGTGCTTGCGGCGCTGAAGAAAGTTGATAACCCTATACTGAAACTGGATGCGGTCAGCCGCGAGGGCGCGCAGCTGGTGAACAGGCCGGGGTTTGATTGGGAACTTGATGACATAGTGAAGGGAATGAGCTCCTTCGATGGGAATTTCATTCTGCAGACTATGTTCCTTTCCTCTGATTTCTTCGACAGCTCCTCCATCCTGGAACGCTGGATGGAACTGGTCAGAGAATTGCGTCCGAGAAAGGTGATGGCCTACTCCCTCGACAGGGAAACGCCTATGTCCGGACTGAGACCGTACTCTGCGGCGCGTATGGAAGAGATGCTCTCCCCGCTGATAAGGGAAGGATTTGATATACAGATAAATGCTTGAAACAAACTATATTATGACAGATTATTTGAAAAAATACGCCTATACTCCTGATATCGAGGAGATCAACCGCTGTCTTTCCAACATTGCCGGCAGCCTTGAGAACTTCACTACCGCCCAGGTGATGAAGGATTGCTTCTCGATGATGGACCTCACCTCGCTCAAGACTCAGGACACAGACCAGTCCATACTGAAACTCGTGCGCAAGGTCAATGCCTTCAAGGAGAGCTATCCCGATTTCCCGAACCCGGCATCCATCTGCGTATTTCCGAATTTCGCTCCTACCGTGAAGGAAGCCCTGACTGCGGAAGGGGTGCACGTGACTGTCGTTTCGGCTTGTTTCCCAAGCTCGCAGAGCTTCATCGAGGTCAAGCTCAAGGAATGTGAACTTGCAGTTGAAAAGGGAGCTGACGAGGTGGATATAGTGCTGGCTCTCAATGCTTTCATGGCAGGTGACTACGAGAGGGCCTCTGACGAGATCCTTCAGATACGCCATTGCATAGACTCTGTTGCAGAGCGTCAGGGACGCCGCGTCATTCTCAAGGTCATAATCGAGACCGGTGTTCTCGTAAGCCCGGAAAACATAGCCAAGGCCTCCTTCCTCGCGATGGAGTCCGGCGCCGATTTCATAAAGACCTCTACGGGAAAGGTCGAGGTGAACGCCACCCCTGTAGCCGCCTTCGTGATGTGCGAGTGCATAGCCGCCTACTACAAACTCACCGGAATCAAGGTCGGTTTCAAGCCAGCTGGCGGTATGTCCTCTGCGGCTGATGCGGCCTGCTATTATTCCATTGTCGCTACCGTGCTGGGCAAGGATTGGCTCAACAAGGATTTCTTCCGCCTCGGAGTCAGCCGTATGGCCAATAACCTGCTCTCTGAAGTCGAGCAGAAGACCGTTTCCTTCTTCTAGGAAAATTTTTTCATATTTCTTGCGTGTACTTTTTTGTACACGCAAGACGCAGGATACATTTGCCCCATCAAAATGGAATTGCGATGGAAAAGTGTCCTGTTTTTTTTATGGCCTTGCTGGCCGCTCTTGCCTGCAGCAGGCTGGAGAGCGACGACCCGTATGCCTCGTTGGGCCTGACATACGGAAAGAATCTTTCCCACGATGAGATCTGTCTCGGGGGCAAGCTCGAGAATCCTTACAAGACCATCAATATCCAGAAGGCCTGTGAATCCCTCTATCCCACCCGGGCCAGGGTGCCTGTCGAAACGACGGATCTCTATGTGCGTTTCCTGCCGGCAGACGATGAAGAGTTTGCAGCCCTGGAAGCCCTGGGACTGGATCTGGTGGACCATCCCGTGGATTATGAGATAATCAGGGACGGCGACTGGTATCACGACCCGACCCTGCCGGAAGAGGCC
>SAMEA3663028__coassemble_1027_pt1 | contig 9320 bp, 7 predicted proteins | sample SAMEA3663028__metabat2_low_PE_012 | metagenome-assembled genome bin SAMEA3663028 (sample SAMEA3663028) | pig gut metagenome | biome: pig gut; feature: pig-associated habitat; material: faeces | place: France | collected 2012
GCCACTCGTGCCGGCGGAGCGCCTCTTCTACAAGCTAAAACAGCGCCGTCACAGATGAAAGTCTTCATTTACCCCACCTACGACCCCAAGCGGGACAAGAGCGGAAACCTCTATATAGACCACTTCCGCAAAGCCTTCGAGGCCGACAGTAACTGGGAGGTGCTCAACCGCTGTCCCCGTTCCGAGACCCTCGGCCTGCTGCTGAACCTCAGGGCGGAGCTCTTCATACTCCACTGGGTTGACCTCATACCCTCCAAGCCCCTGGGCCGCCTCCAGACCCTCTTTTTCCGTCTGGGCGTAATGGCCGCCAAGCGCCGCGGCGCCCGCATAGTCTGGCTACTGCACAACAAAGGCGCGCACGACGACCGCAGCTCCCGTCCCGCCCGCCTGATGGACTGGATGGCCTCAAAGGCCGATATGGTGCTCACCCACTCCGAAGAGGGCTGCCGTTTCTTCAGACAGCGCTACCCCTCCTCCAAGGCGCCCTGCCACTACATTCCGCACCCGGTTTACACTTCGGACATATATCCTTCCGCAGCCGTTCCCGAATGGGATTATATAATATGGGGAGGCATATCGCGTCGCAAGCGTGTGCTTGAATTCGTCCGTTTCGCCGCCGGCTGCGAGGCCCTTGCCGACAAGAAGATATTGATATGCGGAGCCTGCCGCGACTCGGCTCTGGACGCGGAGATACGCGCCGCACTGCCGCCTTTCATATATTACGAAAACGCCTTTTTGAGCGACGGGGAACTCGTCGCCCGCATCTCCGCCTCGCGTTGCGTGCTCTTCACCTACGACGGCGGCACCGTACTCAGTTCCGGAGCCCTCATCTACAGTCTGAACTTCCTCAAGCCGATAATAGGCCCGGCTGTCGGCAGTTTCTCGGACCTCAGTGAAATCGTCAGCTGCTACTCAGACTTCGGGGAAATCCCTCTCCTTCCCCTGAAGGATGTCAGGGCTGCGGCCCTCAGCTACATAGCGGACAACAGCTGGGCGGACTTTCCTGTAAAAGTATTATCTTTGCGGGCTGAATTGTAACGATATGGCACTGATTACCTGTCCTGAATGCGGAAATAAGATTTCCTCCTTCGCCGAGGCCTGCCCACATTGCGGCAGACCCCGTGCCACGATGAACCTGCCTGAAGACAGGCTTCCCGGCGCCGTTTCCCGACAGAGGCGTCTCTCCATAGCCAAAGGCAACCGTCTCTCCCGTGCCGGACTGGTTTTCGCCATATTCTGTGCCGTCTGCGGCACCCTGGCCTACGAGTTCTCCGTAATCGAGGATATATATGTGCATCTCTCGCGCCGTGGCGCAATGATAATGATAGTCTTCACCTCGATTTTCTTTATGGTCGCGCAGCCGCTCAGCTTCTGCGGTTTCTTCAGGCGCATAGCCAACCGCGGCGGCGTCTCCGGCACCGCGATAACCGGAATCATACTCAGCTTCGCCGGCCTTATGATGGCTCTGCTGAGTCTGGTCGAAATACCTCAGGAGTTCTTTATCTAGTCCCGTTATGAAGGCTTGGCGCATCACAATCTTCCTCTTTTCCGTGCTCCTTATGCTGGGGGTGCTCTGCGCTTTCTTCCCAAAGGAGGGCGTGGAACTGGGACCGGTAGAGCTGCGCTTCGCCTCCCTGGAGGACTTCTTGCCCGCCGAGCCTGCCGACACCCTTGAAGAGCCCCAGGAAAGCCCGGAAGAGCTGCTTGCAAGGCGCGTGATGGAACTGCGTCAGGCAGAGGAAAGCGAGTTTCTGGACTATTTCGAACACAGCGATGCCCGCATACAGTTCCCCGGAGACGACCTGAGTCTCTTCGACCCCTTCTTCAGGGCTCTCGACTCCGCGTCGGTACATCCGCTGCGCATTCTCCACTACGGAGATTCGCAGATAGAAGAGGACCGTATTTCCAACAACATACGCAAGAGCTTCCAGGCCCGCTTCGGGGGCAACGGCATAGGCCTTATGCCTCTCGTGCAGAGTTATCCCACCCTCACCTCGAGTCAGAGACGCAGCTCGACTCCTCGCCGCGCCCTCATCTACGGCACCAAGGATTTCACCGTCCAGAACGGCAGCTGGGGCATCAACGGCCAGGTGGCGCGTCTCGACGGCCCTGTCAGCGTCACTTACTATCCGGCCCGCAAGCTGGACAGCTGCTCCACCCAGAGGCGTTACAGCCGTGTAACCATACTCACCGACACCCTCAAGGCCCCTATGACCATTAAGGTCGGAGGCGTAATGGCCGAGCCGGACACCCTCCACAGGCCTCTGCGCCGCTATGTCGCCGAACTGCCGGCTCTGAGCGAGGGTCTGAGCATAGACATAAGCGGTCGCGGCGACGTCTTCGGAATAATGTTCGACGCTCCGACGGGAGTCAGCGTGGACAACGCGGCAATGCGCGGCTGCTCGGGCACCATATTCACGAAAATGGATCCGGGTCAGCTCAGGGACTATGTGGAAAGCTTCAATGTCAAACTGATAATACTGCAGTTCGGCGGCAATGCCACCCCTTATCTGAACTCGCGCAAGTCCCGCGAGAACTATGCCGCCAAGCTGGAAACCCAGATGCGCCTGCTCCGTTCCCTCGCGCCGGAGGCCTGCTTCCTTTTCATAGGCCCCTCCGATATGGCCACGAACGTAAACGGCAGTATGCAGACCTATCCCCACCTGCCGGACGTCATCGACATACTGCGCGAGACGGCACATAAGTGCGGCGTCGCCTACTGGGACCTTTACAGTGTAATGGGCGGACGCAATTCAATGGTGAAATGGGTGCGCTCCACCCCGCCGCTTGCCGGAGCCGACTACATACACTTCACCCATCGCGGCGCAGACCGAACCGGAGACTTCCTCAGCGAGTCCCTGATGCTCTACTACGACTACTACAGGTGGCGCAACAAGCCTCTTGACCAGCAGATAAAAGAAGCTCTCAAAGGCGAATGATGACAGAGTTCCTAAAGAACATATTCTCCTTCGACCCGAGCTCGCCGCTCATTTTCACCCAGTTTTATTTCTGGGCTTTCTTTGCCTTGGTCTATGCCATCTTCGCCCTCGTGAAGAGCCGCCGTCTCCTGCGCAACGCCTTCCTCGCCTTCGCCAGCCTCTTCTTCTACTGGAAGACCAGCGGAGTGTTTCTGCTCATACTCGTCTTCGTCACCTGCTCCGACTTCCTGATAGCAAGGCGCATGGACCGTTGCAGCAGGGAAGGCAGGCGCAAACTATGGCTCATACTCAGCGTCAGCGTGGACCTCTTCCTGCTCTGCTATTTCAAATATGCCTATTTCTTCACCGACCTGATCAATCAGATATCCGGCCTGGAGCTGCGGGTATTCGATGCCTTCGCGTGGATAGGCAACGCCATCAGCGGCAGCGAACGATTCTCCGTGGACAGCATAGTGCTGCCGGTAGGCATATCCTTCTATATATTCCAGGTAATCAGCTACAGCGCCGACGTTTATATGCGCAAAATAAAGCCTGTGGGCAACCTCTTGGACTTCGCCTTCTACGTCAGCTTCTTCCCTCAGCTGGTTGCGGGCCCGATAGTCAGGGCCAGCGAATTCATCCCCCAGCTCTACAAGCCCTTCCATCTGAGCCGCCGCCAGTTCGGTGTCGCCGTCTTCTGGATCCTCAACGGCCTGATAAAGAAGATAGTCCTGAGCGACTATATCGCCGTGAACTTCATAGACCGTGTTTTCGAGAACCCCCTGCTTTTCTCCTCCTTCGAGAATCTCGCCGCCCTCTTCGGCTATTCCCTCCAGGTATATGCCGACTTCTCCGGCTACACGGACATAGCCATAGGCGTGGCTATGCTGATGGGCTTCTACCTGCCCCAGAACTTCGATTCGCCCTACAAGGCGCCCAATGCCCAGAACTTCTGGAAGCGCTGGCACATTTCCCTCAGCCGCTGGCTCCAGAACTACCTCTACATACCTCTTGGCGGCAACCGCAACACCACTTTCGGCAGCTATTTCTGGATAGTGACCTTCGCCCTTATCGCCCTCCTGCTCTCAGGCAGCATCTGGGCCCTTGCCGCCGTGCTGAGCGTGGGCGCCGTCACCCTGCTGGTGGCCCGCTTCCTGCCCGACCACCGCAAGAAGATAATCGCGAACCTCAATTCCTTCATCACAATGCTCCTCGGCGGCCTCTGGCACGGGGCCAGCCTCAATTTCGTCATCTGGGGCGGTCTCAACGGTGTGGGAATGATAATCTACAAGTTCTGGAAAGACCTCTCCTGGACTCTCAGGCCGCTTCTGCTCAGTCTGCTCACCCTCCTGGTCTTCGCGCTGAAGACCTTTGCGCCGTCTCCGGTCTTCAATCTCCTGTTCGTATGGCTGATGGCCCTGCTGGCCGGCACCCTTGTCAGGTCCTTATGGCATATCTTCCGTCCGGACTCTCCCGGCGCCTTCTCCAAGGGCACAGACAGCCGTGAGGCCCGTATGGCCCTGGCAGGAATGAGCCGCGGTCAGCGCCTCACCGTCTATCTGGGCAACGCCTGGGCCGTGCTGCAGACCTTCGTCTTCATCACCTTCACCCGCCTTTTCTTCCGCAGCGGATCCAACCTGGACCCTGCCGAGGCCAACGAGAAGGCCTGGGCCACTGCCAGGAATATGGTATCCCAGATCGGAGGCGAGTGGGATCTCTCAATCATCCCTGACGTCTGCTCCGCCTATTGGAAGGTCTTTCTGCTCGTGGCCCTCGGAATGCTTGTCCACTGGCTCCCGTCCCGTTTCAAACGCCGCTACCGCCTGAGCTTCGCAATGCTTCCCCTGCCCCTCATGGCCCTCATCTGCGTCCTGACGGTCTTCCTCCTCTACCAGTTCGTCACCGCCGGCTTCCAGCCCTTCATCTATTTCCAGTTCTGAGTTCCTGAAGGATCTGGGTGAGCTATGCGGTTTCAACGAGCCCATCTCCGACGCCATGAACACGTTTGCCAACTCTCTTAGCCTGTAATGGATAATCTTGCAATGATTTGGTATTCAAGTAAACTTTATTAAATTTGCATTGCCGTTGACGATTTTCTGCAAATTTTGTCAACGACGCTGCAAAATTTCACGTGCCTTATGTACAAGAGAATATTCGACATAGAGAACCGCCTTGATGAAGGAATGTTCCTGTTTGGCGGCCGTCAGGTGGGGAAATCAACGCTTTTGAGAGAGCGCTTCCCCAAAGCCATATACGTGGATCTCCTTGACCCTGATACGAGGAAACGCTTCAAGCGCCGTGCGATGGATTTCTACGAGATGCTGGTGAAGTATCCTCCAGAGACACTGATCATCGTAGATGAAATCCAGAAGCTCCCGGAACTTCTGGACGTTGTTCACAAACTGATGGTGGAAAATGGCCTGTACTTCATCCTCAGCGGATCCAGTGCCAGGAAAATCAAAAAGGCTGGCGTCAACCAGTTGGGGGGACGTGCTAACGAAGAACATCTGTACCCGCTTGTCTCTGCCGAGATTCCTGATTATGATTTTGACCGTGCCATCCAGAACGGCATGATTCCCCGTCACTATATGGTGAAGGATGCAAGGGTACGCCTAAAGAACTATGTAAACCTTTATCTCAAGGAAGAAGTCGAAGAAGAAGCCCTGGTCCAGAATATAGACACCTTCGAGCGCTTTCTGGAAGTGGCGGCTGTCACCAATACGGAAATCCTGAATTACGATAATGTCGCCTCTGATTGCGGAGTATCGGTCAATACGGCCAAGTCCTATTTCAAGATTCTCTATGACACTCTTCTGGGATTCGAGGTCAAACCATACAGGAAGGTGATCAAGCGCAAGTTGTATCAGACATCCAAGTTCTATTTCTTTGATGTCGGAATCCCCAACTACCTGCTCCACCGTTACCACCTGATGGCGGGAACGCCTGAATATGGCCATGCCTTTGAGAGCATTGTGATGCAGGAAATCCGAGCATACCTTGGATACTCCGGCAGCGAGGAGGAACTGACCTACTGGCATACATATAATAACGATGAAGTTGATGCTGTAATCGGCGATGCACGCATCGCTATTGAGATCAAGTCGACGGATCACATAGAAACCGAGCACAAGAAAGGCTTGAAGAGATTCGTGGAAGAGCATCCTGATGCCAAACAAATCATTGTCTCACGAGACACGCTAACAAGACGCTCCGGGGATATTGACCTCTATTACGTGACCGACTTCTTCAAAGCCCTCTGGGCCGGTGAGATAATTTGATATGCCTATGCTGACGGACGATCCTGGACGAGGCGGCTCCGAATATCAAGGACTATTCTGCACTCGTGGCCAAGCTGGAGCAGCTCTCCGGGAACCACGCCACCTGCAGCATCACGGAATTCGCCAACTGGATAAAGGTGAGCCGCCAGGATGTTGTGGTTTGATGTAGAACGGTTCGCCTTCTGCACGTAATGAACTTTGTTCTCGGACGATGGATTCTCAACCTCTTGCTCAACCCGCACATCGTCTCGTAACTTTTCTCTATCTCTTCCTGTCATCCAGCAGTTTGTAGTATCTCGAGGTAACAGCATAATGCTCTGTAATTTGCCATAAGTTGTAAATTTTATATATTCGTGGCAAACTATAGAGACTATGAAGCGGCATATGAAGCGAATTCTTCCATTTCTCACTGCAGTGTTGCTGTTATTTTCCGTCACAGCGCAGGCTCAGTCAAATAAATACGTTTTCTGCGAAGTCATACCAATAGGCAAATTCTTCAAGGGAGGTTGCACCCTCCGTGTGAACTACGGCCAAATCAGGAGCGCACGTATTCCGAAAAAAGCACAAATATGTGATAAGGATGGAAAAGTCTTAATATTTAACAATAGAATCGATGCTTTGAACTGGCTATCAGATAATGGTTGGGAGTTCTGCTCATCCACAACCTCCGTTTCCGGATCCGGTTCAAATGGTGACACTTCTGTATCTTCATCAGAAACCTGGATTCTGAAATATTGTGTAGAGGGATTCACGACAGAGCAAATAGAGGAAGTTTACGACATATTCAATCTCCGGGAACCTTAGCTGAAGTTCAAATCTTAATTTATTCTGAGACAGGACGGACGGATCGGCCGTAAGACCGGAAGGTGTTGTGATTGCTGACGCCGCTTGAATTGAAGGACATGCAGAACGCGTTGTACGTACGGTCCGTAAAAAGGGACGATGACCAATAATAGCCGTCGGATCCAACATTGTCAAAGTAGTCGCCGTACCGATAACCGGCAACAGGAAGGAATATCCAATTATCCGTGTAACCGGACTTTTTTGACTGGACCTTGTACCCGTTGACGCCATCGATGGACGTCCAAGTCCAGGAACAATTGTCAGCATTACGCAATTCAAACCACTCCGCATCCGTAGGCATACGCCATTTTCCGCCGAGGGCGACAGAAGCGGCATCATCCATTGACTCGAGAACTGTCTTGTTATCTACGGTACCGAAAGACTCAATCGTATTGTACTTCGTCCAACCTGATGAAGAACTTGAACCGGTATGATAAGGGCAGTTGCTCCAACCAAGCTTAATGCCTGTATCGGAAACATCCGTTGTTCCTGCCCACTGGTAATAACAACCGTAATCAGTCGGCTTGGAAGCACCGAGATTGCAGGTGGCCCACTTGACGGACAGGCCAAGGTCAACGAGTGTTGGTGTAGGCGGCGCAGGTGTTGTAAAGGTCTTTGGCTCAGCTTTGTACAGAATGTCATCAATCCTAACATAGGCAACATAAGAGTAGCCGGTGTTCATCACAAGATTCTCGTCACGATATGAGAAAGCCTTGGCTGAAAGGTTGTTCGCTGTCAGAGTTTTAGCCTGTCCACCATCCGGAGTGAGCTCGAAACCATACTCTATGCTACTGTAATTGCAGTCTGTCAGGTCGAGCATCGCATTGAGTGTTGCCTCTTTGGGATAGACATCGCCCGCATCGAGAGTCTGTATCATACTGCTCAATGCCAAAGTCTTGAAAGATTTAGTCTCGCCGTATTCCACCTCATCGTTCTGGATGATATAACTCCTGTAATAATACGTAGTCTCCGGCTCAAGCACCCCTGTATCAACGGTGAAATTGTTTCCAGCGTCGGCTTCTTCTGCTTCTTGCCGGGTAGCATCATCGGGAAGGACATCGGAGGAAGTCGAATACAATACGCCGAAGCTGAGATTTGTGGATGCCGCCTTAGGCAGAGTAACGTTTCCGGAAAGCTTGGCATTGCGACAGGAGATATGTGTAGCTTCACCGGTAACGGCACTCATTTTTGCAGCCACAGCCACGGCGCAACTTGTCGACTTGCCCTGGTCCACTGTCGTTACCGTGATATTCGCTGTACCTGCCTTGATGGCCTTGACGACACCCTCTGCGGAAACGGTAGCCACAGCCTCGTTGTCGCTCGTCCATGTTACCTCCTTGTTAGTGGCTTTGTCAGGGGTAACAGTAGCCTCCAGAGTGAACTCCTCTCCGACTGTCAACTCCAATGCGCTCTTGGAAAGAGAGATGGAACTGACCCGGATTTCTTCGGGCCCTTTCTGACAGGAAAGTACTGATGAGATGGTAATGGTAATAAGTACAACAACAGACAAGAAGCGTTTCATAATCAGATGGCTTATTGGTTTTTCATAAGATTTCGTGCAAAGATAATTATTATATAATATTTGCTTGCAGGCCCTATAAATAACAGAAGAGGAGACCGCCTCTTACTCTGCCGGCTGCCACTTGCAGCGGACAGGTGATACGATGGCTCCGTCTTTCTTGAGCTGGGCGAAAGCCTTGTCCACCTCTTTGCGGTCAAGACCGGAAAGGGTGGCCACTATTCCTGTGCTCTGCCGTGATGTCCCGGAAAGAACGGTGACCTTCGATGTAGTCGGCATAGAGGTCTTCAGCCTCGCGTCCCCTAAGGAAGCTGCACTTCCCGCAGATGGGGCAGTTGCCGAGACACTTGAACTCTTCGCGGATGAATTCAAGTCTCTCCTCCCTTGTCGATGTCTCTATGTCCGGCGCTACCATTCTTCGAGGATGATTTCTACACAAAGGTAACATTTTGATTCCGGATTTCCCTCGCTGTTCATTAAACCGTGGTTTTTTGAACACTCTTCGAAGGAATGGTTGGAAGTACTCAAAACTTTTCTATCTTTGTATGAAAATATGTCTTAAAATCAAAGTACGGAAAAGCCGGTAAAATTGGCTTTATAAACTAAGGGGAAGATGAAGTTAGGATATGCCCGCTGCTCGACGCTCGACCAGAACCTGGACTGGCAGATAGACGCACTCACGAAGGAAGGGTGCGACAGGATTTTCCAGGAGAAGTTCACCGGAACCCGGAAGGACCGTCCGGAGCTCCTCCGGATGATGGA
>SAMEA3663028__coassemble_1034_pt1 | contig 9271 bp, 4 predicted proteins | sample SAMEA3663028__metabat2_low_PE_012 | metagenome-assembled genome bin SAMEA3663028 (sample SAMEA3663028) | pig gut metagenome | biome: pig gut; feature: pig-associated habitat; material: faeces | place: France | collected 2012
CGAACCACCGGACGTTCCCGCATGCTTCAGATAGAACTTCGAGTTCATCTCGATAATCGCCTTGACGATGGCCGGACCCTTGTAAGTTTCACTAGTACACTGGTTGAACATCACTATTCCGAGCGGGGATGCATCTGTCTTGGCGTTGATGGTCCCAAGCAGCCATTCGTTCATCGTAGAGGCGAAAGTGGTTGGAGACGAATCGGGCGAAGTACTGGAATCTGCCTGAGTACCACCGCAGTTGAAGTAGAACCAGACGTTGTGGTTGGAACCGTCATATACTCGCTTGGAGAATTCCATCATTGCACCAAGAGCGGTCTGACGGTCAAAATACGTAGGAATATCTATTGTTGTTGTCGGGTTATCAGTATGCGTACGGTTTGCAGATGAGAACACCCAGATGAATTTATTCGCGGCATCTGATATACCACTAAGATTTGCAACCAAATCGTAAGTGCGATAATTTGTACCATCGCCCCAATTACTCCAGGAAAGGTTGGAGTAATATGGTCTTGCATAATTCGCACCCTCCATCTGAATAAGGAACGGGTTATAGGAGAACAGAGCCGGGAGATTGTTGGAATAAGCGAAGCTCGTACTGCTGACACTTCCAGACATAGCAATGTTCTCATCCACATTGATCTTCAGAATCAACTTTCCGAGCACATCATTCACAGTAGTGTTTGCAGTAACCTTTCCCTGGTAAATCTTTTCCTTGACGGTAGCACCTAGTCCGTTGTATGCATCATAAAGCAACTGAAGCCAGGCACCATAGTCAACTGGTCTATGACCAGATTCACCACCGTCAGCGTAACTCAGTACGAGAACGCCAAACTCATCACTATTTACCTGATTTGCGACATTAGTGATAATGGTAGCTATACTAGTTCCGCCATAGCTAACCCTGGCATCCTCTGATTTGCCCGTGCCCAAAGAATTGGTTCCTGCTGAATAGGTAGCAGCACTGTTATTCATAGATCCGGACAGGGCAATTCCATTTGGTGTGGTCTGTGCTCTATCAACAATATAACCACCTGTACTCGTTGTCCTAGTTTCCACCGCAAATGCTCTAACGCCTTTATTCCAAAGGGTTGCAATGTCATTTGTGGCCTGATATGCCTCTTTTGAACCTGCATACCACGCGCCCGGGAGCGAAATCTCGGAAAGATATATATTGGTATAGTCAGGAAGAGAGGTAATCCAGTTGTTAAGATTATATTTCCATTCCTGTGAAGAGTAGCTCAGTGTCGGAAGCTTAATCTTGTGAACCTGACCTGCGATGAGATCCGTTTTCTTACCATCTTTATCAGTCTCTGTCAAGGTCTTGGAGAAGGTACCAGCGCTGGTATTGACCTCTATTTTCCAACCAGCGAGATTCCCGCTGATCGGCATCAGGCACATCTTTGCCTTGAGCGTTGTCTTCGTCGTTGACAACACGGTAGTGTACTGGTTGTTGTCAAGGAAGTGCATTGTGATGGCATTGGAACCACCCGTAGTAACTGGGGTGATGGAAGGTGTTGTATTCTCACCGGTAGGGAAAGTGAAACCGAAGTCTCCCGCAATAGTAGTTCCGGTCGGTGCAGTAAGAGTCAGCGACTGAATTGTGATTACTTTCTGCTTACCAGCGACTTCTTCAGTTGGCGCATTGATTTCGAACTCCAGCACGGTGGAGAACGGAGTGTAACGAAGAGCAACGGTGGAGCCGTTCTTTACACCCGCTGTCTTGGCATACATTACAACATTGCCCATCTCGGCAGGCTGAGCGTAAAAATAATCCGATGTGCCATTCTTCTTGGTACTCGTGCTGGCGAACTGGGTTGCATCTACGTGCAGGGTTGTGGTAACACCATCGCCACTGACTTCAAGTTTGGTGCTGGCTGAAGATGGGTAAATCGAGTAGAAGTCTGCAGTCTCGGCATCACTCCACTGAACGCCGGTATCACCGGTCTTTGTCATCGATGTCGCGTAATTCTGAGTAGCTCCATCTACAGCAATCTTATATTCAGCAGAATTCCTTCCGCTCAGGCACTGAGGGGAAGCAACCCTTACCTTGTCACCGTTTACCCAATAGATCGGGAAACCGGTTGAAGTCTCTTCGCCATATACAGTCTTGGTATTTCCCGGAAGAGCGGCTCCGAATACAACCTCATCTCCAGGATTGGCCTTTTCGATCTCCTCAGGATTCAACATATCCTTGCAAGAGGATGCGAGAACAGCAAACATAGTAGCTGTCACAAAATATCTTCCAATTGATTTCATCTGATTCACTTATTTAGAAATTGACAGCCGTTAAATTAGTTGTTGCTTCCGGTTGGATCTGCATCCCATTCTGAACCGGAAAAATCTCCACCAAAGCCAGTGTTGATAGAATGTTCGTCAATTCTTCCGCTTGCTTTATCCGGGTTGGTAACCTCGGAGGAAGCACCGCAGAACGCACTCTCCACCTCTACCATCTGATACCTGGTAGATGGTGCTTCATAATTTTTTCTGGGCATAGTATAAATTGCGTTAAATCTCATCAAAGTCCAAAATGGGGAGCATCTTGTGTCAAGAAACGTCCGATTATTGACACAATTGTTTCAAAAAGCGGAATTTGGGGCGTAGAGGAGGGGTAAATTGTAATATGGTGAGTAACAGCTACAAAAAATTAAAAAATGTTTGGTGGATTGATTTGGAATAATTATTTTTGCGCGAAAATAATCGGACGTTTATTGGGACAAATCCCCCGACTGTGGCCCTAAAACTGAGATTGAAATTATTATTAACAATTAGCTATATGCTCGTAAAAGATTATGTATCACCTCTGACCGTACGTACTTCAGTCGAGGTTGAGAGCGCATTTTGCGGCGCATCTGCTGATGTTGAGAATCCTCAAGGACAAACGGGTGAGATTGAAGAACAGGCAATCAACCAGGAGTTCAGTTCGGATTTTGACGCAAGCGGATGGGAGTAAAACAGAAAAAGATGAGAAACAGTGTATTATGTCTGGCAGGACTCGCCCTCATTCTGGGCTCCTGCGTAAAGGAGGAACTGAAACAGGTAACTCCTGCTCCGGGAAAGGAAGTACGCTTTTCCGGAAATCTGGGCAACAACAGCACAACCAGAACTGCCTATGGCGAAGAAACCGCGACAGGCATCAAGGTCAATTGGAAGAACGGTGACAAGGTGCTCGTTTACGGAACGAACTGCGTCAGCGGACGCGATTGTGCTGAATACAAGGTTACAAACGCAGATGCGGATGGAAACGAAGTCCTCCAGAATTTTGCCAACAGCCTTGACAAGACTGGCGAATTCGGCGTGCAGTGGGGAATGGACGGGACCGAGAAATGCGATTTCTACTCGGTTTACCCATCAGTGAACAATGGCCACAATACGACAATTACGCCAAATGCGGATGGTGCAGGTGTAACCGTAAGGGCGCATATACGTCCTTCGCAGTTCTGCGTCTTCAACGCTAACAGCGATGCGACTGCCTATTCCGGCACTCCTTACGACGAAAAGTACACGGACGGCACAATGCCTGACGCGTTTATGTATGCCGTAACTCCCAACCAGGACAACGGAACAGAGGTGGTCAATCTCAGGTACACACCATTCTCGACGGTGTTGAAATTCCGTTTCGAGGGATTCACCACTTCCGTGGACCTAACTTCTCCGTATATCTACCTTCAGAAAGTCATACTCACCGCTCCGGATGGAGTTACGGTCGCAGGAAACTTCGATGTCACCATAGGCAAGGACGGCAAAGTCACTTCGCACCCGGTCGGAGACAGCGAAGCAAGCAATGTCATTGAAGTGAATACCATACTTCCGGGCGGCTCTTATGTGAGACTTGGCAAGAATATGCCTATCGATTTCAGCATTTTCACAATACCTCAGGACGGACTCTCGCTCAGCCAAGAGTGGAATGTGGTAATGCAAACAAATGCAGGCAACTTCAGATACAAGCTGAAGCCGAGCACAAGCAGCACGAACAACACGGGCAAGAACGCCAATCTCGTTGCAGGCCAGGTTCACAAGCTGAATATTCCGATATTGACAGTCACTCAGGACATTACGCTGAATCCTGCCGACTGGATGACGCAGATACCGAGGAACGTATATCTCTCCGAGCTCTCGCTTCCAGGCTCCTGGTACAGTGTCCTTGAAGAATATCAGGGCACTGGCGTCAATATCGCTACGCAGTATGCAGCCGGCGTCAGGGCATTCAATCTGGATTGCAGGTTGACGTATGAGAGTACAAACAGGTTAAACACCTCCGGTTCTGGTAATCTGCGCCTTGTTTGTGCTGGTACTGATGGAAACAGTACGTTTGGCCACGACAACGGAGACCTGGTTCTGGACAAAATGAAAGAAATCGGAGCTCTTATTGCAAATAATCCGGAAGAATATGTCGTAGTAGTCTTGACTGTGGCGGAAAAGCCGTTGACAAGAAGCGCAATAGGTACTTATGTATATGGCACCACCGCCCCTCGGGAAGTACTCAACGCTATCGCGACCATGCTGGCAGACTCGAGCCTCGATTCCTATATCTATAAGAAGCCTATCACTCCGAATACAACGGTGTATGACGTGCTCGGAAAGATTATAGTAAAGGTAAACACCAACACCTCGAATTTCCTTGCCGACGGTGCCGACGGCTACACAAGCATCCCGAATGCGATGGTATCGCTGGCCTCGATGGCAGGAGGCGCCGGATATACCGACTACACTGACATCACGGCCGGAGTCTTCAACTCGATGCAGACTTCTAACATCTATAACAGCAAGACTGAAAGTGGACTTACATTCTACTATCATCAGGCGCAGAAGACTTATGCGTCAGGTTCTACGAGTTCTCCGAACCTGGACGAACGTCACGCCGCAATTGATGACATCACCGCACAGTCGAGAACGATATATGAGAACAATCTCCACAATGCCTGGTTCCAGATAGGTATCGGAGGATATAACGCCAATGATGATACAGATAAACTGACCATCGCAAGCAACCTAAACAGCTACCTCCTCACAAAGGTTCAGAACAAATTGCTCAGTCAGGAAGGTCTGGCTCCTTCGCCTGTGGGCATTGTGCTTATGAACTACTGTACAGGCAATTCAACCAACGGAAACGGTGCCGCACTGGTAAAGGCCATACTCGAGATGAACACGATGTTCCGACTGAACCGTGACCCGGCGAAACCGGAATGGCCGGATCAGACAAACGTCGATGGCGGTGGTGAAAGCGGCGGCGACAACGGTGGAAGTACCGGAGGTGGCGGCGGCATTTAAGCCGAGCACTTCGTCGGGAAATCCTTATTACCCCGGGATCATATAAAAAAGTATTTGTGTGCAGGTGGGATTACCTTCCATTGGAAGGGACTCCTGCCTGTCCTTTGTTTTAAGGACATGACACGAAAGAGATATTGACACACACCAATAACTATTTTATATGAACTACATTAAGATTCTTTCCGCAGCACTGTCGATAGCAGTCTGCAGTGCTTGCACCCAGAAGGAGAGCTATTCCGAAAGCGAAGGCTCTGCCCTCGTGGCGTCAACACTATCTCCTGAAACCGAAACCAGGACTGTCGTCACAGGCGACACTTCCGATGGCGGTATCTTCACCGAATGGAGCTCCGACGACGAGCTCGGGGTCTTCGACAAGTACGGCCGCCATCTGCGTTTCATCCGTAAAGGATCAAGCAGCAATTCCAATCCGAAATTCTATCCGGAGAGAGGCTACTATGCCCCTCAATATGCCTACTACCCTTACCGCAGCATCAATTCCGGACGCGAGCCGTCGGACTGCATAGGCAAAATGCCTGAAGTCCAGGAAATGGCCAGCGGCAAACTGCACGGCGATTATAAGGTCGGAACGATGGACAAGACCAACTTCCTGGGCCTTTCCTATACCATGAACTTCCAGCACATCATCACTATGATCAGGATGACCATAGACACGGATGGCACCGTGCTGGCCGACGACCTTCTCAAAACCCTGAAATTCAGCGCAAAGAGAAACGGAGAGGACGTTATGATTTCTGGTGACTTCCACTTCAGCGCCGCTGACGGGAGCATCGATACAAGCTATCTCGGCACGACTCCTTCCATCACTCTCGACTGGAAGGACGGCGTCAGCCTCAGCGCCCCTGTCAAGCATTATTTCTGTATGCTTCCAAGCATCAAGGCCGGCGACATACTGCGCTTCGAGATTACTACCGAGAATCATATCGCCGTAATCGAGACGCCTGCAAAGAAGGATTTCGAAGTCAACAAGGTATATGATTTCCCTCTTACACTTACGAATTTCAGCGACCGCCTCACCATTGACGGCGCCTCTACGACAGAACCGGAGCCTGAGCCGGAACCTGAACCGACGCCGGAACCTGAGCCGACAGTGACGAGCGGCAGTTTCAAGGCAGCCGCCTTCAACGTGGACGGGCTTCCGCAGAAGATATCCATATTTACAATAAACGGTGACGGTCCGGGTGCCGACGGTACGACTGCAATGGCCAGCATAGCGAATAAACTCGGCTGGGATATAATCGCGGCCAGCGAGGATTTCGAATATCACTCACAACTTGCCGCCGCCCTTTCGGACTACAATGCCGGCACCTACCGAGGCTCCATTTCGTCCGCTCAGCTGAGTTCCCGCGCCGACACTGACGGCCTCTGCTTCTTCTGGAAAAAGGGCCTGAACGTAAGCAGCGAAGGCAACACACCTTCTTCCAAGGCTTGGGAGAAGATGGTCCAGTACAACGACGAGGAGGGCGGCCTGACTTCAGGCGCGAACACCTGTATCAAAAAAGGCTTCCGCCACTACGAGGTCGAACTGTCCGAAGGCGTCGTCATAGACGTATATATCACTCACATGAATACATATAGCGGCAGCGGCAATACCGAGTCGAACGCATACGTTGCGGCAGTCCTCGGCCAGCTGCGTCAGTTGCGCGACTATGTCCTCGAGAAGGCGGCTGCGAACAGAAGACCTGCCGTGATTATGGGTGATACGAATATGCGCTACACGCGCCACGACATACGGACGAACCTGCTTGATTACGTGGCTTCCTGGACCGACGCCAACGGCCTCAGCGGCTACAGCATCTCCGACCCATGGGTCGAAAAGTACCGCGGCGGAGTCTATCCTCAGTGGGACGCCCTCTCGCTGATGACACGCTTCGCGTTCGCAGGCGACACAACCAATGACATCCTCTGCACGGACAATCAGCGCGGTGAGGTGGTGGACAAGATCTGGTATCTCAATGTGCCGGGCGCCGAGGTCCAGCTTTCGGTACTGAACCATTGCAATGACTTGGACAATTTCAGGAAGAGCACTTCCAACGTTTCCTACTCAGGAGTGATGGTCGAGGATGCGAACGGAGCGAACACCAGCGGCAATACCAAGTACAATTCGGGGCAGACTGTCTCTTACACCAAGGACGTCGGCTATTCCGACCACTTCCCTGTCGTGACCGAGTTCCAGTGGACACGCACGGTGAAGTAGCGAGGTTGTGCGGAGGGATGAGCGGGTATTACTAGACAAAGATCATAGGGCCTGCAGCGATTCTTGATTTGAGAGTATCAACTTGGGAATCGCTGCAAGTTTTTCCCGTGGATTTGCCCCGGTGCTACAGTGATTCTGGGGTTCATGGGGTAAACTTGGGAATCGCTGCAAGGTTTTCCCGGAAACATCCTTTTGCGTGCATCGATTCTTGATTTCAGGCCTAAACTTGGGAATCGATGCAAGGTTTTCCCGGTTTACACCCTCTTTCGTGCATCGATTCTTGATTTCAGGCCCAGACTTGGGAATCGATGCAAGGTTTTCTCGGTTTACACCCTCTTGCGTGCATCGATTCTTGATTTCAAGCCTAGACTTGGGAATCGATGCAAGGTTTTCCCGGTTTACACCCTCTTTCGTGCATCGATTCTTGATTTCAAGCCCAAACTTGCGAATCGCTGCAGCGTCTCGTCGCTGCAAAGAAGAATAGCACGCCTGCAGCGGCCGTAGCGGCGACGATATCCGCGTCCGATTCTACTATTCGTCGCGAAAAAGGGGTGAAGCGGATTTAAGTTGACAATCCAACACTTTCATAATAATCATGAGAGACCTCTCCTGGTTGACGCCAGATTGACTCAAAAATCCATAAATCTATTCAATATTCACAAAATGTGACGAACGGAGCTTGAAGACTTGAAAATCGAAGCGGAATTATTATACTTTTGCGGTTCATAACGTAACAAACTGATATATTATGAACCACAGAAACAAATCAAGTGAGGTTCCCGAGAAGGACCCGATGGGACAATTTTTCGTCAACATGCTCTCAGACGCCGGATTCAAGGCAGTTCTAGGAGACAGAGCCAACAAGAGAGTGTTAATTCAGACACTCAACCACGTTCTGCCTGACTATGCCAGAATCAAGGACATCAGACATTATCGCGACCGCGAACAGAAGCCAGACTATTACGGAGGAAAGAAGACAATCCTCGACCTGGCTTGCGAGGGTGAGGACGGGAGTATCTTCGACATCGAGGTTCAGCAGGCAGACAGCCCATATATGTTCGAGAGGGTGGTCTATTATGCCGCAGGGAATTATCACGCACAACTCCTTCAAGGCAACAGTTATGAACGCCTCAGGCCCAGCTACAGCATCGTATTCCTCAAAGAGAAACTCTGGCACGAGCAGATTGACACTTCGCGGCATCATCCCGTCACACCGGCACTCCCGCCCGACCGCATGGCGATCACTAAGGAGGATTTGCTACCCGACAGTCTCATAACCAGATATATGTTCGTCGAAGAGAAAAGCAGAATATTTGCACCGTCATCAATATTTTGTATCTTCGCGCAGTTGGGGCGCTTCAACAAGACATTGGAGGAATGCAGCGACGAGCTCGAATATATGCTCTACTGGTTCAAGCATAGTTCGGAGAACGAAACGGTTCCGGAAATATTTGCCGATATTCCCTTCCTCGATGAACTCAGCGAGGCGACCCGCGTGGCAGGTTTTTCCAAGAACAAATATGATATTTACCAATCGGATATGAAATCGGAAAGGGACATATTGATGATGATGCAGGATCAAAAAGAGCAAGGTCGTGCTGAAGGAAGAGCTGAGGAAAGAGCTGAGATTGCAGCTAAGATGAAGTCAATGGGGATGTCCCCGGAACAGATAGCCCAGGCAACCGATTTGAGTATTGAGATCATCAATTCACTATAATCGGTGTTCAAAAGAATGCAGCGACGAGCTCGAATATATGCTCTACTGGTTCAAGCATAGTTCGGAGA
>SAMEA3663028__coassemble_1076_pt1 | contig 9046 bp, 7 predicted proteins | sample SAMEA3663028__metabat2_low_PE_012 | metagenome-assembled genome bin SAMEA3663028 (sample SAMEA3663028) | pig gut metagenome | biome: pig gut; feature: pig-associated habitat; material: faeces | place: France | collected 2012
AAAAAGCCGCCACGCTCAATGACCCTCGCCGCAGCACCCGCCTAAAAAGCCGCCACGCTCAACGACCCTCGTCGCAGCACCCGCTCCAACAGCCGCCACGCTAAACGGCCCTCGCCGCAGCACCCGCCACGCCTTCCGCCCGCCCATCTCACCCCCCATCACAGAAAAAAGGCTGACTGCCAGTCTTTCGACCTTAAGTCAGCCTCAGCTTTATGCTTTGACAGGCATCCTATTTCTCGAGGGATTTCTCCTTGGAGCGTGTCAGCTTCTCTTTCATCGCGTCAACGCAGGCATTGACTGCGTCCTCGAACGTGGTCGAGTTTCTCTCGATAATGTGGTTTTCGCCAGGAGTGTGGAGCTTGAGCTTCACATTCTTATTGGCTGGCTCCTTAAGAAGTGAAAGGGTTACCTCGACATCACTCTGACCTTCGTGGAATTTCTCCAATCTGGCAACCTTCTTCTCGATGAAGGCAACAAGTTTGGCGTCTGCGTCAAACTTGAGGGATTTGATTGTAATTTCCATAAATACCTCCAATTTTAGTTTGGTTCTCTAAAGATATACAAAAAGCTCCGGATTTGCAAAGGACTGCAGAAAAAATGGGACTTGGAAGAACCCCTGTTCAAGAAAAAAGGGCGACAAGACCGGAAACAAACATCAGGGCATAGATCAGGTGACGGAGATGACCGGCATTGATACGCTTGAAGATGCTTGCGCCCGCGAGAAGTCCTATCAGCACTCCGGCAATACCGATGCAAAATGATTCAAGGACAAAGGATGTAACAAAACCGTTACCTGCTCTATAGATGGTCATCATAGTGTTTCCTATGAGGAAATACCACTGGGTAATCGCCATATATTCCTCCTTGCTGTCGGTGCAGCCGACAAAATAAATGACGGCGGGAGGTCCCTGCATTGCAAAAAGGCCTCCCATAATGCCGGAAATGCCGCCCATCGTCAGCTGAATGGGGATGCTTGGCCGGAGGGAGAACTTGCCGTTCAAAAAGAAAAAGTACAGACTAATCACTATCAATACCCCGCCCAGCACCTTCTTGAGTATGCGGCTGTCGATGTGCTTGACGAGGATGACCGCAAAGAAAGACACCACTATAAAGGTGAGGAGAATGGGAATCAGCTTTCTCCAGGGAACCTGGCGCACCATCCTTACCGCCGGAACGAGGGCTGTGAAGATGGCGAGCAGACCGGAAAGAGCGGTCGCTTCGGCGAAGGACGGCATAATGAAAGGCAGCAGCATCATTATGAAAATGCCGAATCCGAATCCGCATACCCTTTGGGTAAGGCTTGCTCCGGAGGCCATCAGAAATACCAGTATGAAATCCAGGATATCCATTGAACGCCTACAAATATAGGCAAATATTTGCCACTCAGTTCGCCACTTTGCCACAAAAATGCCACTTTGAGGGCATCTTTGCCACTATTCTTTTTCCTTCTCTGCTTCACTCGGTATATTTGCGCGTCATAATTTCAAAAACTAATGATACATTATCTCGAAAAACTCACCCGCACGATGAACGCGGGCTGGAATGAAAAGGCCCTCTGCAACTGGAGGGGAGAAGAATTCACCTATTGTGACCTGGCTACCCAGATCGAGAAATTCCATCTCTTTTTCGATGCCATTGGAGTGAAGAAAGGCGACAAGATAGCAATCTGCGCCACCAACTCTGCCCGCTGGGCCATCACCTTCCTTGCTGTCAACACCTACGAGGCCGTAATCGTTCCGCTGCTTTCTGAGTTCACCCCTGATGCGGTTGCCAACCTTACCCATCACAGCGAGAGCATCATACTTTTCACCGACAAGGAAATGTGGAAGCGTATTGACAGCAGCAAAGTGCCCGGTCTCCGCGCTGTCATCGCCGTATCGGATTTCAGCATACTTATGGCTGAAAAAGATGTTGAAGACGCTTACAATTCTGTCGAGTCTGTATTCGCAGCCAAGTATCCTGACGGTCTGAAGCCGGAGAACATACACTACAACACCGACAACTGGAAGAACCTCGCAGTAATCAACTACACCTCCGGCACCACCAGCGCTCCGAAGGGCGTTATGCTGCGCTACGAATCTCTCTGCGCTTCCATCGATTTCGCAATCCGCAAGATTCCTGCAAGCTTCGAGGACAATATCGTTTCAATGCTCCCTATGGGTCATATATATGGTATGGTTTTCGAATTTATGTACCCTCTCGTATCCGGCGTCACCGTATATTATCTCGGAAAGACCCCTGCGGCATCCACGCTGCTCAAGGCCGTTGCGGACGTCAAGCCATACCTGATCATCACCGTGCCTCTCGTAATGGAGAAGGTTTACAAGAACTCTCTCAAGCCGACCCTTTCCAAGTGGTATATGAAGGTTCTGCTCGCTATCCCTGGCATCAACAATCTTCTTTACGGAGTTGTCACCAAGAAGCTCATCGCTGCCTTCGGTGGCAAGGTAAAGCAGTTCATAATGGGTGGAGCCGCCCTCAATCCGGACGTGGAGAAGGTATTCCGCAAGATGAAACTCCCTTACACCGTCGGTTATGGAATGACAGAGGCTGCTCCTCTGCTTGCCTACGCCCGTCCTGAGGACTTCGTTCCGGGCTCCTGCGGAATGAAGGTGGATTCAGCCGAGGTACGTATTGATTCCGAAGATCCTGAGCACATCCCTGGCGAGATCCAGGCCAAGGGCCTGAATATATGCAGCGGCTACTTCAACAATCCTGAGGCATCTGCCAACGCATTCACCGAAGACGGCTTCCTGCACACCGGCGACCTCGGTACTATGGACAAGGCCGGAAACATCGTGATACGCGGCCGTTCAAAGAATATGATACTGTCCGCCAATGGCCAGAACATCTATCCAGAAGAGGTGGAGGCCGTTTTGAACGCCCAGGAATATGTCATCGAGACCGTCGTTGTGGATCGTGCATCCAAGCTTGTTGCACTTATGTATATCGATAAGGATGCAATGAAGAAGGCCGGACTCGACGAGGCTGCCCAGGCCGCCAAGGTAGAGCATATACGCAAAGTATCCAACAGGGTACTCCCTTCCTACAGCCAGGTAACCAAGATCGAGCTTGTGGATGAGCCATTCGCAAAGACGCCTAAGATGAGTATCAAGCGTTTCCTCTACAAATAGGATTTTGCAAACTTCAGAATACAACCTGAACTTGAACATACTTCACTGAAGCAGGGCCGGTTACTGATAAGTAGCCGGCCCCGTCTGTAAAATAGTGATGTAATGTCCGTCAGTGCTTGAAGTGTCTCTCGCCAGTGAACATCATAGGGATGCCGTACTCATCGGCCTTGTCCACAGACTCCTGGTCGCGGACGCTGCCGCCCGGCTGTACAATGGCGGCTATGCCGTATCCGGCAGCCATCTCCACGCTGTCGCCGAATGGGAAGAAACCGTCCGAAGCGAGGACGAGTCCCTCCTTGCGTATGTCCTTTCCTGCTGCGGCAAGGGAGGCCTCCGCCTGCTTGAGGGCAATCTCAGCCGAACCGACACGGTTCATCTGACCGGCTCCCACTCCGAGGGTCATTCCATCCTTGGCCACGAGTATCGCATTGGATTTCACGTGCTTGACTATCTTCCATGCAAAGTCCAAGTCGGCGAGCTGAGCCTCATCCGGCTTGCATTTTCCAGCGAGAGTCCACTCTGAAGCCGGCTTGCAGCTGAGGTCCTGGTTCTGCACGAGCAGACCTCCGTTCACACTCACATACTGTTTCTGCGCCTTGTCGCTCTTGCTCATATCCACTTTGAGGAGTCTGAGGTTCTTTTTGCTTGCGAGCACTTCGAGAGCGCCTTCTGAGAAGGACGGAGCCATTATGATCTCGAGGAATATAGGCTTCATCATTTCGGCGGCTTCACGGCTGAGCTCACGGTTCACTGCCACGATTCCGCCGAAAATGCTCACCTTGTCGGCCTCATAGGCCTTGCTCCAGGCCTCTTCCACGGTCTTTCCCACGGCTGCACCGCAAGGGTTCATGTGCTTGAGGCCCACGCAGAACGGTTCATCGAACTCCCTGACAATGTTCAGGGCCGCATTCGCATCCTGTATGTTATTGTAAGACAGCTCTTTGCCTCCCAACTGCTCGGCATTGGCAAGGGAGAATGGAACTTGCTCGGCAGAAGCATAGAATTTTGCGTCCTGATGAGGGTTCTCGCCATAGCGCAGGCTCTGCTTAAGATCGAATTCCAGGAAGAGCTTCTCATTGAGACCGGCCTGTTTCCTCATCCAGCCGGCAATCATCATATCATACTCGGCGGTGTGGGTATAGGCTTTTGCAGAGAGCTTCAGACGGGTGTCGCGGCTGGTGTCGCCATTGGCTTCCAGCTCGCCCAGCACCACGGCATAATCCTCGGGATTGACCACGATAGTCACTGATTCCCAGTTCTTTGCGGCTGAACGTACCATTGAAGGTCCTCCTATGTCTATATGCTCTATGGCATCCTCCATAGTCACGTCCGGCTTGGCGATCGTCGCTGCGAAAGGGTAGAGGTTGACGCATACCAGGTCTATGTAGCCGATACCGTTCTCCGCCAGCTGAGCGCGATGGCTCTCCAGGTCGCGGCGGCCCAGCAGGGCTCCGTGCACTTTCGGGTGCAGGGTCTTGACGCGTCCGTCGCAAATCTCCGGGAATCCGGTTATCTCGCTGATCCCAATGGTCTTGATTCCATTGCTCTCCAGCAGTTTCTGAGTTCCTCCGGTTGCGATGATTTCCCAACCGAGTTTCACAAGTCCGGCGGCGAATTCGACTACGCCGTTCTTGTCGCTTACACTGAATAGTGCTCTTCTTGCCATTTTTATACTATTATATATTTATATATATTCTTATTCAGTCGCCTGCCAGCCTATGTCGCTGCGGTGGAAGAGGTTGCTGCAGTGAATCTTGGCAACGGCGGCGGCAGCCTTTTCGCGCGCCTCGGAGACGGTTTCGCCCTTGCATACGGCCATCATTACACGGCCTCCCGATGTAACGAGCTTGCCGTCCGCATCGCTTGCGGTGCCCATGTGGTATATGGTGGCGTCTATATCTTCCTCTATATCAATGCCGTAACCCTTGTCATAGCTGCCCGGATAGCCCTTGGAGGCAAGGACGACGCCAAGTATGGCCTCATCGCTCCATTCCGGCTCGTCTCTCGGCTCGCTCAGGGAGGCGACGGCCTCGAACATAGCGTAGATGTCGCTTTTGAAGAGAGGCAGTATGACCTCGGTCTCCGGATCGCCAAAGCGGGCATTGAACTCTATGACCTTTATTCCGGAAGGGGTTTTCATCAGACCTCCATAGAGTACTCCCTGAAGAGGGCAACCCTCGCCCACCATTGCGTAGGCGGTCTTCATAAGTATGTGGTTCAGAGCAAATTGCCTGTCCTCATCACTGATGAACGGGAGAGGGGAGTAGGCTCCCATACCGCCCGTGTTCGGGCCCTTGTCGCCGTCGAAGGCACGTTTGTGGTCCTGGGCCAGAGGCATAGGCCAGACCCTGTCACCCGCAACGAAGCACATAAATGAGAACTCGGGTCCGCTGAGAAAATCTTCGACAACGACCTTGCCCTTGCCAAAGCGGGTGTCCAGGAGCATATCCTTGAGCGCCTCCTCGGCCTCGGCGGCATTCTCTGCGATCACGACGCCCTTGCCGGCGGCCAGTCCGTCGTACTTGAGCACTGCCGGGAAAGGTCTGCCGAGCACATATTCGCGGGCCTCCTCATAGTCGCTGAAGGAACGGTAGGCTGCCGTAGGCACCCCGTATTTCCTCATTATCTCCTTGGCAAACTCCTTAGAGGTCTCGATTCTGGCCGCTTCCCTGCTGTGTCCGAAAATCCTGAGGCCCTCCTCGCGGAAACGGTCTGCTATTCCGGCTGCCAGAGCCGCCTCCGGACCCACCACGGTCAGGTCGATGCGTTTCTCCTTGGCGAAGTTCAGCAACGCCTCCACGTCGGTGTCCTTGATCCTTACGCATTCGGCCATAGTGGCTATGCCTGCGTTTCCCGGTGCGCAATAAATTGTCCCGACCTGCGGGGAACGGCTCAGGGCATCGACTATTGCATGTTCGCGTCCGCCACCTCCGACTACCAGAACTTTTTTCTTTCCCATAATGCCTGAGATTATTTGATTACAACTCCTTCCCTGTCGCTTACCCTGCCTATCACGGAGGCCTTCTCACCGGCTGCACGGAGTATCTCTATGGCCTTTTCAGCCTCTGAGGCATCCAGGGCTATGACCATTCCAATGCCCATGTTGAAAATGTTGAACATTTCCCTGTGAGGAATCCTGCCGTATTTCTCGAGGAAGCCGAAGACAGGGAGTATCTCCCAGCTGCCTTCTTCTATCTCTATGCCCTGGCCCTCGTGGAGTATGCGCGGTATGTTCTCGTCAAAGCCGCCTCCGGTAATGTGGGCCACGCCGTGTACCTCGCAGTTGCGTATCACCTCCAGCACCTGCTTTACGTAGATGCGGGTAGGGGTGAGGAGCACTTCGCCTATCATCCTGTCCCCAAAGAACTCAGGGCAGAGGTCCTTGAAATCGAAGCCTGCATCCGCAACTACCTTGCGCACGAGGCTGAAACCGTTGGAGTGTACGCCGCTGGATGCAATTCCCACCAGAACGTCTCCGGCCTTCACCTTGCTGCCGTCGATGAGATTGGATTTCTCCACGCAGCCTACGGTGAAACCGGCGATGTCATATTCTCCGTCAGTGTACATACCCGGCATTTCGGCAGTCTCGCCGCCTACCAGTGCGCATCCGGCCTGGCGGCAGCCCTCTGCCACACCTGCGACTATGGCCTCCACTTTTGCCGGCTCGTTGTGGCCCACGGCCACATAGTCCAGGAATACAAGCGGCTCGGCGCCCTGTGCGAGTACGTCGTTTACGCACATCGCAACGGCGTCAATGCCGACCGTGTCGTGTTTGTCCATTGCGAAAGCCAGTTTCAGCTTGGTGCCGACACCGTCAGTGCCGCTAACCAGCACCGGCTCGCGATAACCCAGGGATGCGAGGTCGAACATTCCGCCGAAAGCGCCGATGTTGCCCATCACGCCCGGACGGTTGGTGGAAGCGACGTGCTTCTTGATCCTCCTTACTACGTCGTAGCCGGCTTCGAGGTTCACACCGGCCTTTTCATAACTCTGTGCCATATATCTCAGTTTTCAGTATCAGTGTATATAGTTGTAGGATATTCGCCGCTGAAGCAGGCGAAACAGAGTTCGCATCTGCCTTTTGCGGCTTTGAGAGTGGATTCCCTGGAAAGGAAGTGGAGGGAATCGGCGTGAATCGCCTTGCAGACTTCCTCCGCATTCTTGTCGGAACTGATGAGTTCCTCGCGGGTAGGTATGTCCACTCCGTAAAAGCAGGGGTGGGTGAGTGCGGGGCTCGCTATCCTCACGTGCACTTCGGTAGCTCCGGATTCTCGCAGCAGGTCCACTATGCGCCGGGAGGTCGTGCCCCTGACTATGGAGTCGTCGATGAGAACCACGCGTTTGCCCTCGACGATGCTGCGCACGGCCGACAGCTTCAGCTTTACTCCCATTTCCCTGAGGGACTGGGACGGCATTATGAAGGTCCTTCCCACATACTTGCTCTTGATCAGTCCCATTTCGTAAGGTATGCCGCTGACTTCGCTGTAACCCATTGCTGCGCTGAGACTTGAGTCAGGAACACCGATCACGATGTCGGCCTCTGCCGGGGCTTCCTTCCAGAGCAGCCGTCCGCTCTCCTTGCGGTAGGAATGGACATTGCAGCCTTCGAGGTCGCTGTCAGGACGGGAGAAGTATATGAACTCCATGGCGCAGAGCTTCCTGTGCCTGTCCTCCGTGTAGAAATTGCTGCGCAGACCGTGCCTGTCGATGCAGACTATCTCTCCCGGCTCCACGTCCCTGAGGAACCTGGCGCCTATCACTTCGAAAGCGCAGGTCTCGCTGCTTATGACATAGCCGTCTCCGAGCGTGCCTATTGAAAGCGGACGTATGCCGTCCTTGTCGCGGCAGGCATATATCCTGTTCTCCGTCATGATCAGGAAGGCAAAGGAGCCCTCCAGCTTGTTCAGGGCATCGATTATGGCTTCTATTCTCGGCGTGTTGTCGTTCTTCTTGATGAGATGGGCGAGCAGCTCGCTGTCCGAGGTGCTGTGGAAAAGTGTGCCCATATCCTCAAGCATATCGGACAACTGCTTGGAATTCACTATGTTGCCATTGTGAGCGAGAGCGAAGTTGCCGTTTTTGTGACGGAAGTAGAAGGGCTGAACGTTGTCCAGTCCTCCGCCTCCGTGGGTGGAGTAGCGCACGTGGCCTATGCCCATAGAGCCCTTCAGCTGACTCAGCTTGTCTGCATCGAAGACGTCCGAAATCAGTCCCAGACCCTTGCGGCGGTAGAATTCGCCGTTTCCGTCCACGCAGACTATGCCGCAACCCTCCTGACCCCTGTGCTGCAGGGAGTGCAGGCCGTAGTAGAGCAGCGAGGAGGCGTCTGCGACGTTATATACTCCGAAAACGCCGCATTCCTCGTGAAGTCCGTTTTGTATTTCTGTCATTGTTATTCTTCGTTTGAGTTGAAGTAGCTGACAGCGTTTTCAAATATGCTCTGACGGCATTCCCCGCTTATGTTCTTGAATACATTCTCTTCCCAGCGTTCGCTGTGTCCCATTTTTCCGAGTATCTGGCCGTCAGGGGAGACTATGCCTTCAATGGCGTAGCTGGAGCCGTTCGGATTGTATGGGGAGCTCATCGTCGGCTCTCCGCTCTGAGGGTCCGCATAGCGGAAGGCAACCTGTCCGTTGGCGAAGAGTTCTGCTGCAAGTTCCTCACTCACAGTGAATTTGCCCTCGCCGTGACTCATTGCGATGCTGTGCAGCTCACCCTCTTTGAAGCCTTTCAGCCAAGGGGATTCGACTGAATTGACTCTCGTTGTGACAATCTGCGAGATATGCCTGTTGATATTGTTTCTGAAAAGGGTAGGGGATTCCTTGCAGAGCTTGCCGCTGCGTCCGTAAGGGAGCAGTCCCGATTTCACGAGGGCCTGGAAGCCGTTGCATATTCCCAGAATCAGGCCGCCA
>SAMEA3663028__coassemble_1106_pt1 | contig 8905 bp, 11 predicted proteins | sample SAMEA3663028__metabat2_low_PE_012 | metagenome-assembled genome bin SAMEA3663028 (sample SAMEA3663028) | pig gut metagenome | biome: pig gut; feature: pig-associated habitat; material: faeces | place: France | collected 2012
ACTCAACGCCGCCTGGAGAATCGTCCCAACGTCACTTGGCGTGAGATTATGACTCCGGAGGAGCGCAAGCAGATGGGTTTTGACCATTTTGATGAAATGGAGAGGAGCTACCAGCAGAGCAAGAGGAAGAAAGGCACCCTTGATCCAGGCAAGGCCAGCAAAAGCAAAACCGAATTTGATAAAGAAGATTTCTACGACATCGTTGACTACAACGGCGGCCTGGACGGAGAATACTCAAACATCGACTACCACGACCTCGAAGACTACTACGGTGACTGATTCCGTCGCTGTTTTTTATCAAAGTGTTTCGCTAGGCACCTCAGAAAATGCCCATGGAGTTACTCCATGGGCATTTTCTATATAAAATTCCGGCGGAAATACTTCACTACTTGTTCAAGTTCGCGGTATCCGGCATCATTGACTTGTAGTCGGATTACTTCTTTACATATGCTGTGGCTCTGCCGATGCCGGTTTTCTCGATGTATCCGGCGGCAAGGAGGTCTGCCAGGGTGCGCTCGATGGTGGTGAGGCTGATGTCCGGGCAGGCCTGGGCGATTTCCTTCTTGGTAATCTTGCCCGGGGTTCGTTCAATGATGGCCTTGATTCTCTCCGGTTTGGACACCTTGCGATAGCGAAGGTGCTCCACTCGGTCTTCAAACTCGTTGTAAGCTTTGACCACGACCCCCCAGCATATACTTGAGGAAGGGAAGATAATTGTTCCCGTCTTCGTGCCAGTTCTGGGAGCTGGCCTGAAGGGCCTCGTAGTAGGAGTCCTTGCTCTTCTCGATGAGCATCTCGATACTGATGTACTTGCCCACGATGAATCCGGCGCGGTACAGAAGCAGGAGCGTCAGAAGTCGGCTCATACGGCCGTTACCGTCATTGAAGGGGTGGATACAGAGGAAGTCCAGGATGAATACCGGCATCAGAAGAAGCGGATCGTAAGTGCCGGTCTCGATGGCCTCGTTGTATTTGGTGCAGAGCTTCAGCATAGCATCTGCTGTTTGAAAAGCAGGGACCGGACGGAAGCGGACGGTTTCAGAACCATCTGCGTGTTTTTCCGCAATGATGTTGTCGGAGCTCTTGTAAGTGCCGCCCACAGCGCTGCTGCTGAAGGAATAGAGATCCCGGTGCAACTGCAGGATGTTATTGGGGCGCGGAGCTATGTACTCGTAGGACTCGTGGATGGTTGCCAGCACGTCACGATAGCCGGAAATCTCTTCCTCGTTACGGTTGCGGGGCTTGACCTTTTCCTGGATGATGGCCTTCAGGCGTTCGTCAGTTGTATAGATACCCTCAATACGGTTGGAAGCGCCGGTACTCTGAATCTTTGCGACTTCCAGTAAAGCTGTGAGGACGTCCGGCTCTGCTTCGATGAAGAGGTCCTGGCGCCCCCGGCACTCGTGGAGGCGGGTCAGCAGGGCGACTATAGATTTTTTTTGCCTCAAAAACGAATTATCTGCATCAAATTTCGTAAAATGATGCAGAAAAAACTAGAATGAGGCAGTTTACTTGAAGTAGTAGTATTTGTCGGTTAGTTTCTCGGCGACCTTTAGATTCTCGGCCAACCCTGCGACCTGGGTGATTTCTTTGATGTAGCGGTTGATGACCTGGTCATCGAGGTGAGGGAGCTGGTATTTGTACTTCTCGAGAATAGCCTTCAATTGAGATTTGAAAACCTTTAACAACTTTTAACATAAGTATTTTGGCTATCTAAGAAAACGGATTCATCTTTGTGTTCGTAATAGTTACGCGTAAATGGTTAATTAATAATTATTTACTAACTTACTTTCTATTGCATATTATGGATAACAACGTAAAGGAAAAGCACACCGTGGTGCAAATCAAAAATGCTCCTAAGGCTGATGGCAAAGAAAAGCCAAGTCTCCCTTGGAAGTCTGACGAAGAGTATAATAAAGTTGAACCACCTTATGAGGATTAATATAACTTAAGCTATGGTAAGTGAAATCTACAGCAATATGGTATATTTTTCAGACTTGCTTCCGAAAAGATGCCCTAAGACATTCAAAGGACTTATTGAAGTCTTGGAAAAATATGGCGTGACTTCTGGTTTGCTCAAAGGCACCAAAGACATCTGGTGCCGGGATTATATGCCTATCCAGACGATTGGCAACCGTTTTGTTCTGTTTCGATATGAGCCCGATTATCTGTTGGATAGTGATAGGCATAAAGCAACAATTACAGATAATACGATTGCTAAGCGATACGTTGGCTCGTCATATCTGGAAGATTCCAGAGGCATCAAGATTGATGGTGGCAATGTCGTTCATAGCGGATGCAAAGTTATCATGACCGCAAAGGTCTTCGAGGAGAATTTGCAGTGGACTCCACGTGATCTGATTGAGTATCTCACATGCGCCTTTGGTGCAGATATCTTCTTCCTTCCCTGGGATACTAATGAAATCTATGGCCACACTGACGGCATAGTCCGTTTCATTGACGATGATTCTGTCCTGATGACAAACTATGCCCAGTTTGATTCTGATATGGCAGCACGGTTCAGACGCATCCTGAGTGCTCATTTCACGAACGTACATGAGCTCAGTTTCAGAGCATCCAGACCGCACAAGTACAGTTGGACTTACATCAATTGGTTGCAGACCGATAAGGTTCTGATTCTTCCGAAGTTCAACATCCCGGAAGACCAAGAGGCATATGAGCAAATCGCCAGGCTGATGCCTAACTACAAAGACCGTATAGAGATGGTTGACGCTACTGACCTCATTCGCTACGAAGGTTATCTGAATTGTGCCAGCTGGACCTTTCTCAGTACTCCAAACCTTGACTTGCCATAGTCCGGCGGTAAGCTTATGAAAACCGGCCATCTCGTAACAGAGGTGACCGGTGCTTTATTATTTACGTTTGAACTGCCAAGGACGGGTACATTTGTTTGGCTTCTCCTCCTTCTTCTTGAAAGATTCGCCTGTTTCGTTAGGGATGTACTTTCCTGTTGCAGAATCCTTTGCATATTGCAGCACATTCTTGCGTCCAGTCGGTTTCGCAAAACTACTCTTCCAATCATACGACTCCCAATGAATATCTTGAAGCGCTTCAGCGCACGTGCCGTTTGGGAAAAAGAAATCATAAATCTTTGTTGAGCAATCATTATTTTCATTTAGGAATATTACCTCATTCCCATTGAAGCGGAACACTGAGAACCCGCGTATTAGAAATGATGCTCTATAGTGTCCTTTTGGATCCTCAAAAGTGATGTCCACACCAGAGGTGTGTAGATTGAAGCTCCCTATGTCAAAATAAGGTAAGTCATAAATACCTGCATCCTTAAGATGTTTAGGTATTCTATCGTTTGTGTGGTACATAATAGGATCCTTTAATCCTCCTTCTGCTTCTTCGTTGTAGTAGAGTTCAAGTATATCTACTCTGATGCAATAGTGATTGCCAATGCTGAAAAAGCCTTCATTGATAATTTTCTTGGCAATAGGTTCTGCCCATTCTTTTACGGCGTTTACACGATCATCTTCGGGCATAGTTGCCCAAGAGTGTGAATTCTGATATTCAGTCCTATTGTCGCTAAATTTCTTTAGGATATCTTTGAGCTGTTTCATGGAAATATGGTATTAAAATATACAGAAGTCCTTTATCGAAGGCTTTTTCTCAGCCTTTTCTATGTATGAATCCATACCACCTTCGGCCTTGAGGTTGCGCAGACCCAGATCATCCCAATATACCTTTTCTTTGGATTCCAGAATCCTTTTTCCGTGAATACACAAGTTGACTGCCCGTTTCTTGTTGACTTCTCCAAAGTTGACTGTTATGACCTTGTTATGGTCGACTGCTGATTTGCAGGAAACTAAAGTAAACATCGCTATAGCTGCGATAGAACCCCATATGCTTCTATAGTACTTCATATGATTAAGATTTAGGGGATTGCTTCCATAATTCTTGTACCACCTAATTATGTGGTACACTTACCATCGGTGGTAAAGATACAAAGGTGATGTGAATTGACAAAGAATATATGTCAGGTGGCATTGTTCCCAAGATTGAAAGACGAGTCTTCAAAGAAGTTCAACTCGCCTTCTGCCGTCCGAGGATTATGCCCAGGGCAATGCCGCATCCGGCAATCGGTAGCATAAGGTACTGTTTGTATGACTCGAAAAACCGTCTTGCAGACGAAAGGATGCCTTCGCTGAACGCGTTGATTTCCGCAGGGTAAAGGCAGGCAAGGTACACTGCGGCGCCTCCTAGGATGAGACCGCAGGCGAGGGCCAGGGCCAGGGCCCTCCTTCCGGATCTTCTCTGCCTGTCAACCTCCTTCTTGATTCCTTCCACAGCACGCATCTTCTGCTGTACCTCAAGCAGGAATGCGGGATTATCCTGTACCTGAGGCCTGCTGTCTCGGAGTAACGATTCTATGTCTGTATTCTTCATTGCAGTATGGATTTGAGGTGATTCCGACCGGTGGACAGGTAATATTTCACCGTGCCCTGAGGTATCTGCAGTATGGAAGATATTTCCCTGATGCTCCGGTCTTCGAAATAGTGCAGTACAATGGACGCCTTTTCTTTCTCCGGAAGGGACTCCAGTGCCTGATACAGTCTCTGATGTCTGAATCCGGAGTCCGTCTCGTCATCGGCCGGCACGCTCAGGGCTTGTCTTGTATCCGGAGAGACCGTATCAAGCTTTGGCTTGCGGCACTGGTCCACATAACAGTTATATGCTATACGGAATAGCCAGGTGCTGAACTTTGACAGCCCTGAAAACGAAGCGGATGCGACGTAGGCACGGACCAGCGCGTCTTGGGCAATGTCATCAGCCAGGGGCGCATCTCCGCCACACAAGGCAAGCAGAAATCGCCTGAGGGATTCCTGCTCGGACCTGACGAGGTCTATGAAACGCTCCTGGGTCATTTGCGTCAGGTAATTTGAAGATTGCTTATTCCTGCTTCAGAGACTTCTCTTCTGCCTCCATTTCTTTTGCCAGCATCTTGCGGCCCACAAAGAAACCTATGAAAAGAGCTATTCCGACCGCAAGGGAAATACCACCGAAGATCAGTAACGGAGCGTATGTGTCATCCTCCAATGTCATCCATGGTATGATGCCGATGGCAGTCAGGGCGGCGCCTATAATGGATGCCGCGCAACCGCAGATCAGGCGGTTCAGAAGGCGTTCCTTCGTGCTTTTCCGCTTTTTCGGAGCTTCCTTGAACAAATCGCTGTCGATTGTGGCTCCCGACTCGATGGCCTTGAGCATGACCTCCGTTTTTTTTTCAATTTCATTCCTGCGTACTCTTGTAACAAGCCATACAAGCATAACTGGCAGTACCACACAGATTCCAATAGGGACAATGATATCTCTCATAATTGAAAATATTAATGTTTAACATATCCGTCCGTTTTCGGGCGCTTTCAATAGTTAGACGGAGCAAAGATGAAAAAGGTTGGGAAATATTTGATTATCTTGGCTCATTATTTACAGATAAGGCAATATATCCGGAAAATGAAAAAGGCAATCATCATCAGCGTGGCGGCGCTCTGCATCTTCGGGCAAGGTTGCTGCCGGAATGAATTCGCGGTACTCAACAGAAAGGCGGCAAAGGAGTATCTTGAACCGATCAGACCTGCCGCGGAAGGCAGGAATCCGTGCTGGAACGGCTACAGCAGGAAGTTCATATATGCCCCTGCATTTGAAATAGCGGCTGTGGAAGGGGCTGCGAAATACCGTTTCGACATCAGACAGCAGGAGGGTGATGGCCAGTGGTCCTTCACGGCGACGGAACCGACAGCGGATCTTTCCCCGGTCTGGGCTTCGATTCCGCCGTCTATGGTGGACCTCACGGTATTGGCTCTGGATGCTGACGGACAGCGGCTGGATACCGTCTATACGAGGTCATTTCTCCGTGATTTCCCATTTGAGGGGCCGTACAATGACAATGTACGTCCATATCGCGAGGCGGCAATGATGGCTGCCCTCTATGTCCACAACTCCGAGGCTACAAAGGCCTGGCTTGACTCTGTCACTCCGGACACCCTCGCATATCCCCATTACACCTATGCGAACAAGATTGTGGGAGGGCTGATTCGCATCGAGACCAGGATTGCGGAAAATATTCCGTCAAAGAGAGAAGAGGCAATCGCGATTGCAAAGAATGCGGCCCGCTTCCTCATTGACCAAAGCCGTCCCGAAGGCGACCCGCTGGAGTTCTTCCCGCCTACATATTACGGCAGGCTCGTAGCATCCAGGAAGCCCTGGAACATTGGCAAGACTATGACTATGGATGCCTGCTATGCGGGAAACGCCTTCCTTGATCTCTATGATGTGACCGGCGACGAACTCTACCTTGACCGAGCTCTCAAGATTGCAGGTACATACGCCAGGATACAGAACGAGGACGGCTCTTTCCCGATCAAGGTCGATTTCGCTACCGGGGAGCCGGTCAACGAAGTGGGGGCGATGCTCCATCCTGTCCTGAACTTTATCCGAAGGCTTCAGGATGACTACGGCGCCGAAGGCCTCGACGAGATGAAGTCAAAGGCCGAAAAGTGGATGAAGGAAGTTGCTCTCGAAACATTCGACCTCACCGGACAGTTCGAGGATGTCAATGTAGCCGACGTACATCCATACGAGAACCTGACCAACTGCACCGCCGCTCCCTATGCTTCATATATCCTCAGAAGCAATCCGACTCCTGCCGAAATCGAAGATGCACGCGACCTCATACGGTTGAGCGAAGACCAGTTCGTTCATTGGAACGCCCTCCCTGACGGGAACGGCATACGCGTCATCTGCCCTCCGTGCGTCTATGAGCAGCATCGCTACCAGATGCCGGTGGACGCCAGCTCCTGCAATGTCGCCAACGCATATCTCGACCTTTACGAAGCCACCGGCGACAGGCTTGCATTCGCGAAGGCAAAGGCGCTTATCGACAACATCACTGTCGTTCAGGATCCTACCGACGGCAAGATTCCGACTACCTGGAAGTTATATAGCCCGAAGAGAAACAAGACCCGCTCCTTCTGGTACAACTGCACCTGTTCTTCGATAACAACCCTGCTGAGGATGGCTGAAATTGTAGGTGAGGAATGATTGAGGGAAGTAAAAATTTGATTATCTTTCGGGAAATACGATCAGAATATGAAAATCGGAGACCAGATGCCGTCATTTGCGGTCAAGGACCAGGACGGCAGGACCGTAAAATCGGATGAACTCATCGGCAGGGGACGCAAGATTGTCCTTTACACCTATCCGAAGGATTCCACTCCGGGATGCACGGCAGAGGCCTGCAGTTTCCGTGACCGCTACGAGGACATAAGCGGTGCAGGCTACACGCTGATTGGAATCAGCAAGGATTCGGAGAAATCGCACAGCAATTTTAGGGCAAAATATGAACTGCCCTTCACCCTGCTTTCTGACACAGACACTTCACTGCTCCAGTCGCTCGGTGCCTGGGGCGAGAAGAAACTCTACGGGAAAATCAGTATGGGTACCCTGCGCAGAACCTACGTCTTCTCCGAGGAAGGCGTGCTTGAGCGTATCATAGAGAAGGTGGACACGAAGAATGCCGCCGCCCAGTTGCTTGAGGAAATATAATACGGGAAAGGAAGAATGAGAACCATATTCGAGATTTTGCTTCTGTTTCTCATTCTCAGTGTCTGCAGCGTAATGATTGCCGAAAACCGGCATCCGCTGAAGACTCTGTGCTGGATGTTGGTCATCTGCCTGCTTCCGGTGCTGGGACTCATACTCTGGTTTATCTTCGGTTCCAGCAGCAAAAACAAACGGCTGATGGAGGACAAGCACCGCAATTTGCTCAAGTCCAGGGTAATGGACAATTATGCTGAGCTTATAGATACGGGAATCGAGGGCAATCACGCCGATCTGGCAAAACTGCTGTGGATGACAGGCCAGTCCTTCCCGCTCAAAGGCAATTCCCTCAAGGTATATACGGACTGTCAGGAAATGTTCGACGGACTGATCCGGGACTTGGAATCCGCCGAAGACCACATTCATTTCGAATTCTTCAAGTTCGAGGACGACCCGCTCGGACGCAGGATTGCAGACATACTCATAGCTAAGGCGAAGGCCGGCGTTGAGGTCAGGGTGCAATATGACCACGCCGCCAATTTCTTCCGTGGGAAATTCTACAATTATATGAAGGCGGGAGGCGTGCAGGTGGAGCCATTCCTGAAGATACGGCTGCCTTTCCTCTCCAGTGACACCAATTACCGCAATCACAGGAAGATAGTCGTCATCGACGGCCGTATCGGCTACGCCGGAGGGATGAACATAGCCCAGAGATATGCCACGGGCATAAAGCGGGGCAACTGGAGAGATACCCATTTCCGGGTGGTCGGCCCCGCTGTCACTGAAATGCAGATCACCTTCCTGACAGACTGGTATTTCTCCAGAAAGGAACTGCTTGATGACGCCCGCTATTTCCCGAAGGTGCTTTCCGACGGCGACGTCACGATGCAGATTGCCTCCTCGGGCCCGATGGACCGCTGGAACGTCACCATGCAGGGCATGATGAGGATTATCACCCAGGCGAAGAAATATGTATATATCGAGTCGCCGTACCTGATTCCGACCGAGCCCATATTGAGCGCCTTGCGCGACTCGGCACTGGCAGGCGTCGATGTGCGGCTGATAATACCGTATTACGGCGACAGGGGGATAATACCTCCTCTCGCGACGCGTTCCTACGTCTCGGATGCCCTGGAGGCCGGCGTAAAGGTATATTTCTATAAAGGCGGCTATATGCATTCGAAGACAATGGTTGCCGACGACGAGATAGTCACGATAGGCTCTACCAATCTGGATGTCAGGAGTTTTGAGCAGGATTTTGAAATGAACGCCTTTATATATGACGCCAGGCTGGCGCAGCAAATGAAGGACGTATTTCTGGCAGATCAGGATTTCAGCA
>SAMEA3663028__coassemble_1130_pt1 | contig 8723 bp, 8 predicted proteins | sample SAMEA3663028__metabat2_low_PE_012 | metagenome-assembled genome bin SAMEA3663028 (sample SAMEA3663028) | pig gut metagenome | biome: pig gut; feature: pig-associated habitat; material: faeces | place: France | collected 2012
AACCGGCCACCACGACGGTCTTGCCTGCGACTATTAGGTTCGTGGTGCGGTTGATGCCGTCCCATACGGACTGTCCCGTGCCATAGCGGTTATCGAAGAGATGCTTGCAGTCGGCATTGTTCACCAGCATCATAGGGAAGCGGAGTTCGCCCGCACGGTTCATGCGCATCAGGCGCAGTATGCCCGTGGTGGTTTCCTCGCAGCCGCCTATGACCTTGTCCAGGAGCTGGGGGAACTCGCTGTGAATCAGGTTCACCAGGTCGCCACCGTCGTCTATGATCACATTCGGGCCCACTTCTATGACCCTGCGGCAGTGGGACATATATTCCTCAGGCGTCGCGTCGTACCAGGCAAAGACGTTCAGCCCGTCGTGCACGAGGGCCGCTGCCACGTCGTCCTGGGTGGAGAGAGGGTTGCTGCCGGTCACGTACATTTCGGCCCCGCCTGCGGCGAGCACCTTGCAGAGATAGGCCGTCTTGGCCTCAAGATGCACCGAGAGTGCCACCCTGAGCCCGGCAAAGGGCTTTTCGGCGCTGAACTGCTCCTCAAGGGAACGCAGCAGCGGCATGTGATGTTTTACCCATTCGATCTTGAGCCGGCCGTCCTGCCAGAGTGAGAGATCCCGTATTTCGCTTGCCATAATCGTGTGTTTCTGTTGATAAGCTGTTGAAAAATTGTCTGCAAATTTACTGTTTTTCAATTATCTTTGCAAAGATGCGAGAGCGTTTGCAAGTATGGAAGAATTGAAAGCAAGTGCAAGGAAAATTGCCTTCTGCCTTTTGTTTTGCCTGATTCCGGGCGCAGGCAGCGACCCACACAGTTTCTATTCGGCGGCTTCGGAACCAATGAAAACTGTCGAGGAGGGACCGGTCAGTTCCGCCGTACCCTCAGGCAACGCCGCTTTCATTCTTGTCTCCAAGGAGGATATGTGCCTTCAGCTGTACAGTTCCTGCTCCGAGCTGCTCTTTTCGGCTCCCATTTCCTGCGGCAGCGAATACGGCGACAAACGCACCAAGGAGGACGAGCGCACTCCGGAAGGGGTTTTCAGCATCAGGCGCATAGAGCCGTCTTCGGAATGGACGCACCTCAACCCGGAGAACGGATGCAGGGAGAAGGGCTGCTACGGCGACTGGTTCATACGCCTCAACACCCCTCTGTCCCTCCGCATAGGCATTCACGGAACCAATAAGCCGGAAGAGATAGGCCTGCGCACTTCCGAGGGTTGCATACGTCTGAACAACAGGGACATAGACCGTCTCGTGGAAATGGTTTACGTGGGTATGCCGGTAATCATCACTCCTGCCGCCGAGGATATTGCGGCAGACACAAAAGCTCTGTAAATAATTGCTCAGTCGCGTATGTAGCGGCAGCCGCCTATGAACCTGGTGACGAAGTAGTCTTCGTTGCTCAGGGATATGCGCACGCCCCCGGAGCTGCTGGCGTGGATGAAGCTGAAAATGCCGCGCTCCCTGTCCACCGCCACCACTATGCCCACGTGGCCTACGCTGCGCCAGCTGCGGCGGGTGCCGAAGAAGACCAGGTCGCCCTCGCGCAGGTCGGTAGGCACGTCGATGTGCGGTCCCTGGCGGTACTGCTCTCCCGAGTGGCGGGGTATGTCTATGCCTATCTGGCGGTAGATATAGCGTGTGAAGCCGGAGCAGTCGAACTGGTCGGGACCGTCGGCAGCCCAGCGGTAGGGCTTGCCCAGGTGTTCCCTCGCGAGCGATACGGCCAGTTCCCCGAGATATGTGCGGGGACGGAGGCGGGCGAAGGCGCTGATGCTGTCTATCTTTGCTACCAGGACGCTGCTGAGTTCCAGAATCTCCAGTTCCAGCCCCTTATAGAGCTCCTTCTCGCACTCGGCCCCGTATGCGGCCACGGAGTCGGCCAGGTCGCTCAGCGACACGCTTATGCGTATGCGCGCCGGCTCTTTCTTTGGCTCCTTTTTCCGGGCCTCGGAGGAGGCGGAGAGGCAGAGCGCGGCAAGGCAGAGCAGCAGCGGCAGGAGGCGGCGTATGCGGGAATATATATGCATATCAGAAATATTTCCTCTCCTCGCGGTTGAGGGCGAGGAAGATGAAGAGCAGTATGGTGAAACCCCACATCGACGAGCCGCCGTAGCTGACCAGCGGCAGGGGTATGCCTATGACGGGCATAAGGCCTATGGTCATACCTATATTTATAATAAGGTGCATGAAGAAGCAGGAGGCCACGCAGTAGCCGTAAACCCTGATAAAGCGCGAGCGGCACTGTTCGGCGTCGTGGATTATGCGGAATATCAGGAAGACGTAGAGCAGCACGACGGCTACGCTGCCCGCAAAGCCCCATTCCTCGCCTATGGTGCAGAAGATGAAGTCGGTGCTCTGCTCAGGAACGAAGCCGAAGGTGGACTGGGTGCCGTTGAGATAGCCCTTGCCGAAGAGGCCTCCGGAGCCTATGGCAATCTTGGACTGATGCACGTTATAGCCCCAGCCGGATGGGTCCTCGGTCATTCCGAGCAGGACTTCGATGCGCTTGCGCTGGTGCTCCTGCAGCACGTTGTTGAAGACCAGATCCACGCTGAAGGAGGCGATCATGCAGGCCGCTATCACTCCCGCGCTGGCCATGCGGAAGGAATCCCTGCGAAGGAAGCCGAAGATGAGGTAGCATATTATCTGGACGGCCATCAGCGGCAGCAGGAAATAGAGAGGCTTGGGCCAGAAGATTATCCACACAATCATCAGGGCGATGAGCGGGATGTTGATGGCGAGCCAGAGCCATTTGCGGCCCCTGAGGAAATCGTTGGCGAAGCTGGCGACGATGAAAACGGTCAGCAGGGTCGGGACTATGCCGAAGCGCAGAGTGATAATGAAGAGGGTTATGATGCTACCCAGCAGGGCCAGCCACCAGCCGGATATGCCTTCGCGGTAGAGCACGAAGATGAAGCCGACATAGACGAGCATCGAGCCGGTTTCGTTCTCGGCGACTATGGCCGCCATAGGAAGCAGGAGGACGGCGCCGGCTATCATATAGTCCCTGAAGCTGCGAAAATGGAGGTCCATCTTGCTGATCACGTTGGCGAGCATCAGGGAACTGGTTATTTTGGAGAACTCGGCGGGCTGTATCTTGACCGAGCCTATCTCTATCCAGGAGTTGGAGCCCTTGGTGTCGTTGGAGATGAAGATCACCAGCACCAGGAGGAAGAACATCAGCACGTAGGCGGGCAGGGAGGCGTTCTCGTAGATGCGCGAGGGAACGGCGAAGAGTATGACCGCGGCCATCAGCACGGCCGTGCCTATCCACACCAGCTGCTTGCAGGCGCGGCTGCCCCACACGAGCACTTCCGGGTACTCGTAGTGCACGGTGGAGTAGATGTTCAGGAAGCCGATGAAAACCAGTACAAGCCAGCAGCCTGCCAGCCACCAGTCCACGGTTCCGCCCACTCCTCTCTGACTTGTTCTCCTTTCTATCATTTCCTTATTCTCACTCTGTCCATAAGATTGCCTTCGAGCATACGTTTCTCGAGATATTTCCTTTCTTCGGATATCTCTCCGTTGAGATAGCTCTCGACCAGCAGGGAGGCGATAGGCGCAGCCCAGGTCGCCCCGAAGCCGCCGTTCTCTATGTAGGCCACCACGGCAATCTTAGGATTGTCCATAGGCGCGAAGCACATGAATACGGAGTTGTCGGCCCCGTGCGGGTTCTGCGCCGTTCCGGTCTTGCCGCATATCTCCAGGCCCGGCACCGCGGCTATGCTGGCCGTTCCTCCCGAACCGAAACCGCTGTTCACAGCCCTGTACATACCCTTTACCACCTTAGGGAAATGGGTGGTATCGACGAGGGTGTAGTTGCGTTCGTGGTATTTCGGGTCTATGCTTATGTCTTCGGAGTCCTTGACTATGTGAGGGGTTATGTACCAGCCGCGGTTGGCGACCGTGGCGCAGAAGTTCGCCAGATGCAGCGGGGTGCAGCCTATCTCTCCCTGGCCTATGGATATGGAGATTATGGTGTTGGCCTTCCAGTGGCCCCTGCCGTAGATTCTGTTGTAATATTCCGGAGTAGGGATGTTGCCTTTGAGCTCGGCCGGGAAGTCGCTGCCCAGAGGTCTGCCGAAGCCGAAGCTATAGACATAGTCGTCCCAGGCCTTCATAGACTCATCCATACTGGAGTATTTCCTGTTCTCCAGCAGGGCCTTGAGCACATAGCAGTAGTAGGCGTTGCAGGACATCATTATGGATTCCTCCAGGTTCAGAGGAGAGCGATGGGCGTGGCAGCCCAGCTTGTGGTTGCCGAAGTGGTAGCCCATACTGCAGGGATAGCAGCTTTCCGGAGTGATCACCCCCTCCTGGAGGCCTATCAGCCCGTTGACGACCTTGAAGCAGGAGCCGGGAGGATAGGAGGCCTGCACCGCACGGTTGAACATAGGCTTGTAGGGGTTGGCGGCTATCTCCTTGTAGTGGCTGCCTATGTCGGCAAGCTGATCCACGTCTATGCCCGGGCTGGAGACCAGGGCGAGTATCTCTCCCGTGGCGGGCTCGATGGCCACCAGGGAGCCCACCTTGTTCTGCATCAGCGTCTGGCCGTAGTGCTGGAGCTCCGCGTCGATGGTGGTGGTGATGTCCTTGCCCGGAATGGCTTCGACATCCTCCTCGCCGTTCTTGTAGGGTCCTTCTATCTGGTTGCGGGAATTGCGCAGGTATATGTGTTCCCCCTTGACGCCCCTGAGCTCCTTTTCGCGGGCCGCCTCCAGACCGGTGCGGCCGGCATAGTCGCCGGGCCTGTATTCGCCCGGATGGCGGCTGATGTAGTCAGCGTCCACTTCGGAGACGTAGCCGAGCAGGTTGCCTCCGGCGTTGTAGGGATATTCGCGTATGGTCCTGGCCTGGCCCCAGAAGCCCTCGAAGCCGCCCTTTGCCTGCAGTTCGGCGAAGGCGGTGTATTTTTCCGGACTCAGCTGGCGCAGCAGCACCACGGACTGGTAGCCTATGCGGCGCATATTGCGTCTGTATTCCTTGAAGCGCTCGCGTATGTAGAGACTGTCCACCCCGAAGTTACGGCAGAGCGCGAGCGTGTCGAACTCTCCTATGGTCTTGGGCGTCACCATCAAATCGTAGCAGAGCTTGTTGCCTACCAGCACCTTTCCGTTACGGTCGCGTATGACTCCCCTGTTCGGATATATGGGAACCCGGACCGTGGACTGGTTGCTGGCCGCATCGCGGGAGCTCTTGTCGGACACCTGTATGCAGAAGAGCTGCACGACAAGGGCGGCCGCCGCTATGCAAAGGCCGATCAGCAACTTGTCTTTACGCTCCAGTGACATCGCCTACCTCTTCTCTTTCGGATTCAACACATTGAAACTGAGCAGGCCGACCAACAGGGACGGCGGGAAGGAGACGACGAAGCGGAGCAGGTTGAACCAGAAACTGCGGGTGCCGGCATTGTCGGCAAAGAGATATATTGCCAGAAAGAGGGATATGACTATGCCCAGCGCGCCGGCTATGCGGAAGAAGCCGTTTTTGTATATGCTTATGCTCTCCCCTCTCTCGACAGTGTCGCTTCCGAAAATAGAGGCGAGCAGCATCCTGCGGACCAGGGCGACCGGCACTGCGGCAAGGGCGTTGAGGCCGATGAGCCCGTCACCCAGCAGATCGACGAAGGCGCCCGCCGCGAAGGCGATGAGCATAGCCCATACCGTAGGAAGGGTGGCTGGCAGGCAGAAAATTATGGTCGGCAGCAGGGTGAGCACGAGCAGAGGGCTGATATACAAGTAATTGCATATCACCAACTGCAGGATGAGCAGTAGCAGCCACAGCATTATGTTGTTGCCTTGCACTTTCATTGCCCTTCTTCGTTAAGCAGATTTTCTATTTCCGCGCGGTCGTTGTTGGAGACTATGGTCACGTAGCGCAGGCGGCGTATGTCTTCGAAGAGGCGGACCTTTATGACAAGGGTGGCGCCGTTGACGAGCTTGCTCTCTCCAGTGAGTCCGAGCGGGATGTCGGCCGGGAAGATGGAGGAGAAGCCGCTGGTGAAGACCGTGTCCCCGGGCATCATCCCCTCGTAGGGAGGAATCTCGCTGAGCACGGCTCCCGTGGAGCTGATTCCGTCCCAGCGCATCTGGCCCACCGCCCCGTTGCGTCCTACCCTGGCGCTGACCACGGTGCTGCTGTTGCAGAAACTGAGCACGTGGGCGTAGTGTTCGCTGACTGCGTCTATTATGCCTACCACACCCTTCTCGCTGACCACGCCGGAACCGGCTATGACATTGTCGATGCCGCCCCTGTCCAGCAGCAGCACGTTGTGCTGGCTGTTGCTGCTGTGACGCACGATACGGGCAGGGATGGAGTGGAAGGAGCCGACGATGCTGAGATCTTCGGGCATATAGAGACTGCTGTCCAAACGGGCGAGCTGCTGGCGGAGACGGAAGTTCTCCACGGCCAGGGAGTCGTTCACCCGGCGCAGGCCGAAGTAGCCCCTGACTTTCTCCCAACTGCCCCAGACGCAGGCGTTGAAGCTGTCCGCACCCCTGGAAATCCAGTTGTTCTGAACCTCGGAAGCGTTACGCAGCATAGCCAATGCAGCTACCTCCAATGCGATGAAGATAGCTGCAGTAAACAGATAGCCGGATATGCCCTTGCGCTCCGCCATCCTATCTCATCAGGAAGGAGTAGTTGGCGGTGTTCTTGAGTGCTATGCAGGTGCCCCTTGCCACGGCGCGGAGAGGGTCCTCGGCCACGTGGAAAGGAATGTTCACCTTCTCGGTGAGACGCTTGTCCAGACCGCGGAGCAGGGCGCCGCCTCCGGCAAGGTAGATTCCGTTCTCGACTATGTCGGAGTAGAGCTCAGGAGGAGTCTGCTCGAGGGCCTGTATGATGGCGTTTTCGATCTTTACTATGGTCTTGTCAAGGCACTGGGCTATCTCCTGATAGCCGACCACCGCGTTGACAGGATGGGCAGTGATGAGGTTAGGTCCCTTCACCTCGTATGGCTCCGGTTCCTCGTCCAGGTCCTGGATGACCGCTCCGACGGCAATCTTGATCTTCTCGGCGGTAATCTCGCCCACCTTGATGTTGTACTGCTGGCGGAGGTACTCCTGTATGTCCTTGGTGAATACGTCACCGGCGGTGCGTATGCTGTCCTGGACCACGATGCCTCCCAGGGAGATCACCGCGATTTCGGTCGTGCCGCCTCCTATGTCCACGACCATATTTCCCTTAGGCGCCTCGACGTCGAGGCCAATTCCGAGGGCGGAAGCCATAGGCTCGAAGATGAGATAGACCTCGCGGCCTCCGGCGTGCTCGGTGGAGTCACGCACGGCACGTATCTCGACTTCGGTACTGCCCGAAGGAATGCCCACGACTATCTTGAGGTTCGGGTTGAACAGCGAATGGCGCTTGCTGTTCACCTGCTTGATGAAGCCCTTTATCATCATCTCGGCGGCGTTGAAGTCGGCGATGACGCCGTCACGCAGAGGACGTACGGTCTTGATTCCAGGACTGGTCCTCTCGTGCATCATCTTGGCCTTTGAACCGAGGGCCATGCACTTTCCGCTGGCATTTTCGATGGCAACGATGCTCGGTTCGTCAAGCACAATCTGGTCATTCTGGAATATGATTGTGTTGGCCGTTCCGAGGTCCATTGCAAGTTCTTGAGTCAAAAATGAAAGTCCCATATTTATCTTTTGTACAATCGCGGTAAAGGTACGAATTTTTTTCGCAAAAAAATCAATATCTTCGTATAGTCATATCAACTGAAACGATGAAGGTATTTCTTATAACGACGGCCGGGGGCAGCGGAACGCGTATGGGAGCCGGCAAACCGAAGCAGTTTCTGGAGCTGGGAGGGAAAAGCGTACTGCAGCTGACGCTGGAACGCCTGAAGGAGGGCATACCCGACGCGGAGCTGATTACGGTCCTGCCGCAGGACCAGATATCCGTCTGGAAGCAAATGTGTTACGATTCCCGTTTCAGCTGCAGGCAAACCCTGGTCGCAGGGGGAATCACCCGTTTTCATTCGGTGAAGAATGCGCTGTCGAAAGTTCCGGACGGGGCCATCGTGGCCGTGCACGACGGGGTGCGCCCGCTCATCAGCCCCGCTTTCGTGAGGCGACTGCTCGACGAGGCCCTGGAGTTCGGCTCGGCCGTGCCGCTGATGCCTTGCGTGGAGACCATGAAGCTTATGGATCCGAAAACCCTGACTCCCTGCGGGGGCTATGCGGATCGCAGCCGTCTCTTCGGCATACAGACCCCTCAGTTCTTCCGTTCGGAAATGCTGAAGGCCGCCTACAGGCAGCCTTTCGATACGGCTTTCACCGATGATTCGTCTGTGGCCGAAGCCGCTGGGGCGAGTCTTCACTACTGCCCCGGCGAGCGCTTCAACATAAAGCTCACCACGCCTGACGATATGCTTCTGGCGGAGGCCCTGCTGAAGCTCGGTCAGAAAGTCTAGTCGTTCTCCGTCTTGTCCCTTTGCTGCACGCCGACCTGACGCTCGATTTCGTTGTCGAGCGAAATCTGGGTCTCGGTGGACTGGACGTATGGGATCTTCTGAATCGTGTTCAGGAGGATGTCCATAAGGTGGTCATTGTCATAGCAGTAGAGCTTGACAAGCAGGGAGTAGCGGCCCGTCACGAAGTGACATTCGACTATCTCCGGTATGGCTCTGAAGGCGGCAATCACCTCCGGATACTTGTTGGCCTCGGAAAGGGTGACGCTTATGTAGGCGCAGACATTCAGGCCGAGAGC
>SAMEA3663028__coassemble_1154_pt1 | contig 8638 bp, 6 predicted proteins | sample SAMEA3663028__metabat2_low_PE_012 | metagenome-assembled genome bin SAMEA3663028 (sample SAMEA3663028) | pig gut metagenome | biome: pig gut; feature: pig-associated habitat; material: faeces | place: France | collected 2012
AATCCCTCACTCTCCGCAAACATTGATTATCAAGGAGTTAGCATCGCAAAAGCGATGCTGATTTCGTTTTGGGGCAGCCCCGACGAAAGCTTGCTTTCGGAAGGGGTTGGACAGAAACGAAATAGCGGCCTCCGGCCGCGTGACTCCTGATAATCATTGCTTTGCAAGGGCCCCGCGGCGAGCGGAAAGGGAGCCTGCAAAGGAGCGAAGCGACTGCGCAAATCCCGAACACCCCCGCAGCGAGCGGTAAGGAAGGTCCAAACTGAAATTTCCCTGGCTGATTAAGGGCTTGGTGCTTCTTCATCCTCCCGAGCAAATCACCGCGCATAACGCAAAAATATATCTACCTAATACTCAAATAATTAGCATTTTGACACCCGCTCGGTGGCATCAAATTGACACCACCGAGCAAGCTGCATTTTCCCACTCCATTGATAATCAGCGGCTTACAATTTCCCGGGTTGCGCGGTGATTTTCACGAGACGTAATACGTAATCGCGGAGACGCTTACAATCTATGCAACTGAATTTATCATAGCAAATCCATCACTTCATCGTAAACCAGACCGCACAACCTGGCTATTTGTTTTGGCGAAGAATTATATCTGCTTTTCATACGCCTTGCCAATAGCAAACGCTGCTCCATTTTCAGACAACGCAATTCATCCTTGCCGAACATTTCCTGAGAGAGCATTCTCCTGTTATCCCTCATCTCGCTTAACGGGACTGTCAGTTGAGAAATTGCACCGCCCCGAGACTCGATGTCAACATCTTTTGAGATGGACATATAAAAGTAGAATGCCTTATGGCTTTTGAACAACCTTTCAACTATGGTGACAGCCACATATTGATCGGGAAGTATCAGGTTATCAACAACCCGGATTCCTGAATCGATCTTCACCCTGGTCTTGGCAATCATTCTTTTATCCTGAGCCGTCTGCAAAATGCTATCCATACCCAGCATCCACTTCGGACTAGTCCAGATGTTCGGGCTGCGGTAATACAATGACCCGCTTGACCAGGGATAATCCCACGGATTGTACGGCAACCCTGCGGACAATGGATTCTTCAACACATAGCAGATTGCTGTCTTGAGATACCTGTCATCATTGATGCTCTGATGACTTATCTCAATATCCCTCAGCGACTTGCGTTTCTGATACCGCAAGGACAGATACATTGAGGTCCGCCGTACATACTCGTGAATGAACCTGTTGCAGGAATCAAAATCACCGTACAGGACAAAATGCACGTGAGTATCCATCAGGACGAATGCCAGAATCAGAACGTCGTAACAGGCAACGATTGGAAATATCCTGTTCATCCCATCCAGGAACTCCTGCCCGTTGTGAAACATTACTTCCACGGAATCTCCTGCGGTGTAGAAATGCCAACAATTCCTGACGGAAACAACTTTGCCCTTAGTGGCGGTCAGACCAATACCCAAATCGGAAACAACATCCGACTCCATTGTTTTGAAATCAATCATAACACAAAATCACTCCCCTCTGATGGCAGCCGTCGTAAAGTTATTCAATAATCGCGAAAATCCCACCCATTCGGTCAATATTTCAGGCACCACAAAATGAAAAAACTGCCGGGCTATCTTCCGGCCACTTTTTGCAGCTGACAAAGTGTAGAATCTTCAGATCCCAACTGCCTCTTGATGTACCCGCCCAGAGCCTCGTCTTCACAGTAGATAAAACAGCCTTTCTGGCCACGGGACAGAATCGTGCGATAGGTATTTCTGATGATTCTGTCAGCCAATGCATAATTCCGGCTGGACTTGATGCCCTTCAACGAAGTATCAGTCTTCGCACGGGCAAGATAATCGGTCTGCACTTCTCCATCCTTGAAAATGAGATCCTTCCCGATTATTATACCGACATAATCAAATTCCAGCCCTTGAGATGTATGGATGCATCCGACCTGATCGAATGAATCATCATCGATAGCCCAGGTAGCAGTATCGGAGAAGTTCCATTGCGCCTTGAATCCGCCGGGCAGAATTATATCATAAAGATTCCGGTCTTTCTTGCTGACCCAGTCGTAACAATATCCGGCTATCATTCTGGATTTGTTTGCAACTCTGTTCTTCTCACGAAGTGCGTCTCTCATCTTGCCAGGACTGTCAAAGACCTGAATGTCATAATCAATATCCACTTGTGTATTTGCAGTTTTTCTGATACCGAGAAGATTATCCAGAAAAGCCAGATATCCATCGCTCCCATTACACCTGAACTGGGACACAAGATTAAGTTCATCCCCGCAAAGAACAGTGCTTCCCTCTTCCTTTGCACATTTCCTGATCAGTTCCACGCTTCCTACATCGGAAGTTGTCACTATCTGATCCTCATCAATAAAGAAAACCGACACTCGGGAAGAATGAATGATTTCCCTTGCCTGGCACTCACCAAGATTCTGAAAAATACCACTTTTCATCTGCAGTCGGTGGGCCTCATCTACAATAAGGCAGTCAAAAGCATCCTTACCCGCAGAAACATAAGAACCCGACCCTCTGAAAAGCGATCTGATATAATTGTCAGAGTACGCATCCCCGCGAAGTTTCTCAAAATATACATTTCGAGGTGCCGCATTCTTTGTAACATAATTGGCAGTATAGTTATTTCTGATCAAGTCGCACAAAAGCTGAATGGCCACGACACTCTTGCCGGTCCCCGGCCCGCCTTCAATGATAACTGTGTACTTGGATTGGGCCGAATCGGGCTTTGAGGCCTGTTCGAGTGAGTTGCGGACCAATCTCCTGATAGTCTCAAACGCAACCTTCTGCTCATCGATAAGATAGAACTCTTTATTACCTTTAAGCATTGACCCCAATGCATCCTGAAGGGATTTAGCCGGCCTGAGCCTGCCATCTTCAATCTTGTACAGCAAATCCAGCTTACTTCTGCTCCGGACAAACTTCAGGATGAATTCGGTCAGTTTCGCGGTATCTCTTTCCAGAAAGACAGGGGCGAGTGCAACCGCTTCTCGGTATAGCTCACAATCAATATTTGACCTGCTGGATTCCTTGTAATTGTGAAGGAAAGCACAGGGGTGGAGAGAAATGTCGCAGTTCTGAACGTTCTCATTGAAACATTCTATTGTCTTTGCATATGAATATGCCTGGTATGAAGGATGTACGACTGCTCTGTTGGCGCCCCCGGTATAGGCCGTTACTATATCCGGCCTCGATGTCTTTCCACTTGTTTCCCACTGCTTCAGTTCAATGATTACCACATTATTGTGGTCATTTTCATCAACTCCCGAGATCAAAAAATCGACCCGCTTGGATGTAAGCGGTATCTGATATTCGATTGCCACCTGACACTCATCATCTATTTGGGGGACATCAATGGCGTTTCGTAAATACTGAAGTGAATTCGCCCAACTGCGATACTCGGCATCATTATTATGACTGATGTTGTGAGCGGCAAATTCTTTTTCAATAATTGAAGCTATTAAGTTGCTCCTGACATCATTCACAAAACCGCTTTTCGAGTTGCGATATACTATCATACTGAAATAATTGTTTCAACACTTTGCTTAGTCCCACAAAATTAGCAAATTCCTTGACAAGCCCATAAACAGCTGAATAACATTCATATGTTTATGACGGGGTTCGAGGTCGAAGTGAATGCGGCCCTACTCCCCGACACCGGCTCCAACGCCACGAAGGATCCCATCATAAGCAAGGATGTCAGGATAGTCAAGATAGCAAGGATGTCGAGATAGTCAGGATAGTCAAGATAGCCAGGAGGTCAGGAAAGTCACGGCGCCGAGCAAATCACCGCGCATAAATCAAAAATATATTTGACTGATATTCAGCATATTACGATTTTTGCTCTTGCGCGGTGGCATCAATTTGATCTCACCGCGCAAGTCAAAATTTTCTATATCACTGGTAATCACCAAGTTATGATTTTTCAAGTTGCGCGGTGATTTGCAGGAACCCCCGGAAACCCCAGAACCGGATGGAAACCTCGGAAACCCCGGAGGCCGAATGGCCCGCAATGCCGGAACTGCGAGTCAGAGAAGACAGCTCATGAGTGAATGGGCGAAAATCACTACTATCCCGTTTAAACTAATTAATACGGAATAAGTTAGGATATTCGTCAGTTGAAACGGGACAGTAGTATTCAAATTTCTAAAATTCGAGCAGAACCTTTCCGCATTTGCCGCTCTTCATCACGTCGAAGCCCTTCTGGAAATCGTCGAAGGCGAAGCGGTGGGTGATGACATGGCTGAGGTCGAGACCGGAAATGAGCATCTGCTCCATCTTGTACCAGGTCTCCCACATCTCGCGGCCGTATATACCCTTGAGGGTGAGGGCGTTGAAGATGACCTTGCTCCAAGGGATCTGGGCGGAATCCGGCTGTATGCCCAGGAGGGAAATCTTGGAACCGGAGTACATGCTGTCGATCATCTCCCTGAGCGCCACAGGAGAGCCGGACATCTCAAGACCCACATCGAAGCCCTTGAGTCCCATTTCATGCATTACCGCAGCGACGCTCTGTCCGCGAGTAGGGTTGACGCAGACGGTCGCCCCCATTCTCTTCGCAATGTCGAGGCGGTAATCGCTGAGATCGGTAACGACTATGTTCCTGGCTCCGGCGAACTTGCAGATTGCGGTCGCCATGGTACCTATGAGTCCTGCACCGGTGATAAGCACGTCCTCGCCGAGCACAGGGAACGACAGGGCTGTGTGCGTGGCGTTTCCGAACGGATCCATGATTGCGACGAAATCGTCCGGTATGCGCGAATCGACCTTCACCACATTGGAGGACGGGATACTGAGGTACTCGGCAAAGGCGCCGTCGCGGTTCACGCCTACGCCTATGGAGTTTTCGCATATATGTTCGCGGCCTCTGCGGCAGTTGCGGCAATGGCCGCAGGCTATATGCCCCTCTCCGGTGACGCGGTCGCCGACCTTGTAGTTACGGACTCCGCTGCCGAGCTTGACAATCTCGCCTACATATTCGTGGCCTATGGTCATAGGCGTCTTGATTGTGTTCTGGGACCACTGGTCCCAATTGTAGATGTGCAGGTCGGTGCCGCAGATCGCGACCTTCCATATCTTGATAAGAACGTCATTCACACCGACTTCCGGCATAGGGACGTCTTCCATCCATATACCCGGCTCGGCGTATTTTTTTACCAGTGCTTTCATTTGTGTGGAATTTAGAAAACCGCTGCAAATATACTTACGATTCCGAAAAATTGTTCGCTATCTTTGCAAGGAACCTGTAAATCGACAGCTTATGCAGAATAACGGCAGCGGACGCATCGCCTACATAGATTACCTCAGGGTGGTGGCGTGCTTTCTCGTAATGCTGGTCCATGCCAGCGAGAATTTCTATGGAACCGACAACTCCGTCGGACTGGCCAGCAACTGTTCAATGCTTCTTAACGAAAGCAACCGCTTCTGGGTGGCATTCTACGACGGCTTTGTGGCCAGGACCTGCGTCCCGCTGTTCATGATTGCCTCCGCCTTCCTGCTCGTGCCGATGAAGCCGGGGACCGGGATGGGCAGCTTCTATAAAAAACGCTTCGCGCGCATACTCCCGCCCTGGATCTTCTTCTCTCTGCTGTACTGCCTGCTGCCCCTGCTCTGGGGCGGAATGAGCATTGAGCAGTCGCTCGCCGACCTGAAGCATCTGCCTTTCAACTTCCCGTCCATGGCCGGACATCTGTGGTTCATGTACCCTCTGGTCAGCCTTTACCTCATAATACCAGTCGTTTCGCCATGGCTCGAGAAGGCCAGCGCCAAAGAGGAGCTGATCTTTCTGGGCATATTCGGTCTCAGCACCTTCATTCCGTGGATACACCGTTTCCTCTATCCGGAGATATGGGGCGAATGTTTCTGGAACGGCTTCACAATGCTCTGGTACTGTTCCGGTTATCTGGGCTATCTGGTTATGGCGCACTACATCCGCGTCCATCTGGACTGGAGCCGCCGCCGTCGCGCCATCACCGGTGCCCTCTGTTTCCTCGCCGGCTCGGCTTTCACCGGATGGGCGTTCTGGCACGCCGGCACTCCGGGCATACTTATCGAGACCCCGAAACTGGAATGGGCCTGGGAGTTCTGCATGCCTAACGTGGTCATCGCAGCCTTCGGCGCCTTCCTCCTCTTCAGCTGCATCGAGCGCAAAGAGTCCCCGGCCTTCATTTCCGGGCTCTCCCGCCTGACCTTCGGAATGTATCTCATGCATATGTTCTTCCTCGTTCCTATAGCCGGCCTCGTGATAGGCGGCAACCCGGCCGAGCCGCGTCTGCCCGTATGGCTCGCGATCCCGACCATCGCAGTCGCGACCTACGTCTGCTGCGCACTTGCGACCCGCCTGCTCGCCTTCCTGCCGAAAAGCAAATGGTTCGTAGGCTGCTGAGCGATATCCTTTATTACTGACACTGACAGGCGTATGGATAGCAGAGCATATATTGCAACGGCCCTCGCGCTGCTGGTCTGCGCAGTCCCGCTGTCCTGCAGACGGTCGGGCCTGGACGGAGAAGCGAAAGCTGCCCTGAAAACACTTGACAGGACACTGGCCAACGCACCCGTATATGACCGGGCGAAGCAGCGCAGCATCGATTCGCTCAAAGTCCAGCTCACAGGAGCGGATGCATCGAGTCTGCCCTCCTGCTACGGCAGGCTTCACGATATGTACTACTCATTCCAGTCTGACTCTGCAATGCACTACACCACTCTGGAGTACAAGGCTGCCGTCAGCTGCGGGAACGAGAAACACAGGGTGAACAGTCTGCTGAACATAGCCCAGCTCAACAACATCACCGGAAACTATTCCGACGCAAGAGGCATTCTCGACAAGCTGGACAGAAGCACTCTCTCCCCTTCCCACTTCGCGAGAATGTGCTCCGTTTACAACATACTCTATGAATATTCCGCGAAAATTTCGCTCGGACCGGTTCAGGCCGAATATCACAGGGCCAGGGCGAACGAATACAAAGACTCGCTGCTGGCAATGGGCGAGAACATCTTCGTCCATACCCACAAACTGATGGTCGAGGGAAAGATGGACCTTGCAATGGGAATGATAAAGAACTACTGCGATTCCCTTCCGCTGGACCATCCTAAAAAATCGATGGCCGCATTTCTGGTCTCCATAATCTACATGGAGAGAGGCAAGGACTATGAGAATGAAGAAATAACATATCTGGCGCAATCGGTCACCAGCGACATCATCACTGCCAGGAAGGAGCATACCGCAATGATTCAGCTGGCCAGCATACTCTTCGAAAAAGGGGACCTGAAGCGGGCCTACCGGTATATCAACAAGGCGCTGGACGACGCCACCAGCTGCAAGGCCAACATGAAGATGGCGTCTATCTCCCGGCTGATGCCGACAATCAGCGATGCATACGGGCGTATGGTGCGGCGCAATTATCTGCTGTTCTCGCTTGCAATCGCAGCGATATGCCTGATCTCCTTCCTGCTCATCCGCTCCGTCATCTCACAGAAGAAGCAGAAGAAGGAACTTGCGATAATAAACAGGCAGCTCGGCGAGGCATCCAATATAAAGAATACCTACATCACGCAGCTCATCCTTGAGTGCAACAGTCGCATAGACAGACTGGACCAGTACCGCAAGGACCTGAACCGCAAAGCCCAGAGCGGGGACAGGGACAGTCTCCTGAGGGAACTCCGCAGCAACAGCGTAAGCGAGAAGGAGTGGAAAAGTTTCTACGACGTCTTCGACGCAACCTTCCTGTCCATCTTCCCTTCCTTCGTGGAGGAGTTCAACAGACTGCTTATCCCGGGCGGCGAGATTGTACCCCGGAAAGAGGGTGTCCTGACTCCTGAACTGCGCATCTATGCGCTGATACGTCTAGGTATCGACTCCTCGGAAAAGATCGCATCGCTGCTGCGCTATTCCAAGACGACCATCTACACCTACCGCTCGAAGACCCGCCTGAAGTCGTTCAATCCAGAGGAATTCGAGGACGATGTGAAGAAAATACACTCAATCTAGGCTTTTTGATTTAGATTTTTCGACATAAAATTTTACATAATCAATTGATTTACATTTAATTCACATTTAGATAATTTAGATTTATTCTGCGACGCCCTGGAAGACCGCACTTTCGGGCGTCGCATTTTGTAACTTTGCTTTTGACCACACACATGGAAACAGGACTGTCGCTGTTACTGTAAGCAGCCATTCACTGTCACAACATATACTAACCAATCACTCAAAAAAACAAAATGAAGAAAAACTTTTCTTTGGCAATCACGGCATTGCTTTTTGTCGTTGGAACCAGCTGTATGGAAAAGGAATACCGCTTCAAGATGGCCGATGATCCCGGCTATGTTGAGGAACCGGTAGTCGCCGTACGCGCTCTCGACGGAGACAGGTGGATTGAAGGGACCCTGGACAAAGAAGCCAGGACCGTCACCTTCAAGTTCCACACTGTGGCTTCCCTGGAGGATGTTGTCCTCGATGTCCAGCTTGCAGAAGACTGGGCCAGGATGACCTCCCCGACAACCAATAAGTTTGAAGCCAATCTCAAGAACGGCTACAAATTCACTGTAAACGACGGCGTGGATGATGTATCCTACGTCGTCAATGCAAGTATGTTCCGGCACATCAAGAGCGTGGACGCCAGTTTCGTCGGAGAAAAGA
>SAMEA3663028__coassemble_1176_pt1 | contig 8526 bp, 4 predicted proteins | sample SAMEA3663028__metabat2_low_PE_012 | metagenome-assembled genome bin SAMEA3663028 (sample SAMEA3663028) | pig gut metagenome | biome: pig gut; feature: pig-associated habitat; material: faeces | place: France | collected 2012
CGGCCCTGCTGCCTCTGTTCATCGCAGGCGGACTGGGACTTGGACTCGGACTCGGCAGTGATACGCAGACTGCCGACGGGGCACTCGTCGCCGATGGCAGCGACAGGAATATATATGCCGCCGATAGCAGCGACGCAACTATTGAAGAGAATGTATACCTCGCCGACGAAAATATTAACCTCGCAGACGGCAGCGACGACGGCAATATATACGATAATATATATGTCGCAGACAGCAGCGCCGATGAAAAAATATATGCCACAGACGGCAGCAGCGATGACAATATTAAAATATATGCCTCCGACAGCAGCAGCGACAGGAATATAATCGACGAAAACATATACCTCGCAGACGGCGGCGACGACGGAAAGACCTATGCCGGCGAAGAGATATATCCGGCTGAGAATGAGAAGCTTATGCCGGACAACGAGAGAGTTGTGCCAGAAAGAGAGGCGCAGGGTGCAGGGAGGGAAATCGAAATTGTGCCGCGGAAGGAAAGGAAACTGCTGGCGGCGCTGGAACTGTCGCTGAACGGGATGCCGGGCGGAAGCGGGCCGAAGCTGGTCGCTGGGGGCACCGGGCCGGGAATGATGGCCCTGACGACACCGTTCTCGCCAGACACCAAACAGTTCGAGGCAAGACAGGAAGACATCTACGAGAATGCCAGCTTCCGCCACCACATGCCATTGGGAGCAGGCGTGGGAATCAGCTTCGCGCTGGGAGAGAAACTCGCACTGGAGAGCGGGCTGAACTACACCCTGCTCTGGTCCGAACTGACTCCGGAAGGGGGGAATGTAAGGCAGAACCAGTACATACACTACCTGGGTATTCCGCTGCAGCTGGACTGGATATTCTTCGACAGGGCCGGATTCAGGCTGTACAGCGGCATAGGAGCCCGTATGGACATCTGCGCAGGGGCCCGGATCGACGGGGTGAAGGTCAAGGAGGACCCGCTGCAGTGGAGCGCCAGCGCAACGGTCGGTGCAGGATACAATTTCAACAGGCACGTGGGGATATACCTGCGTCCGGAGCTGGATTTCTACCTCAGCGGCACCCGTCTGAACAGCGTCAGAAAGGCCGGAGGAGTGAATGTCACCCTGAGGGCGGGCTTGCAGATTTCGCTGTAAAAAACTATCTTTGACAAAAAGAGGCCACATAATGAAAGTTCCGATTCTGCTCCTCACCTGGCTCATCCTGGTGCTGGTGTATTTCTTCACGGGCAACAATTCAGTTCCCGTACAGATTCTGTTCAAACTGCTGCCTGAGGTGGTACTGCTCGCCGGAATCGCGGCGAACCGTTCGCGCATAGAGCGCAAAACCTTCTGGGCGGTAAGCCTTGCCCTGCTCTTCTCAATGCTCGGAGACGCAGCCGGCGAAATGAAGATAGGACGCTTCACGGATATAGCCTTCATCTGCCAGATTGGACTTTTCGTGGTCGCACAAATACTCTACACCTGCTCTTTCTGCTTCAATATCGATTTGAAGTCCAGACCTTCGGGCGCAACCCTCGCACTCAAGGCCGTGTCCCTCGCAATCATAGTCGCCTATCTGGGCTTTATAGGATACAAGGTGCTTCCGGCAATGGGCGGCGGCGCATTCCTTGCCGCAGGAATCCTGTATATAAGCGCTCTTCTGGGCACAGGCACGACCAGCGTGCTGCAGAAACGTCCGCAACAGTTCCTTTATATAACAGGTGCCATGATTTTTATCGTGTCCGATTCGGTCATAGCCCTGAACAGTTTCGTGCTGGAGCAGCCGCTGCCCCACAGCCACCTGCTCATAATGGGCACATATTTCGTAGCACAGCTGCTGCTCAACTACAAGCTTATCACACAATGAGAAAGGCAGTCGTCCTGACATTCTGCGTCCTGCTTGCACTGAGCTGCGCAGATGGGAACAAGGGGCTTGAAAAGGGCCTTCGCGAGGACCTGGCACGTCTGGACAAGGCCCTGGGAAACAGCGAACAGCTGACTCTGCTCCGCCAGCAGCAGATAGCCGGGATATCGGAGGAGATCCTCAGCGGGAATCTCTCCCTCACGGAAAGATATGCCCATTTCGACCTGCTCTACAGACTCTGCGAGGCCTTCCGCTTCGATAATGCAGCGGAAGCGGTGGACGGCCGGATGATGACGGCGGAAGCCCTGGGCGACCGGGATCTGATCGCCGAGGTGGCTCTGGACAAGGCGACGCTGCTGACCTCCTCGGGTATGTTCCTGGAGGCGACGGGCGTGCTGGAAGAGTATATAGACACCAGCCGCCTCAATACAAATCTGAAGGTTAAGTACTGCTACCTGATGCAGCGTTTCTGCCAGGATTACAGCGAATTCATTCCGAAAGCGGAAACCCAGGAACTGTTCAAGGCCCGTGCGGGCTATTATCGCGGTCAGGTACTGGACAATGCCCCTAAGGGCAGCTGGACCCGGCGCCACACCCTGGTCATGGACCACATCAACAATGGCAACTACCTGGAAGCCAGGGACTCCTGTCTGGCAATGATGAAAACCATCGCTCCGGAATCCAGGGAATATGCCATCTGCAGCTACTATGCAGCCGTGGCCTGCCAGAATGCCGGACTCGAAGACGAGGCGCTTCACTGGTACATAGAATCGGCGATATGCGATGCCAGCAACTCGGTCAAGGACAACGCCTCGCTCTGCTGCGTGGCTGTGGAGCTCTTCGAGCGCAACGAGGTGGACAGGGCCTTCAGGTATATACAGTTGTCCCTCGAAGACGCGCAGTTCTTCAACTCGAAAGTGAGGCCGTGGCAGATAGCCCGCAGCCTCCCGGCTATAGAAAAGGCCTACAACGATACCCAGGCACGCCACAGCTCCTTCGCCTGGAAAACCGCGGTCGTGACCTCCATACTGACCAGCCTGCTGCTGATAGTCCTGCTGGTACTGATTTCACAATATGGCAGGAACAAGCGCTACGCCAGGGAGATGGCCAGACTTAACGCCCGCCTGGAAGCCACCCTTTCAGAACTCTCGGAGGCCAATGAAGTGAAGGAGGAGTACATAGGGCTCTTCCTGTCGATGTGTTCCAACTACCTGGGCAAGCTCAAGAAAATCTATAGCATGGAGCAGATGGATGCAGAACTGAAGAATTTCTACACCACCTTCGACAATGCCTTCCTGCAGCTCTATCCGGACTTCGTAAGGCAGTTCAATGAACTGCTCAAGCCGGAATGCCGCATAGAGATAAAGAAGGGGGAACTGCTGAATACGGAGTTGCGCATCTTCGCCCTGATCAAACTTGGCATCACCCAGTCGTCACACATAGCATCGCTGCTGCGCTATTCCGTCAACACCATCTACAACTACAGGGCACAGATCAAAAATGCAGCCCTCAACAGCCGTGAAAACTTTGAAGATGCGGTCAGAAAACTGAATGGCCGGTCCACTTTTTAATTACAAAATTTACATATAAATCAACTGATATTCAGTATGTTATATTGGGAGAGTCCAAACTCGGTCCACTTCTTTCGGAAGGGATGTCATTTGGATTGGCTCATTTTTTAATTTTGCATTGTGTCGATTGCCACAAAATACGACCTAATAACCAAACATCAATCTAAATGAAACACCTTATCAGACGTTTTGCCTTTATCCTCGTGATAATGGGCGCGAGCTGTGCTTCAGCACTGGCTCAGCAATTGAGAGGTACAGTCAAGGATGAAGCCGGTGAGCCGGTGATTGGAGCAGCAGTCCTCGTTAAGGGGACCACGACAGGCACCACCACCGACATCGACGGTTCATTCCTCCTGGCCAATGTCCCGGAGGGATCGGTTCTTGAAGTATCTTCCATAGGATATCAGAGCGTGAGTGTCACCGTGAACGGCGACGCTCCTCTCGACATCATCATCAAAGAGGACACGATGATCCTGGATGATGTCGTGGTCATCGGTTACGGTGTCCAGAAGAAAAGCGTGGTCACCGCATCCATAGCCAAAGTCGATGCCGAAGACCTCGGCGCCACGGCTCCTCTGCGTGTGGACAACGCCCTCAAGGGCCTTGCTGCCGGCGTGAACGTGACTTCCTCCTCAGGACAGCCGGGAGCGGCAGCGCGTATCCGCATCCGCGGTACAGGTACCATCAACAACTCCGACCCTCTCTACATCGTGGACGGAATGCCTATCGAGGGAGGCATAGATTACCTCAACCCTAACGACATCGAGTCCATAGAGGTGCTGAAGGACGCCGCATCCGGCGCCGTTTACGGAGCCCGTGCAGCCAATGGCGTCATACTCGTGACCACCAAGAAGGGCAGCGGCAAGACAAGGGTTGCCTACAACTTCACCTACGGTTTCTCCAGCCCTTGGAGAGAAAGGGAAGTGCTCAACGCCAGCGAATATGCGGTGATGATGAACGAGGGCCGCGTGAACGCGGGAATGATGCCTCTCTATCCTGACCCTTACAAATACGGCGAGGGCACCGACTGGCAGAAGGAAGTCTTCAACTACAACGCCCCTTCCCAGAGCCACGAACTCAGCGTCAGCGGCGCTTCCGAGAGAGTGAACTACTACCTCTCCCTGGGCTACAACAGCCAGGACGGTATAGTCGGCGGAAACTACGGCAGGTCCAACTACGACCGCCTCTCCGTACGCAGCAACATCGGCTGCACCCTCTTCGACAACAGCGAGGACCGCAACTGGCTGAATAAGGCCACCATAGGCACCAACCTCAGCTACGCCTACATCACCTCTACGGGCGTTACCACCAACTCCACCTGGGGGTCCCCTCTCGGTTCCGCACTCGCCCTCTCCCCTATTCTCGGCGTTCACGCAACTGCAGAAGAGGCGGAGAGCTACCTGGGAATTACGGATTATGTTCACATGTACGACAAGGACGGCAGCATTTTTATGCTTCCGGGCGCCGACTACAATGAGATGGTGAACCCTGTCGCCAGTCTCTCCCTGCCGGCCAGCAAGGGATGGAGCCACAAGTTCGTGGGCAATTTCAACTTCGAGCTCCAGATCTGGGACAACCTGAAATTCCGCACCAGCCTCGGCGCAGACCTCTCATTCTGGGGCAGCGACGGCTACACTCCTATATATTATCTGGGAACCAACAACAAGGCCACCTATTCATCGGCCAGCTCCGAGAGCGACCGCGGCCTCGTATGGCAGCTGGAGAACATTCTCACCTATGACAAGACCATAGGCAAGCACAGCTTCTCCGTACTCCTCGGCCAGTCAATGAAGGAGTCCAGCGGCTACTACCTCGGAGGCAGCGCCCGCTATCTCAAGGACTACAACAAGCCTTATCTCAGCTACACCAACAGCGTTGTCGAGGACGGCGACTACAATGCCTGGGGCGCACCTAATCCAAAGAGCAAGCTCGCCTCCTGGTTCTTCCGCGCAAGCTACAACTACGACGAGCGCTATATGGCCCAGGTTACCGTACGCCGCGACGGTTCCTCACGCTTCGGTGCCAACAACCGCTGGGGTACCTTCCCTTCCTTCTCCCTCGGCTGGAACCTCCACAAGGAGCCGTACATCAGGATGCCTTACTGGTTCAACACCGCAAAGCTCCGCTTCTCCTGGGGTCAGAACGGTAACGACAACATAGGCGACTTCCGCTACACCGTGCTTACCTCAAGCAACAACAACTACATCTTCGGCGAAGACGAGAACATTATCATAGGTACCAAGGCCAGCGGACTTGCCAATCCGGACCTCAAGTGGGAGACCTCGACCCAGACTGACATAGGTATCGACCTCGGCTTCCTCTCCAACTCCCTGACCTTCACCATCGACTGGTTCAGGAAAGTGACCAGCGGAATGCTTATGGAGATGAACATTCCTACCTATGTGGGCGAGGCCAAGCCTATAGGCAACGTCGGCATAATGAACAACTCCGGCGTCGAGATGGAACTGGGCTACAAGCTCAGCAAGGGCGACTGGGACTTCAATGTCAAGGGCAACCTCTCCTACCTCAGGAACAGGCTCATCGAATACGGAAACGAGAGCGGCTGGGCCAACCTCGACTCCTTCCAGGGCACCGGCGCCATATCCCGCGCAGAGAACGGAATGCCGTTCCCATTCTTCTACGGCTACAAGACCGACGGTGTGTTCCAGAATATGGACGAAGTCAACTCCTACGTGAATTCCGAGGGCGGACTCATCATGCCTGACGCAGTTCCGGGCGACGTACGCTTCGTGGATATGAACGGTGACGGCAAGATTACCGCCGACGACCGTACCTGCATAGGTGACGGCACCCCTGACTGGACCTGGGGCCTTACCCTCAACCTCGCCTGGAGAGGCATAGACCTTTCTATGCTCTGGCAGGGCACCATAGGCAACGACGTCTATGACGCTACCCGCCGAAACGACATCTCCAAGACCAACCTTCCGGCCTATATGCTCAACCGCTGGACCGGCGAAGGCACCTCCGACAAATACCCTCGCTTCGTACTGGGCGACAGCGTGAACTGGCAGTCTTCTGACCTTATGGTCTATGACGGCTCCTACCTCCGCCTCAAGAACATACAGCTGGGCTACACCCTTCCGGAGCATATCACGCGCAAGATCTTCATCAGCAAGCTGAGAGTATTCGTTGCAGCGGAGAATCTCCTCACCCTCACCAAGTACCACGGCTACGACCCTGAAATCTCTTCAGGCGGAACCTCCCTGGGTATCGACTACGGCGTCTATCCTCAGGCCCGTACCTTCTCATTCGGCGTAAATGTGGCATTCTAATCTATGGAGGACAATACAATGAAAGCATATAAATCTATAATAAGCGCCTTTGCGGCATCCCTCCTGGTCTGCTCCTGCACCGGATGGCTCGAGGTCGACAACCCGACGGCCCAGCCTATAGAGGAGTACTTCACCACGGAGGAACACCTTACCGAAGCTCTCGTAGCCGCATACGACCCTCTCGAGTGGACCGACTGGAGCTGCGGACAGTACAATCCTATCAATATCCTCTTCGAATTGCTCGGTGACAACATCTGGGTAGGCGGATCCGACAGGACCGATATGAAGATATGGCACGAAGCCGCCGATTTCAACGCCCGTCCTGTGGACTGCATTGCATCGATATGGACCGAGGCATATTCCGGCGTGAAGAGATGCAACGACTGCATCCAGTACATAGACTGGGTTCCGGGACTCTCCGAGGACAAGGCCAAGTCCATAGAGGCTCAGTGCCTGGTGCTCCGCTGCTTCTACTACAGCTGGATATGGAAACTCTGGGGCAGCGCCGTATATTACGACCAGAACCTCTCCCAGCCATATATAGGCGAGCAGTTCAGTGCCGACGAGTTCTACGCAAAGATTATGGGCGACCTCGACAAGGCCATAGCCCTCAAGGCCCTGCCTTTGAAGTGGAGCGGCAGCGAAATCGGAAAGGTGGGCACCGCAGTCGCATATATGCTCTATGCCGAGCTCGCGATGTACCAGAACGACGAGACCCGTCTGCCGACGGCCTTCAAATATATGAAGGAACTCATCGACAGCAAGCAGTTCAGCCTCAACCCGGACTATGCGGACATCTGGACCGAGAACGGCGAGTGGTGCTCCGAAAGCATATTCGAAATCAACTACAAGAGCGAAGACCAGATCCGTTCCTATGACTGGACCATGGGTGCAGGCGGAACCTGGATTCCGCAGCTCATAAGCCCGAACAACTACAACGCCGACGGCTATATGGGCGGCTGGGGCTTCTGCCCGCTCAGGACCAGCACGGTGAAGATGTTCGGCGACAATGACGCACGCAAGGCAGCCACCTGCTTCCACGCCACTTCAAGCTACAATGTGCGCTACCAGGACACCGGATATTTCATCGACAAATATGTCGCTAAGGAAGTATATCACGGCGATACCGGTGCCTCCGACTGCGCATTCGGCAACAACATACGCTACTACCGCTACGCAGAGACCCTGCTGAACGCAGCTGAGCTCGCGCTTGCCGGCTATGGCAGCGGAGATGCCTCCAAGTGGCTCAATGAGGTTCACCAGAGGGCTATCCCGGGTGAGACCGTGGAAGCTACTCTCGAGAACATAAAGGCCGAGCGTCACCTTGAGTTCGTCGGCGAAGGCAAGCGCTACTTCGACCTCGTACGCTGGGGCGATGCGGCAAGCGTGCTCGTAGCTGAAGACGACGAGAACTTCACCACCCCTTCAGACAAGGGACGTATGGGCAACTGGAGCGAATCCCGCAAGTGGCTTCCTATCCCGCTCTCCGAGATTGACGCCTCCAACAATACCCTGAAGCAGAACCCTGCATATCTTTAATAATCAAGAATATATATTAATATGAAACACATATTCAGATATCTGGGTGTCACTCTGCTGCTGGCAGGCATCATCTCCGCCTGCTCCCCGGAGAAAATCACCCACCCGTCAGAGGCCGGCATTCCAAGCGCCACGCAGATAGAGCCTGTGATCAGCGTTGACCAGGAGATCAACCAGGTGACCTTTGCCCTCCCTGCGGGAACCAAGGGGCTCATCCCTGTATGGCTTTTCCAGGACAAGACCGGAGACTGGACCCAGTACTCGGCCCAGAACGGCCTTAAGAAAAT
>SAMEA3663028__coassemble_1218_pt1 | contig 8338 bp, 9 predicted proteins | sample SAMEA3663028__metabat2_low_PE_012 | metagenome-assembled genome bin SAMEA3663028 (sample SAMEA3663028) | pig gut metagenome | biome: pig gut; feature: pig-associated habitat; material: faeces | place: France | collected 2012
GCGGAGGAGGAGACGGGCATCAGCGCTATCGGGGACGAGGAAGCCCTGGACCTGACTCTTGACGAGCCTACACTTTTCTAGGACAGACCTGCCATGATTATCACCCTCACCGGATTTATGGGCTGCGGAAAGAGCACGGTGGGCAAGTTGCTTTCGCGACTGCTCCCCGGCCATACCCTCACGGACCTGGACTGCTACATCGAACAGAAAAGCGGAAAAAAGGTCAGCGAAATCTTCGCGGAGGAGGGGGAAGCCGCCTTCAGGAAGATGGAGGAAGAGTGCCTGAGGGAGCTAATCCAGGACGGGAAAGACAGAATCATATCCCTGGGCGGAGGCACGGTGATGTCAACGGCCTGCTTCGAACTGGTGCACAACAACTCCCGCTGCGTATATCTCAAGGCGGACGCTAAGACCATACGGGAACATCTCACGGCCAACTGCAGTCTGGAAAAGGCGGCGCAGAAGCGCCCTATGCTGCGCGGCAACGGGATAGAGGAACTGCTGGGCAGAAGGGAGCCGGTGTATGAGTCAGTAGCCCACATGGTGGTGGAGACAGACGGACGCGATGCCCGCAGCATTGCCGAGGAGATCTCCTGGAGACTGAGCCTTTAGACCGTTGCCTGCCGCGCCTGCAGCCATCGGCGGCCAAGCAGGGGGATGAGCAGGCTGAGCACCGCCGCCAATATCCAGAAAATCGTGACAGGCAGAAAATCGTACTGCCCATCCACAATGAAATTGTCAATCAGATATCCGCTCAGCAGATCCTGCAGCGAGGCGGCGACGTAGCAGACTATTCCTATTATTCCTACTGCGGCCCCGGTCGCCTTGCGTGGCACTATATCCAGGGCTATTATACCGGCGACTATGCAGTAGAGAACACCTGCGCTCAGGCTGAACAGGGCAATCAGGAACATATTCAGGAAATAGTCTCCGTCAAGCAGGAGAAAGGCGCTGAGTGAAAGCAGGGACAGCAGGCCGGAAATAGCTACCGGGATTATGCGGCGTCCCTTGAAGACGCGGTCGGAAAGCCAGCCGGCTATGACGGTGCCCGCTATGCCCGAAACCGCATATACCGCAGTTACGGAAGTGGCACCTTCGAGGGGGAAGCCCTTGGCCTTCTGCAGGAAAAGCACACCCCAGCCGCTTACAGCATAGCGCGTTACGTATATGAAGGCACTCGAAAGGGCTATTATCCATATACCCGGATTGCGAAACACCCTCTTCTGAAGGGATATGGTCGGCAGCCTGTCTTCCGGATGGACTTCCTCTGAGGCGAGGCGGTCGATAGGCGGCAGTCCCCTGCTTTCAGGTGTATCGCTGATGAAGGACAAGGCGACCAGCGCCCCGGCGAAACCGCATATCGAGGCCATCAGGAAGCAGCTTTGCCAGCCCAGATGCTTTGCGACAAAGCCCAGCAGCACGAAGGCAAGGGCTTCGCCCAGATAGGGGGAAGCGCTGAAGATGCTGTACCAGGTCCCCCTCTCCCTGAGCGGGAACCAGCGGGACAGACTGATCACCCCGGGAGCAGCGCCCATGGATTGTCCCAGACCGTTCAGGCCCCATAGCAGCGAGAACGCTATCATTATGACGAAACCGGGCAGACTGAAAGCCATATCCATATAACCCAGCAGGGCGAGAATCAGGTTGATGCCCGAAGATATCAGAAGGCCCAATGCCATGAAACGCCGTATGTTGCAGTAGTCGGCAAAGAAGCTGTTGACGAATTTTCCGGCCGCATAGACAAGCAGGAAGGCGGAGCCTATGACACCCAGCTGGGTGGCGTTGAGTATGCCGCCGTCGATTATGGGTTGCTTGACTATGCTGAAAGCCAGGCGGCAGACATAATAGAGACTGTAGGCAATGGTCGCACCCCAGAAGGTGCGGCTGCGAAGTTGACGGTAACGAGTCTCAACCTCCCCGGGCGGAACCTTCTCTGCCGAGGCCTTGCTTATCCTGTATTTGGAATAAATGCCCATCTGCGGGCAAATATAGGCAATTAAATGCTATATTTACAGTCCCGAATACGGAAAGAACCATCACATAATAACTACAATGAAACGAATCATCAGCGTTTTTGCCGCAGCTCTGTTCTGCCTGGCAGCGTCCGCCCAGACACCGAAGGACGTAAAGTTCAGATTCACCGAGGCTTCCGAACTCAATCTCATCGGAAAGATTATGGACAACACCCCTAACCCTTATCACCGTGTGGACACCGTGCTCTACAAGGGTTTCACCACGGGAGAGAACCGTCAGGTCCGCTGTCCTACCGGCCTTGCAGTGCTCTTCAAGACCAACTCCACCGTAATCAGCGTCAAGACCGAATGGGGCTGGGAATACAGCTCGGTTGCAACTATGCCTATCGCCTACAGGGGCTATGACCTCTACATCAAGCGTGACGGAGAATGGGTGTGGGCGGCAGCTCAGGCCACGAAACCGGAAAAAGGCAGGGACAACCTGGTACTGATTAAGGATATGGACGGCAGCGAGCACGAATGTCTGCTCTATATGCCTAACTACAGCGAAGTCAATTCCTGCCGCATAGGCATAGAAGAGGGCGCAAGCATCGAGCCGCTCGAGAATCCGTTCCGTCACCGCATCGTCTTCCACGGTTCCAGCTACACCCACGGAGTGAGCACCTCCCGCCCGGGAATGAGCTACCCTATGCAGTTCATGCGCCACACCGGCCTTCAGGTACTGTCACTGGGAGTAAGCGGCAACTGCAAGATGCAGCCATATTTCGCAGCCGTCCTGGAGGATGTCGAAGCCGACGCCTATGTTTTCGATTCCTTCTCCAACCCGGATGCCAAGATGATTGAGGAGAGACTCATTCCGTTCATAGACAGAATGGTGGCCGCCCATCCGGGCAAGCCACTCATCTTCCAGCAGACCATCTACCGCGAGAGCAGGAATTTCAGTCTCTCGATAGACAAGAGGGAGCAGGACAAGATGGACATGGCCGAGAAGATCTTCAGGGAGATTGTATTCAGCAAGGAAAACAGGGAGAAATACAAAGATGTCTATTTCATCACCCCTAACGCAAGCTGCAATCACGAGTCATCGGTTGACGGAACCCATCCGGACAACTACGGTTACTATCTCTGGGCCAGGTCCATTGAAAAGCCGGTTCTCAAAATACTCCGCAAATACGGAATACGCTGACAGCGGCGGCACAGATTGCAATTGTCAATATAGCAGCCATATCACTTGAGGATTTCCTTGGGGTCGAGTCCAAGCAGTTTCATTTTCTTGAGAATCTGCGGGAGTTCGTTCTCAAGGAATTCTTTTCTGTGCTGCTGCATTATCCTGTCCCTTGCATCAGCGCTGACGAAGTAGCCTATCCCGCGGGTGTTGTAGATGACACCGTCAGCCGTAAGCTTTTCGTAGCTGCGCATCACCGTATTGGGATTCACCCCTATGGTGGCTCCGTATTCCCGCACCGAAGGGATGCGGGCGTCCGGAGTCAGGGAACCGGACAGAATCTGCTCAGAAATGTCGTCACAAATCTGGAGATATATTGGTCGTGTACTGTTGAAATCCATTGCCTAGAATTTTAAGGTCTTGAGCTTGAACCAGATGCACACCAAGAGACCGATGTTCGTCAAAGTGTCGGAAATAGTGTCCGTCAGGGCTGTATGATCCAAAAAGAAGCGTATCATCGGCCTGTCGAGAGGATTGGTGTCAAAGCCCATTATAGCTACTCCGCCAAGGGCGATAAAGGAAACTATCTGACCGATGACAACCAGACAGAGCACAGTCTTTGGAACCTTTGCGCTGCGGAAGAACACGGTACCGAAGAGGAATATCAGAAGACTCTGGATAAGGTCGTCGATGAAAAGGGCGGGATTCATAGTCGCGCCGTCCATACTGAGACCGGTAAGGAAGGCGGCATTGGGGATACGGAGTATCTGTCCTCCGGCTGTAGGGTCGAGAAGGCGCAAAAGGGCGTCAATTCCCGCAAATATGCCCGTAGCGGCGACAGGGATGATTATGACAGAAACGAGAATCATTGAGATAAACTTTTCAAGTCTGGAGGCCGGAAGCATCAGATATGACGGGCCACTCTCCCTGTTGTTCACGTGACCGTAGAGCTTGGCCGGGACTATCATCACCAGGCAGGCAAGGAAAATCACCGCTGCAATGGTGCGGCTCACTTCGCCTCCGCAGTTCCATCCCTGTCCGAGGATGAGGAAGAAAGTACCTATCGTTAGAACTACTATTACTTCTATGAGACATATCAGAAGAAGGCTGATCCAGTTCTTCTTGAGGCCGGTCATGAGTTCTGTCTTGAGCAGAAGTCCGAATCTTTTTATATTGAAAACCTGTGATTTCATAACTGATTATTTATTGAACAGTTCTTTTATAAGTTCCTTGCACTGATGAACGGTATTGAAAAGGGCCTCGATGTTCACCCTGCCCGATTCGCGGCCGCTGTTGACGGCAACCTGAATCATGCCGCCAGGGATCATTTCCCTGTAGAGGGCCTCAGGCAGCAACTCGTTGCCGTAGTCGAAGTAGAGCTTGCTTTCAATCTCCTCTATGGTGGCGTTCATAAGCACCTCACGGGTGTCAAGGATGATTATTGGGTCTATGATATTCTCCAGGTCCTTTACCTGATGGGTGGAGATCACCACGATGGAATCCTCCCTTGTGAATCCTGTCACGGCCTTGCGGAACTGGGCTTTCGAAGGGATGTCCAGACCGTTCGTAGGTTCGTCGAGGAAGAGATACTTTGTCTGGCAGGCAATTGCGAAGGAAAGCCAGGTCTTCTTTAGCTGTCCTGTGGACATCTGGTCCATCCTCTGCTGGGTATCCATTTCGAAAATCCGCATAAGGTCGAGGAATTTGCCCATATCGAAACAAGGCCAGAAAGCACCGTAACCACGGGCGTAATCGTATGCACTCATATATTCCTTATGGGATTCGTCGGGCAAGAAATAAAGCTGGGAAAGAAAGCCCGGTTTCCTGTCGTAAGGTTTATAGGAGTCGGCATCTATGCTTCCGCACAGCGGGGCCTTTATGCCGGAGAGGAGATTCAGCAGCGTGGTCTTTCCCACTCCGTTTTCTCCAAGAAGGCCGTAGATGCGGCCCTCCTCGAGGGTCATAGAGATGTTGCTGAGCACCATCTTTTTGCCATAACTGAAGGCTAAGTCTTTAATCTGTATCATATCTCTTTGCGTGTATTAGTACATTAGTACACTGCAAAGGTAGATACAAATTCGACAACTGCAAATTTTTTTGTGTTTTTTTGCAAAATTTTTCGGCCAGGCGCCTCAGCTGCAGAAAAGGGAGACCAGGAAAGGCACTGACAGATCGACGGTGAAGCCGTGGAATACGGATACGAGGATAAAGTTCTGACCGCAACTGGAAGAGATCACCGGCAGCGTAGTGTCAGCCGTAGTGGCTCCACCGGCGCTGATCGGGGCCAGAGGGCCTGCGACACGTACCAGAAGGGGCGTAAACAGAAGGGTGAAAACTTCACGTATTATATTTGATATAAGGGCGACCGTTCCCAGAAAGGCACCCCTGCTTTCGGAAATGAGTACACTTGAAAGGGAATAATAGCCGAAGCCGGACCCGACGGCGAGGACATCTTTGACTTCATAAGAAAGAAAAAGATTGACGAGAATGCAGCCGGCGTAGGTACCTGCTATGGTTGCAAGGGGAAGAAGCAGGAGTTTCGGATTCATTGTCTTCAGGGAGCGCAGCATCTCCCTGTCGCCACCCACGCTCATTCCCACCATCATCATAAGTATGCGCAGAGACCAGGTGCTCAACAGATGCACAGCCCTGCTCTCCTCAAGCAGGCCGCACAGTCCCAGAACTACACCTGCAGCAAAGAAGCCCAGGATGACCAGACTGCCCCCGAAACCGGTCCACGCCGACAGCTTCCTCTCCCCTCCTGCCTTTATTCCTTCCGACGTCACTCCGTTTCCGTCTTCTTTCACTCCGTTTCCGTCTTTTTTCGCCCCGGCCTTCACGGCATCCAGCTTACGTCCCATAAACACCCACAGCAGCCAGGCAAGCAGGCAGCTGCCCGCAACCCCGCCGAGACTCAGCAGGGCCGAGTCAATGCCTATTGAAGGAAGGGCGGCGATGACTTCCCTGTCGCTACCGGCTTCCCAGCCCAGAAACAGGAGGAGAAGCCAGGTCATTACGATGACCGGCTTCCCTATATTTCGGATTTTCAAAAGGCGGCCGAGGACCATTCCCGCGACCATGAACAGTACGACTGCAAGCATATTCATCTCAAGCGTTTGAGCTTGCGAAGCTCGAAGAAACCTATGACTGCAATGACAAGGGACCCAAGCAGGTCAAGCATCAGGTCCTGCATCGTATCCCGTAGCGCCTCGTGTCCCACAAGGGGCTCCGTGTCATCGAAAGTGCCGCTTCCCAGAAGATACTGCTGCGAATTGAGACCGAAGAGGCCGTCGGTGACGAACTCCATTATTTCCCACAGGGAACCGAGGGCAAGCGCGAAGCATACCACCCATATCGACACGAAGAGAGGGGTGAATTTGATGGTATTGTTCTCTATCTTGTTGAAAATGTTTATCACACTGTATCCTACGATTCCCAGCAACATTCCCGATATCCCGTGGAGAAGGTCGTCCCACCAGTTGAAACGTCCGTAGAAGTCCACGACGTCCCCGAGAATCAACGAACTGAAACAGAAGGAGACAAAGAGTATCTCCATAAGCCTCGTCACACGCACGTGTACGATTCTGTCAACCAGCACGGGGATGAAAATCACGAGTATCATCAGCGACACCTCGAAGGTCTGGAAGGCGATGCGGCTGCGGCTTGCGTCGTCGTCCACGATGAACAGGGACACTATGCCTCCGGCAAAGAGCAGGATGCATATAAGAAGAACGATACGGGATATACGGGATATTCTGGAAAGCTGTCCGGTTTTCATATTCACTTTCGTGTGAGCGTCAGTACGAGTTCTGTTATGTCTCTGCAGCAACGGGAATTGGAATTCCTTTTCTGGGCCTGGACCATACGTTCGCGCCAACTGGCGTCGTTGCACAGACGCAGGGCCACCTCGGCCTGCATCAGCGGGTCAGAGGTGCTGTAGGACATATTGTGATAGTGGAAGAAGCGGGCATTGTAAGTTTCAAGTCCCGGGATTGGCGAAGTGTGCACGAGCGGGATGTTCTTGAGCACGGCCTCGGTACCGGTTATGCCGCCAGGCTTGCTGAAGAGCACGTCGCTGGCATCCATCAGTTCGGGGACCCTGTCGGTGAATCCCGTGGCCAGGAAGCGCCCGTCGTATCCGAATTCTTCCAGGAGACTTGTCTTCTGCACTTCATTGCGCCCGCAAATGCAGATCACCCTGTCGTCTGGCTGGATTCGCTGCAGGAGGGTTGAAATAAGTCCGCCCATATTTCCAAAGCCCATTGAACCGCCCATAATCAGGAACCAGCGCGATTCCTCAGACGAGGGCTCCCAGGCGAATTCGTCGCATACGAGGGCGCGGGCGGCGTTCCTGTCCAGACGGGTGCCGTATCTTTCCTCATCGACAGGGATGCCCAGAGGGACAATCTTCTCGCGGGGAATTCCTTTCTCTACGAACTCCTCCACAAGGTCCTCGTGGGCTATGACATAGCGGTCGAGTTCGGTTTCGGGAAGAAAGGGGATGCAGGTGTAGTCGGTCATCACAAACACGGACGGAATGTCGAGCCGGGCCTTGCGGCGCAGGGCGGTGAGAGCTTCGGCCGGGAAGAGGTGGACACAGATGACAGCATCGTAGCCGCCCTCCGTGAGCTTGTCATATAACTTCTTTGCATACAGCTTGTTGGCCATATAGACAGGAGACTTGACCGAGTTTTCCCAACTGCTTACCGTCTCTCCTATCCTGTACGCTTTCTCGAACAGGGAACTCTTTGTGGAATAGACATATACATCCGATACGTTCTTTGAAACGTCGGTGCTGATGAGGGCGAGGGTGTCCTGGACTTCGCATTCTATGCCCTGGGAATCCATGGCCTTTTTAAGGGCCCTTGCGGATGAATTGTGGCCTTCGCCTGTGTTGCAGGAGAGTATGAGTATTTTCATTTCAGACTTTAAGTTTTTGTTTCTTTCCCCAAATGTAATGATTTTGCTGAAAGAGCAAAGAATGGCGCCGTTTCTCCGACCTGATTTCTTTCCCTATATTTGCATCCCGTATGGAAAATGCTTCTGCATCCCAGACACTATGACAGAAAAAGGATATATCAACTCTGCGGCAGGAATGATCGCCGCAATCAGGGAAATAGGGATTGTCCCATTGTTCAAAAGTCCCGTTAGCGGCTGGTCGATCGAGGAACTGACTCATCCTGACTGGTGGTTCTACACT
>SAMEA3663028__coassemble_1221_pt1 | contig 8327 bp, 6 predicted proteins | sample SAMEA3663028__metabat2_low_PE_012 | metagenome-assembled genome bin SAMEA3663028 (sample SAMEA3663028) | pig gut metagenome | biome: pig gut; feature: pig-associated habitat; material: faeces | place: France | collected 2012
AGGACAAGACCGGAGACTGGACCCAGTACTCGGCCCAGAACGGCCTTAAGAAAATTTTCACGACCGCCGGTGACTATTCGGTGAGAATGCACCTTATGAACAGCAACGGCATGTCCCCTGACTTCGTACAGAAGACCTTCCACATCGACAACACCATAATGAACTTCGACAAGTACAACACGATGCTCACCGGTGGAAGCCAGAAGGAATGGAGGATAGACAACAGCGTTGCAGGACACATGGGCTGCGGTCCAAGCGGCACCAGCGGCACCGAGTGGTGGTCCGCAAATCCTGACGACAAGAAGGACTGGGGCGTATATGACAACCGCATGACCTTCGTGCTCGAAGGCAACGTATATCAGTTCGACCCGGGTGCGGCAGGAACCATTTACGTGAACACCGGCATCAGCAGCGAACCTTACGGCAGCCACAACACCAACGACGGCAACGACTACCTCTACCCTGTGGAAGCCCAGACCGCCGAATGGAGCTGGGAAGTTGACGGAGAGGACCTCTATCTCGTCCTTCCGGCCAATACCTACTGGCCTTACTATGCCAATGTGGATTTCATCGCCAACCCTCGCTTCAAAGTCGAGAGCATCAGCACCAAGAGCGCAGATCTCGTAATAGACAACGGAGAGATAGCATGGCACTTCACCATCACTTCCGGTGCAGCCGAAGTCAAGTTCAACGGCTTCAACTACAACCACGAGGCCAATCTCTGGAAGCCTGTGGATGCAGAGGGCGCACACAGCTACTCGTTCTTCTACGCTCCGGGCTGGACCCAGATCGCAGACCCTGAGGTCAGCTGTGCCGGAGGCAAATATACTTTCTCCCTCCCGAGCGCAACCTCGGAGCAGTGGCAGGCACAGTGCTTCATCATCCCTACCGCCGACCTGCCTCTCTCGGCTGCGACCAACTACGACTTCTCCTGCATACTGAACTCCAGCACCGACATCAAGAAAGTGACGCTGAAGCTCACTGACACCACCAATGACGGCAATTTCCTCTTCACAGAGAACGTCAATCTCACCGCTTTCGAGGATTATGTCTTCTATCTCAGCGACCTGCCGGGCATCGATGCCGCAGCAGTGAAGATGGTATTCGACTTCGGCGGAAATCCGGACAACACCGAGGTAAGCGTAAGCAATATCGTGCTCAAGGATCACGCTATCGATGACGGCACCGTGCTTCCTTCCGTTCCGGAGGAGCCTGTGGCAGGTCCGGAGGAGTACAAATATGACAGCGAGGCCAACCTCTGGAAGGCCGCGGATGGCGCACACAGCTGCACTTTCTTCTATGCGCCATCGTGGAACCAGCTCCCTGACCCAGAGTTAGCAAACAACGGCAACGAGTATCTGCTCAAGCTTCCTTCAGCTACCTTCGCCCAGTGGCAGGCACAGTTCCACATCATTCCAGACAGCCCTGTTGCCCTGGAGTCATCCAAGAGCTACGACTTCTCTGTCGTCCTGAACTCCACCACCGACATCAGGGCAGTGACCCTGAAGCTCACCGAAAATGGAAACGACGATAACTTCCTCTTTACCGAGAATGTCAACCTCAGCGCTTTCGAGGACTACATCTTCGACCTCAGCGACCTGCCGGGTATCGATGCCGCAGCAGTGAAGATGGTGTTCGACTTCGGAGGAAACCCTGACAACACCGAGGTCACCATCAAGAGGATAGTGCTCAAGGACCACGCTATCGACGACGGCACCCACAAGGGAGGTGCTTCAGGCGAGAATCCGGGTGGCGGACTCGACACCAGCGGCACTGACATCTGGGACAACGCCAAGGTAAGCTACACCTGGTGGTACAGCGATGCAAGCTGGAGCGGTACGCTCACTCCGGAAATCAGCACCATCTCAAACGGATGGAAGGTTGTCATCCCTGAGGGCATAGGCGGCAGCGAGTGGCAGGGCCAGACCCATTTCACCCTCGACGCTCCGGCTTCCGCAGCGAAGAAATATGACTTCTGCGTAACCCTGAACAGCTCCGCAGCCTGCACCTGCTCCGTGAAGCTCGCCTGGGAAGGAAACGATAAAGATCACGCCTTCTTCTACGACGGCAATGTCGCACTATCTGCCTACGAGGACTTCCAGTACATCCAGAGCGGCGTATCCCCTGATGCGGATTACGACAAGCTGGCGCTCTTCATAGACTTGGGCCGTACCCCTGCCGGAGCTGAAGTCGAGATCAAGGACATTCACCTCTACGAACATTAATCCTGAATGAAACAGTTTTTCACATTGTTGACCATGTTTGCTCTGGCCGCCAGTACGGCGGCCTGCAGCAAACCGGTCAATGGATATACGGACGAACACAAGATAAGCACCAGTCCTGCCGCCCTGGAATGCGGCAGCGAAGCCACGACCTTGCAGTTCGAAGTCAGCGCGGATGCCTCCTGGCAGGCATACGCGGACGATGACTGCTCCTCCTGGGTCAGCGATGTGGACCCCGCCTGGAGTGCAAGTGAAAAAGGTACCGTCAGCTTCAAGGTGGCGGAAAACCTCTCCAAAAGCCCCCGTAGCGGAAGCATCGTGATCAAGTGCGGCACCACCCGTCACAAGCTGACCGTCACCCAGGCCGCCTTTGTACCGGAAGAGACTGCCATTCAGTGCCCTATCGAGGGATATTCCCTGGTATGGCACGATGAATTCGAGGATGCCTCTGTCAACAGCTCCAACTGGCGCTTCGAGAACTGGCCATGGTACTATGTGAACAGCGAACTCCAGTACTATGTCGCCGGCGGCAAGCTCGGCAATCAGGAAACCGCCTACATAGAGGACGGAGTCCTGTGCATCAAGGCCCAGAAAGCCGACGGCTCCGCAAAGTTCAACGGAACCGAAGACATCAGCGGCAAGGTCATCTCGGCGAGAATGAACAGCCGCAAATCCTGGAAGTATGCCTATATGGAGGCCTCCATCTGGCTGCCTAAGGGAAAGGGCACCTGGCCTGCATTCTGGTGCATGCCGGACGACCAGAGCAAAGGCTGGCCGGCCTGCGGCGAAATCGACATAATGGAGGAAGTCGGAGTGGACCCGGACATCGTCTCATCATCCATCCACACCACCAGCTACAACCACACCAAGGGCACCCAGAAGACTGCCAACAGGAAACTCAGCGGAGCAGAAAGCGGTTTCCACAGCTATGCTCTCGAATGGACTGAGGACTATATCAAAACCTATGTGGACGGCAAGCATCTCTTCACCTTCGAAAACGACAAGGCGGGGAACAACGACACCTGGCCGTTCAACAAGGCCTTCTATATGACCCTCAACCTTGCCTGGGGCGGCAGCTGGGGCGGCTATGCCGGAGTGGACGAGAGCGCCCTCCCTTGCACTATGAAGGTAGATTACGTAAGAGTATTCCAGAAATGATGAAACTGCGCCATATTGTTCTCTTTGCGATATCGCTGCTTTCCCTTGCCTCCTGCAGGGTGGAAGAACAGCGTCTGTTCACGCGCCCTCAGTCCTACCTGGATCTGGTGCAGGCATACAGGGACGGAGCCCTTTTCGACAGATTCGAAGCCCTGTCCCTTACGGGTCACGTGATTTTCGCAGACAGGGACATATATGTGCGCAACCAGGATTTCATCATACACGACTGCAGCTCCACCAACCGGCCTCCTATCGTACTGACCGAAGAAGGCTGGCTGGTGAAGGGGCAGCAGACGCATATACCCGGAACGAAGGGCAAGAGCGCAGAGGAGAGCTTCCCCGTATTCGTATATCTGTACGAGGAAACCCTGCATATCTTCGCAAGCAACGGAGAACTGCTGCGCTTCAAAACCAGGGAAGAGGCCGAATTCGAAGCCCAGGTCTTCACTATGCCCAAGGTCTTCCTGACCCACAGTTCGGACCGCATACACAAGAGCTACCCGATTGACGGGAACATAGTCATCGAAGACCCGGACTGCCATTACAGCGATGTGGCCAGACTGGAAAGCAAGACCACCATACAGGGCCGCGGAAACTCGACCTGGGATATGCCGAAGAAACCGTTCAAGATCAAGCTTGAAACCCAGCAGAAGCTCCTGGGAATGCCGGCGAACCGCGACTGGGTGTTCCTTGCGAACTACTCCGACAAGTCCCTGCTGCGCAATGCTCTCGGAATGAAGATCTCGAGCATACTGGGAATGGACTGGACGCCGCGCTACCGCATAGTCGAGCTGTGGATCAACGGAGAATACCAGGGAGTGTACAATGTCTTCGAGAAAAAGGAAGTCACAAAGAACAAGGTGAACATAGACCTGGCCGCCGGCGACTGCTACCTCGAACTGGAGCAGAATCTCGACGAAACGACAAACTTCTATACGGGACGCTGTGGGGTGCCCGTACAGTTCAAGGAACCGGAGATTCCTTCCGACGCCCAGCTCAGCAGCGTCAAGGCCTGCTTCAACAACTTCGAAAACGCTCTCTGGGGCAGTTCCTTCAAAGACCCGGTCAAGGGCTATGCCGCGTACATAGACGTGGACAGCTTCGTCGATAACTACATCATTCACGAACTTGCCAAGGACATAGACGGGAACATCAGGAAAAGTTCCTTCCTGAGCTGGAGCGGCACTACGCACAAGATACGCTTCTGCCACGTATGGGATTTCGACCTGAGCTTCGGCAACGCGGACTATTTTCCCTGGGACATGAACGATTGCCAGGGCGAGCCGAACGGTCCATACGGATGGTGGATCAAAGACTACGGCAGCAACTCAACCAAGGGCAACGGCTGGTACGACCGCCTCTTCCAGGACCCCGCCTTCGTTTCCGCGGTGCAGGACCGCTGGGCGGAGGTCTTCCCCGAGCTCAAACGCATGCCGGAGTACCTGGAAAAACTCGTAAAGGAAATGGGGGACGCCCCTGAACGCAATTTCAAGAAGTGGGACATACTCGGCACCTATGTATGGCCCAATGTCAAGGTTACCGGCTCCTACGAAGGGGAGATACGCTACCTTGTCGATTTCTACACAAAACGCCTCGAATGGCTTGATTCAAAGCTCTATACATTATGAAAAAGATGATTGTCGGCCTTATCGCAGCATTTTGCTGCCTGGCCTGCGCTCCGAAGCCTGAATTCGTAAGCATAGACGGACCGGACCTCCGCAGGCCGGACGGAAGCAAACTGGAAATACGCGGCACCAACCTCGGCAACTGGCTCAACCCGGAGGGCTATATGTTCGGACTGCGCAACACCTCGTCAGCCGGATTCATCAACACTATGCTCTGCGAGCTCGTGGGCCCGGACGTGACCGCCGATTTCTGGAAGGCATACAAAGAGAATTACATAAGCGAGGAGGATATACGCTTCATCGCCTCGCAGGGGGCCAACACCGTCCGTCTCCCCTTCCACTACAAGCTCTTCACAGACGAGGACTATATGGGTCTCAGTTCAGACCAGGACGGTTTCCTCATCGTGGACAGACTTGTGGAATGGTGCCGCAATGCAGGGCTCTATCTGATACTCGACATGCACGACTGCCCGGGCGGCCAGACCGGTGACAACATCGACGACAGCTACGGCTACCCATGGCTCTTCGAAAGCCCCGCGTCCAGGGAGCTGTTCAAGGATATATGGAGGAGAATCGCCGAACACTACGCCGACGAAAGCGTGATCCTGGGCTACGAGCTTATGAATGAGCCTATTGCCACCTACTTCGACGACAAGCATTTCAACCCTATGCTCGAGCCCCTCTACAAGGAAACCGTAGCCGAAATCCGCAAGGTGGACCGCAACCACATCATCATACTCGGAGGCCCTCAGTGGAACAGCCGCTTCGACAACTTCAGCGACTGGAGCTTCGACGACAAGATAATGTACAGCTGCCACCGCTACGGAGGCGATGCCTGCAAGGAGGCCATAGGCAACTTCAGCGCCTTCCGCGACAAGACGGGTCTGCCTATGTATATGGGCGAAATAGGCCACAACACCACAGAGTGGCAGAATGCCTTCTGCAACGCTATGAGGGAGCTGAACATAGGATGGACCTTCTGGCCGTACAAGAAAATGGGCGATTCCTGTATGATGGGCATAGAAATCCCCGAAGGCTGGCAGGCCATAGTGGACTTCGCCGAAGGTGACAGAAGCTCCTACGCCGCAATCAGGGAGCACCGCCCGGACCAGGAGGCGGCCAGGGCAAGTCTCGAGGAATTCCTCGTCAAATGCCGTTTCGAAAACTGTATCCCCCAGACGGACTACATAAACTCGATACAGCTGGATCAGTAGATCTTGTGCTGACCGGCGCTGTACTCGTCGAAAAGTTCTATGCAGGCATCCCTGTCCTGCTCCACCATATAGTCGCCGAGCTTGTCACGTCCTGAGAAAAGGCCGTCGAACTTGTCGTCACGGAAGCCTATGCGGCCGTTGTCGGCAATGGTGCAGCCGTAGTGTATCTTGCTGATATTCGCCCAGAGGCAGGCGCACAGGCACATGTGGCAAGGCTCGCCCGTGGTGTAAATCTCGCAACCGCTCAGGTCGTAGGTTCCCAGCCTCTTGCAGGCGTCGCGTATCGCCGACACCTCTCCGTGGCAGGTGGGGTCATTGTTGAGCAAGACCATATTGTGGCCCTTTCCGACTACCTTCCCGTCCTTTACTATGACGGAGCCGAACGGTCCTCCGTGCTGCTTGCGTATTCCTTCCCTGGCCTCATCGATGGCCATCTGCATATATTTTCCTGTCATAAATCTTTGCTTTCGCGGGGAAATGTCCGTCCCCGGACTGGCAAAGATAAGAGATTTCGCGCAAAGGTCCTCATCCTCTCCAGGGAAAAGCCCGGCGAAGAGGGTTTCCCCGCCGGGCAGGCGAAGCAATCTTCAAAAAATTGGTTAATCAGAACTGGATAGTCGCGCTCTCGGCTTCCTTCTCGAGGGTAAGGGCAACCACGTCATTGCTGTAGCGGTCCTGACCGTCCTGGCCGACAAACTTGTTGTTCCTCAGCCTGCCGACTATGTGGAGGGTGTCTCCCTTGCATATCTTGTCCAGAGGAGGGAAATTCCGGTTCTGGTTGGCAATGACATTGTGCCAGGTACTCTCCACGATATCCTCACCTGTGCTCGGCTTGTGATAGGCGTGCTTGGTCACGAGTGAAATGCGGGCGAAGGCCTGTCCGCCGTCTGCCGCGTCGTAGTAGTGGGTGTTTCCGACTATTCCTCGGAGCTCCACCCTGTTAATCTGTTCCATTTAGAAAGCATTGGTTTGTTAATCATAAGTTCCCCGCCATTGGAGCGCTCCTGCAGGTTGGAAACAAAGAAAAGCATAAGAACGACGCAAGGCCCGATTCTCAAAAAATTTCTGCAAAAAAGGGCATTTGTGAATTTTGTATGGAATTTTGAAAATTCAATTCGCTTCCGGATTATTGAATGCCTCTTGAAAGTGAATTGTTGGGATATTTGAGGGCCGCTACCGCTTACATTTGCCACATAGAGCAGATTGTGTTATGAGCAAGGAATACAAGCAGCAAAAATCGGTCTGTCTGGAATGCGGAGACGGTTTCGTATCCCTGAGGAGCACTATGAAATTCTGTTGCGATCAGTGTCGCTGGGATTATTACAACCGCAAGAACAGCAGCGCCCGCACGGCCCGCAGGAGGAGCATACAGGAAATAGAGCGGAATTATACCATATTGAATTCGCTGCTGGAAGATGGCTGCAGGGAAATACCGCTGATGAAACTGCTGGGAATGGGCTTCTCCGGGAACAGGGTGACGGCGGTGGCGCAGTATGGGGACCATCTGGAGCTGTCCATATATGACATCAGCTACAAACAGCGCGAGGGCTTGATTTATGACATCGAAAAAGTTTCGCTAACTTTGCGGCGCGCAAACAGAAACAAGCCATAACAGTATATATATGAATAAGACACTTGCAGCCGGCCTGCTGCTGGCACTTACAATCAGCTCTTGCAAAATGGAAAACCCGCTTCTGAATGAATCGACGCTCCCTTACGGTGCGCCACAGTTCGACAAGATCGAAAACAAGCATTATCTCCCGGCTTTCGAGGCCACCATAGCGAAGGCCAAGGCCGAAATCGACGCCATAGTCGCGAACAGCGCCGAACCGGATTTCGACAACACCATCGTGGCCCTGGAGAACAGCGGACTGGACTTCGAGAGGGTCGCCGGCATCTTCTACAACCTGATGGAGGCCGACACCAACGACGAGATGCAGGAGATTGCGGAGAAAATCACTCCTATGACCACCGAACTCTCGATGTATTCCACCCTCAACGCCGGACTCTTCAGGAAAGTGAAGGCCGTCTATGAGAAAAGGGAGGAACTCGGACTGGAGCCGGACCAGATGAGACTGCTCGAGGATTGCTACAGAAGCTTCACCCGC
>SAMEA3663028__coassemble_1280_pt1 | contig 8074 bp, 6 predicted proteins | sample SAMEA3663028__metabat2_low_PE_012 | metagenome-assembled genome bin SAMEA3663028 (sample SAMEA3663028) | pig gut metagenome | biome: pig gut; feature: pig-associated habitat; material: faeces | place: France | collected 2012
ACGTTCAGCGAATCGGACGGCAGCACCATTGCCAGACGGCCTGCGGAGCCGAGATGCTCCTGAGCGAATAGCGCAATCTCGTCGAAACTCAGACTGTCGCTGTGGCGCGCGGCCGCCTTGCGGTCATCCGGATTCTTCAGCGACGCATCATAATAAGGCGGGTTCGTGACTATCAGGTCGTATTCACTTTCAGGCATATATTCCTGCAGGGCACAGTGATGCAGCGAAAGGCTGCCGGCCCAGGGCGAGGCGGCAAAGTTCTCCGTTGCCTCCGCAGCTGACGGGGCGTCTATCTCCACCGCGTCGATACGGCAACGGCCCTCCAGTCTCTGGGCCAGCATCAGGGCTATGGTTCCGGTGCCGCTGCCTATGTCCAGCACGCTGACCGGAGCCGGCTCGAGCGTAACGGCCGCTCCGAGCAGCACCCCGTCGGTATTTACCTTCATAGAGGAGAGTTCATTGCGCACGGAAAAGCGCTTGAAGCGGAATTCAGACATCGGGAAGCAGTTTGGAAGACTGGGTATTTTTTGAAAAATACTATACGAAGAGGCCGTCCTTCATATTGAGGCAGCGGTCGCAGGCCGAGGCAAGTTCGGGGTCGTGGGTGACTATGACTATGCTCTGGCCGTGGGACGCCCTCAGGTCCAGGAAAAGCTGCTGTATCTCCTTCTTGGTCACCGAGTCCAGATTGCCGGTAGGCTCGTCAGCGAATATCACGGCCGGGTCATTGATCAGGGCCCTGGCTATGGCAACCCTCTGCTGCTCTCCGCCGGAAAGCTGCGAGGGCTTGTGTTCCGCCCTTTCCGCCAGCCCTAGCTCGCCCAGCAGCTCCCCGGCCCTTTTCCTGGCAGCCTTCTCCGCCTGTCCGGCAATAAGCGCAGGCATCATTACATTCTCCAGGGCAGTAAACTCCGGAAGCAGGTGGTGGAACTGGAACACGAAGCCTATTTTCCTTCCCCTGAAGGCAGACAGCTCCCCTCCCCTGAGCGAGAGTACGTCCGTGCCGTCTATGCTCAGACTGCCCGAATCCGGAGTGGACAGCGTTCCGAGAATCTGGAGCAGCGTGGACTTTCCGGCTCCGCTGGCACCCATTATCGCCACGATCTCCCCCTTGGCACAGCTGAAGTCTATGCCCTTGAGCACCTCCAGAGAGGCGAATGACTTCCTTATTCCCTTGGCTTCTATCATTTTTCCAATTGAAGATTATGTCCAAAGATAGGCAAAAATTCCTTTGAAATATTTGCGAATTCAAAAAAGCTGCGTATCTTTGCAATCCCATTACGGGAATCCGGGGTGTGGCGCAGTTGGCTAGCGCACCTGGTTTGGGACCAGGTGGTCCTCCGTTCGAGTCGGAGTACCCCGACACACAAGAGGTTGACAATCCGTCAACCTCTTTTAAGTAATATTCAATACTATGGAAGAAAGATCCAACGGTTTCGGCAAAGCCGGACTTACCCTCGCCATCATCTCGATATTCATCGGCTGGATTCCGGTGTTCGGATGGATTGGCGTAATCCTCGCCTTTATTTTCTCATTCATCGGAGTATTCCGCGCTCCACGCGGCTCGGCAATAGCCGGCCTCGTAATCACGACCATCGACATCATAGAGATTGCCGTAGTCTTGGCTGTCGCAGGCCTCAGTCTGGCAGGGCTGCTCGGCGCCGGGGAGTTGGGTGACATCTTCGCCGAACTCGGCGAATCCGTAGAGGATCTGCTGTACTGAGCAATCTTCAAGGATTACTAATCCTCAACGTCCTCGGCATCTTCCAGAGGCAGACAGGCCGAATCGTTCAGTGCTGAAAGGTCGGCCATCACAATGGCCGCCATAGCTTCCACAATGACAGGCGTACGCAGGGCAAAGCATACGTCGTGTCTTCCTTTTATCTGAAGAGCCTCCATCTGCTTGCTCTCGAAGTTGAAGGTGACCTGAGGCTTGGAAATGCTCGAGGTCGGCTTAAAGGCGACCCGGAACACTATGGGAGCACCGTTCGAAATGCCGCCATTGATTCCGCCCGCGCCGTTCTTTACAGGAAGCATATCCGCTCCTATCGGGTCGTTATGTTCGGATCCCTTCATCCTGGAAGCGGCGAAACCGTCCCCGAATTCTATGCCCCTCACCCCCGGAATGGAGAAGATTGCATGGGAAATCAGACTCTCCACTGAATCCCAGAAGGGTTCTCCGAGACCTATGAGCAGATTCTGACACTTGATGGTGCACTCCACTATTCCCCCCAGGGAATCCCCTTCGGCTATGGCTTCCTGGAGCTTTTTCTTTACCTCCGGGTCATTCTTGGCGTGGGCCGGCAGCTTCGGAACGACTCCGCCCACCTCTATGAGCTCGGCGGAAATGCTCATATCCTTCAACATCTGCTTGGCTATATAGCCGGCTGCCACTATGGGCAGGGTGATGCGGCCGGAGAAATGCCCGCCGCCGCGATAGTCCTGGAAATCGAAATACTTCACTGCCGCAGTCAGGTCAGCGTGACCCGGACGGGGAGTGGACAGCAGCTGGCTGTAGTCCTGGGAGCGCGTATTGTTGTTGAGGAACACTATGGTAAGTGGAGCGCCTGTGGCTACTCCGTCCAGCACTCCGCTCACCAGGCAGGGACTGTCCTCCTCCACACGGGGCGTGGTTCCCAGCCCTCCCGATTTGCGGCGGGCGATTTCCTTCATCATCTCCTCTTCCGAAATCTTCAAGCCCGGAAGCACACCGTCTATGGTGCATCCAATCATAGGTCCGTGGGACTCCCCGAAGATGGAGACCCTGAAAATCCTGCCGAAACTGTTCATAGCTGTTCAAACATTTGGTTAAATTCCGGGAACGACTTGGAAACGCAGTCCTCGTCATCGATGACAAGCGGAGAATCCGCGGCAAGCGAGGCCACTTTCAGGGCCATCAGCATACGGTGGTCGTGATGGGAGGAGAAGCTGCCGCCCTGAAGCATCCTGCCGTTGAGCAGACGCCTGGCAAGGGATTCGCCCTGAATGACCAGTTCATCCCCTATGATGCCGGCCTCCACACCCAGCAGGGTGAGCATTTCGAGTATGGCCTTGCCCCTGTCGCTTTCCTTGTGGGCCAGACGGCCTACTCCGGCTATATGGCTTTCGCCCTGACAGAAGGCCGCGAGCACCGCGACTATAGGGAAAAGGTCGGGGCAGTTGGAGGCGTCGGCACTGAAGGCCGAGAGCGGAGCCCTCTGGGCGACTATGGTACCCTTCGAATCGTCGGTCTGGGAGAGGCTTGCGCCGGCATCCATCAGTATATCCATTATGGAAAGGTCCGCCTGCAGGGAGTTCGTGTCCAGTCCTTCTATCTCCACCCGGCCGAAGACAGCGCCTGCCACCAGGAAGTTTGCTGCCGCGCTCCAGTCGCCTTCCAGATCAAGTTCCGCCGCCCTGTAGTGCAGGCCGCCCTTGACTTTGAAGTCTATGCCGCTGCAGAGGTTCCAGTCGCCTGATTCCAGGAAGTCGGGGCCCCCGAGCATATCGTTGGCCACCTTTACCCCGAACTTGCGCAGCACTTCCAGGCTTATATACATATATGGAATGCTCTTCGGTTCGCTGACCGCTACGGTCGTATTCCTTGATGCGAACGGGAGGGCGGTGAGCAGACCCGAGATGAGCTGAGAGCCGTAACGGCCGCTGACCTGTATCCTACCGTTGGCAAGCGGGCCGCTGACACGCAGGGGCACGGTGACGCAATCCCCTCCGGAGAGGGACTCCACGCGGGCCCCGAAGGCCTCCATGATCTGGGGAACGCCGTCGAGGGAACGTTTCGCGAGGGTCTTTTCTCCATTGATAATCACGGGCTTGCCGGCGAGCTGGGCCACCAGGGGAATCACCAGGCGGGTGAGCAGGCCGGATTCCCCGACGAAAAGTTCGTCCGGGAAAGCGAGACGCGATGAAGGAGTGCCGGCGGCAACACCTTTTATCCTGACCGTACCATCCTCATCCACAGTCACTTCCGCACCGATCTGACGGGCCAGGCCGAGGGCTGCCTCACTGTCTCCGCAAGGGGAATAGTGACGAAGAACCGACTCGCCCTCCGCCAGTGCAGCACAGAGTATGGCCCTCTGGGCATAGCTTTTCGATGCCGGCATACGGAGATCCCTCGCATCGATGAAGTCGAAACTGCCGTAGAGACTTTCGCACATTTCATCGGCTGTCCACTGTCCCGGCGCAGCGAGGTCGTCGGCAGCGTAGGCGGCGTAGGTATATGGGGCGCCGTGGGCCAGGCATTCCATTCTCGAACGGCGGCCTGCATCGCCCATACAGAAGGCAATCAGTCCGTAGGGTTCATATTCTTCGTAGAGGGAGAGAACCCGTTCCACGTCCTCCTCTGAGTGGGCGGTGGTGACGAGCTTGACCATATCGGCGCCATGGTAACGGCATTTGTCTATTATGGCCTTGAGCGCCGGCAGGGAGTCGGTGCCATTGAAGTCGTGGAAGGAGCGAATGAACACCGTTCCGTTCTCACGGGCACAGCTGCGTATGCGCTTGGACATCTCCTTCGGGGCCTCGAGCTCCACGTCCACGAAGCGGGCGCCGGCCTCCACGGCCTTTATCAGCCTGCGCTCCGCCATCTGAGGGCTCATATTCTGAGAAATCCTGCAGGTGGCCACGAGCGGAACGTCGCTGGAGAAGAGCTCCTCTATCTCGGGAAGCGTCAGTTCACAGAGGTCCAGACGTATCTCGGCCATCTCGCAATTGTCGAGGGCCTCCCATATCTGTTCGGCATTCTTATGCTGAAGTACGGTACAAATCATTGTATATCACTCATTTAATAAAGCCATCGCCTTTGCCGGCTCCAATTTTTCCACAAAAACATCCGATATCCCGCGCATCAGTACGAAGGAAAGCGTGCCTGCCTCCGCCTTTTTGTCGCGGCTCATCGCCTGCACAAGCTGCCGGGGAGCATAAGGACATTTCACCCTGAGTCCGGCCGCAGCGAAATCCGCTTCAAGCGAACTGTCGAAGCCCTTGGGCGCATATCCAAGAGCGCAGGAGAGTCTGGCCGCGAGGACTATGCCCATTGACACCGCCTCTCCGTGGCTTATGCCGACGTTCCCATCGGCACCGGCATTGTTGATATCGGCAGCGGCACCGGTCTGGGCCAGGTGCTCTATTGCGTGGGCGAAGCTGTGGCCCAGGTTGAGCAGTTTCCTCTCCCCGCTCTCGCGGAAGTCCCGGCTCACTATCCCGGCCTTCACCCCTGCCGCAGCCCTGGCAAGCGGAAGAAGCCGCGCTGCAGTAGCCGCATCGCATCTCTCCGGCAGGGATGCAGTCCTGAAGAATTCCAGCGCAGTGGAATATGCCCCGTCCACGTTGTCGATTATGAAGGATTTGAGCATTTCCGCGGCACCCGAAAGCACCTCCCTCCGGGGAAGTCCCTCGAGGGAAGCGGCGGCCATCCAGGTGAAGCACGGCTCGGTAAAGCTGCCCAGTATATTCTTGTAACTGAGGAAGTTGACGCCAGTCTTGCCTCCTATTGCAGCATCGGTCATTGCCAGCAGGGTGGTAGGCACATAGGCGAATCGTATGCCCCGCATATAAATGGATGCGGCGAAGCCCGCCATATCGCTGATTATGCCGCCGCCCAGTGCCAGCACGAAGGACTTGCGGTCCGCACCGCCTTCAAGCAGGACACGGCATATCTCCTCCACCGTGCGCAGGGACTTCTTTTCTTCGCTCGCCTCCAGTTCCAGAACGGCCGCGTCGAGTCCGAGTCGAGGCACCAGATGCGCAACGGCACGGTCGCAGACGACGAAAATCCGGTCCGGGCAGAAGGCGCCGATTGCCTCCCGCAGGCCGCTGTAATCTTCTTTTATATATATGGGGTTCATATTCGATATATGATATCAGGCGCCAAATATACGAAAAAACGGCCGGACACTGCGCCCGACCGTTCATATATTCAAAAGCTCCGCGTCTTAGCCGCGAATTGCAGCAACGCCAGGGAGAACCTTGCCCTCGATGGCCTCGAGCAGGGCACCGCCGCCGGTGGAGATGTAGCTTACCTTGTCGGCAAGGCCGAACTTGTTGACGCATGCAACGGAGTCACCACCGCCGATGAGGGAGAATGCACCCTCTGCAGTGGCCTCTGCGATGGCCTCGCCTATTGCGCGTGAGCCTGCGCAGAAGTTGTCGAACTCGAATACGCCTGCAGGGCCGTTCCAGAGTATGGTCTTGCAACCCTTGATGGCAGCTGCGAACTTCTTCTGGGCCTCCGGACCTGCATCCATACCCTCCCAGCCTTCAGGGATGTCGTTTGCAGGGCATATCTTCTGATTTGCGTCGTTGCTGAAAGCGTCGCCGCAGATTGCGTCCGGTGCAAGCACGAGCTCTACGCCGTTCTTCTTTGCGAGTTCCTCTACGCCGAGAGCGACGTCGAGTTTGTCCGGCTCGCAGATGGACTGGCCGATATTGCCGCCGTGGGCCTTCGCGAAGGTGTAGGTCATACCGCCGCAGAGGATGAGCTTGTCAACCTTGCCGAGGAGGTTCTCGATGATGCCTATCTTGGAAGACACCTTGGAACCGCCCATGATGGCGATGAACGGACGCTTGATATTGCCGAGTACAGCATCGACTGCAGCCACTTCCTTCTCCATAAGCAGACCGAGCATCTTGTCGTCAGCTCCGAAGTAGTCTGCGATCACGGCGGTGGAAGCGTGCTTGCGGTGTGCGGTGCCGAAGGCATCCATTACGTAGCAGTCAGCGTAGGAAGCGAGCTTCTTTGCGAACTCCTTCTGGCTGGCCTTCATTGCCTTCTTGGCCTCCTCGTATGCAGGATCCTCCTTGTCGATTCCGACAGGCTTGCCCTCCTCCTCCGGATAGTAGCGGAGGTTCTCGAGCATAAGCACCTCGCCCGGCTTGAGGGCAGCGGCTGCCTCGGAAGCATTTGCGCAGTCAGGGGCGAACTTTACCGGAGTACCGAGAGCGGCGCTTACGGCGTCAACTATCTGGCTGAGGCTGAGCTCAGGCTTAACCTTGCCCTTCGGCTTGCCCATGTGGCTCATTATGATGAGGGCACCGCCTTTCTCGAGTATGAGTTTGAGGGTTGGGAGAGCACCCTTGATGCGGGTGTCGTCGGTAATCTTGCCGTCCTGGAGAGGAACGTTGAAATCTACACGCACGATTGCCTTTTTGCCGGCGAAATCGTAAGTACTGATGTTAGCCATAGTATATGTTTTAAAATATAATTGTCCAGCGTTCGGAGACTTATCGTCAACCGGGTCGCAAATATAGTTTATTTTTTGCAAATTACTTGATTCTCATCGCACTCTGCCTTGCATTCGGCGACTATCCTTTCCAACTTGTCATAGCCGTTCGCCGGTTTCTTCCATATAAAGGCGAGGATGACGGTGCCGACCAGTCCGAATATGACCGAAAGCAGGAACACCATATCCCAGGAACCGGTTTTTTCGGTGATTGCGCCGAAGACCAGACCGGAAACTATTGGCGACAGGTAGCTGAACAGACCGCATATTCCGTTGGCGGAGGCTGCCGCACGCCGGGTTGCGTGGTTGGTGCAGGCGATGCAGAGCAGGGCCTGGGGGCCGTATATGAAGAAAGCGGAAAGCACGATTGTGGCTATTGTCAGGAAGACGCTGTCCTTAGGAGAGAGCCAGAAAGCCAGCAGACAGAGCGAAGCCATGAGTATGCATACCGCGCTGGTGCGGTGCGCGCAACCCTTGAAGAACTTGTCGGTAATCCATCCGGCCGTAAGCATTCCGAGTATTCCTCCGAAGATTTCCATCGCGCCCACTACGCTTGCAGCCAGACTTATATCCATACCCTTGAACTGCACGAGTATGCTGGAGCCCCAGTCCAGGATGGTGAAGCGTATGATATAGACAAAGAAATCGGCAATCGAGAGTATCCAGATTATAGGATTGCGGAACACCAGATCCCTGAGGCAGCGCTTGTAGATTCTTGCGCTGAGCTCCGGACTCTCTTCCTCCACCGGTGCCTTCTCTTCAGATGGGGCTTCCAGCTGTTCCACCGGGGGCAGGCCCACCTGTTCCGGGCTGTTCTTCAGTCCGAAGAATATCAGGGCGGCGCCGAAAATGGCCAG